>Ga0116230_10008604_pt1 | contig 10058 bp, 7 predicted proteins | sample S1TSphfallax_3_FD_88678 | JGI IMG/M metagenome (GOLD analysis project Ga0116230, IMG submission 88678) | Host-associated microbial communities from peat moss isolated from Minnesota, USA - S1T2_Fd - Sphagnum fallax MG | ecosystem: Host-associated > Plants > Peat moss > Unclassified | place: USA...
ATCTTCATGCACTGGGGTCTGTACTCGGTCCCCGCCCACGGTACCGGCGGGGCGGCGGAGTGGTACGAGAAACATCTCTACGCTGGCGGTGAAACGCTGCAATGGCACACACAGAAATTCGGCTCGCCGGATGTGTTTGGCTACAAGGACTTCATTCCGATGTTCACCGCTGAGAAATGGGACCCGCAGGCGTGGGCCGTCCTGTTCAAAAAATCCGGAGCGAAATATGTGGTGCCCTCTGCTCAGCACCACGATAATTTCTCTCTTTGGGACAGCCAGGTGAATCCCTGGAATGCCAAGCGGATGGGGCCGCATCGGGATCTGATCGGCGATCTGGCAAAGGCAGTTCGGGCGCAGGGGCTGAAGTTCGGAGTCTCCAACCACGGCATCGAAGCCTTTGAGTTTGTGAATCCCAACCGCGAGTTGGCTGCTGAACTCAAGGCAAAACAGTCCGATCTGTTCGATCCAAAGTGGGCTGATTTTTATCATGTCGCCGATCGCAGCGATGAGGCGTGCAAACGATTCCTGGTGAACTGGGCCGAGCGAAACGCGGAACTGATCGACAAGTATCAGCCAGACATGCTTTGGTTTGATAACGGGGTCGACATGCGGTTTATCGATCCGCTGAAACTATGGGTCGCAGCATACTATTACAACCGGGCAGCCGAGTGGAAAAAGGAAGTTTCCATCACCACCAAGAAGGCAGCCTACGCGCCGGAGGGAACCAATACCAAGACCATCGGCTCCATCATCGATTTTGAGAAAATCGGACGCCGATCACCCGCTGGCATTCGCACGGGTGAATGGCAGGTGGATGACCCCATCGGCAGCACATGGGGGTATTCCGACGGAATGCGAGTCGCCTCCCCGGGAACGGTTGTCGGCAAGCTGGTGGATGTGGTGAGCCAGAACGGCAACCTGCTGCTGAACATTTCCCCCAAGGCGGATGGCACCATCCCGCAGGATCAGCAGGACACGCTGCTGGAAGTCGGCAAATGGCTGGATGTCAACGGCGAGGCAATCTACGGCACCCATGCGTGGATCAAGTGCGCCGACGGTGCCGGCGGCCGCGCTGAAGCTAATATCCGCTACACCGTCAAGGGCGACACGCTCTACGCGATAGTGGTGGGCAAGTGGCCAACTTCGATCACGCTGCATTCCCTTGCCGGCGAGAAGACTGTCAGCTCTGTCTCACTGCTGGGTGGAAATGGCCAACTGACTTTTCAGCAGACCGCTGATGGATTGAAGATCGATTTCCCCGCTTCAGCGCCGTGCAGATATGCGTATGCCGTCAGCATTAAAGGGCTGAAGACCAACCCATCAACGTGGACCGAGTCGGGCAACCCGCAGTGATCCATCCCGACAGCAGCGGGAATGCCGGGAACCTGCCCGATCAAGTTTTGCTTTGGTCGGGACGCCCATGCTACTGTTACCGCATGCCTGATCAGATTCGCATTGAACAGTTGCGTGCCACCGGTGTCATTGGTCTGCACAATCCCGAACGGCTCACGCCGCAGGAGATCCTCGTCACAGTCATCCTGGATCTGGACATTCAGCAGGTCGCCGCCACCGATTCGGTGACCGGCGGGGTGAATTACAGTGATGTCTCCCGGTCGATCCTCACCCATATCAAAACTGCCGAGCGGCATACGGTGGAGACGCTTGCCACCGATATCGCTGGACTGTGCCTGGTTTATCCGCAGGTGACGCAGGTGCATGTCCGGATCTCCAAACCGGCTGCCGACAAACTCGCCGCCGCCGTAGCCGTGGAGATCACGCGGACTTTTGATTCCCTTGCAAGCCCGGCATTGATCGGGCTGGCTTCGAATGATTCGGCCTTGGTGAACTTCAAAGCGGCCGTTGATCGCCTGTCCATCATCGGAGCGGTCAAGAAAATTTCGACGGTGTATGAATCGCCATCCGAGGAGGGGAACCCGTATCTGAACACGGTTGCGCTGGTGGAAACTTGCCTTCCAGCGGCGGAGATTCGCCGGCGGTTGAAAAAAATTGAGATCGATCTGGGTCGCACCCCCGCGTCGAAATCACTGAATAAAATGCCGATCGATCTGGATCTGCTGATGTTGGGGGATCAGATCATCCGTGCTTCGGATGTGACGATCCCTGATGAGGATGTCTTGTCTCGCGAATATCTGGCCTGCGGCTGCGCGGAAGTTTTTCCCGATGCGATTTACCCGGTGACACGCCAACCCCTGCGCGACATCGCCCAGCGCCTGGCTGGACGGATGAAGCTGGTAGCCCGGCCGGATGTCGCGGTGAATCAGTGGATTGCTTCCTGATTGGAACCGAGCCCGGAACTTGATTACGGTTTGAGATACCGGGCCATTTCCCCCGCGCCCGAGTTCCCGATCTTCGTGCAGGTGATTTCGTGCAGCATCCATTGCTTGCCGACCTTTTCCCAGGTCAACTTCCAACCGCTGGGCACCGTCGCGGACATGCCGGGTAGCACGGTCTGATCGCTGGATGCATTGATGTCCACGATGACCCCGGTTGCATCCTGCTGCACATTCGACACGCGCGCTGAGACGCCAGTCAGTTTATATCGCTCGGTGTCTTCTTTAGCCGCGTCGACCAGCTGCCGATGCCCGGTAACCAGGGGTGCCGCGCTGGTGCCCAGAACGACATCGTCCTCCAGCAGCGAGTCGAACGTTGCCCAGTCCCGCTTCTGCACGCAGGTGACCAGTTCGGCGGTCTGCCGGGCGCAGATCTGCTTGTCGGTTTCCACAAAATAGCTGACCGCCTTCAGACTCAGTGCCATCAGAATCAGCAGCAGACCGGCGTACATCGAACCCTTCTGCCGCTTGGTCACCCCGGTGTAACCGACGATTCCACCAATGATCGCCAGACTGAGAAACAGCCACCAGGGAACATCGAGCAGCAGATCTGACATAAAACCCTCATCTTCGCTGAAGTTTGACCGCAAAAAGGTCCGATAAGCATCGAACGAGTTCGTTTGCTGCGCCCTCAATGAACCGGGCGAACGCTACCGCTGGAACCAAATGACCGCAAGCTTCGATACCCGATTCATCCTTCCTGCTGATGCGCCGTTGCTTGCCAACCTCCCCGCGCTCTGGGCGGCCGATCCGGACCTGGCGATGGCGATCGAAGCCCTCGAAAATCAAACTCCGTACCTTGTTGAAGATTCGAAGACGGGCGACCCCACTGTTTCTGTTTTTGCAGAGGACCGCCGGGTCTATCTGCACAGCCGGCATCGCCCGCGCGAGGAAGCCGAGCGGTTGATCGAGCCAATCGACTGCGAAAAAAATCTCTTCTTCCACATGTTCGGCCTGGGGCTGGGATACTCTCTCGAACTGCTCTTCGACCGCGCAGCCGACGAAGCAGTCTTCTGCATCTTCGAGCCGGATCTGATGCTGCTCCGCTCGGCGCTGATATCCCGCGATCTGTCGAAGATGATCGCCAGCCGCCGAGTCCTGTTTTTCACGCGCCTCGATAAAGGCGACCTGTTCACCCGGCTCAATGTGCAGACCCCGCTGATCTCGCTGGGCACGGTCGATGTGGATCACCCGCCCAGCCTGCAACTGCACCCGCAATTCCATTCGCAGATGAAAGCCTGGCTCGCCGAGTTCGCCTCGTTCGGCCGAACCAACATGAACACGCTGGTGTTGAATGGCCGGCGGACGGTGGAAAATATCGCCCGCAATCTGGGCTGGTACACCGCGACCCCGAGCATCGAACGGCTTGCCGGGATTTATGCGGGCAAGCCCGCGGTCATCGTCTCGGCAGGCCCATCGCTTCGGAAGAACAAGCATCGCCTGAAAGAACTGGTGGGCCGCGCGGTCATCATCGCGGTGCAGACCACATTGCAGCCGCTGCTGGAGATCGGCATTGAACCGGATTTTGTAACCTCGCTGGATTACCACGAAATCTGCGCCCGTTTCTTCGAGAAACTTCCGCGCACGCTGCGCACCGAGTTGATCGCCGAGCCCAAGGCGACCATCGAAATTTTCAAGCTGAACCCCGGCCCGGTGACGGTACTGGGCAACGAGTGGGCCGAGAGCCTGCTGCGCGAGATGGACCTGAAAAAGGGAACGCTCACTGCCGGGTCCACCGTGGCGCATCTGGCGTACTATGTGGCCGAGCATCTCCAATGCGACCCGATCATCTTCATCGGGCAGGACTTGGGGTTCAGCGACGGGCTCTACTACTCACCGGGAACCAGCTACGACGACGTATGGCGGCCGGAGTTCGGCAGGTTCTGCACGCCGGAGATGAAGCAGTGGGAGCAGATCGTGCGCGAGCGGCCGATCCTGCGGAAAATTCCCGATCACGCCGGTCGACCGATGTACACCGAGGAAAGGCTGTTCACGTACCTGCAGCAATTCGAGCGGGATTTCAGCAGCAGCAAAGCAAAAATCATCGACGCCACCGAAGGCGGCGCTGCCAAGCTGGGAACAACTGTGATGTCGCTGGCGGAGGCGGCATCACAGTTTTGCGGGGAAATGTTGCCGGTGATCGACAGCGTTTCCCATGCTCCGGATTGGCCGCGCGTGGCCGAATGCGAAGCGTCGCTTGAAAACCGACGGGAGGAGGCTGAAGAAATCGAATCCATCAGCCGCCAGACGCTCCCGCTCCTTGAACAGCTGCGCGATTCGATTGCGGACCAGTCGCGCGTCAACCATCTGATCGCAAAGATCGATGTGCTCCGCAGGCAGATGAATACGCTCGGCCGGACATACGACCTGGTGATGCAGATGACGCAAGCGACCGAGCTGCAACGATTTCAGGCAGACCGTCGGATCGCCGCGAAGAAATTACGCGGCGTCGACCTGCAGCGCGAGCAGGTCACCCGCGACATCGACAATGTCCGCAGCGTCATCCAGGCGGCTCAGGATTTTCAATTGCTGATGGATGAAGTCATTGAAAACCTACGAGGGCAACATCCGGTTTAGAAGTGATGTCACGACCGCAATCTGCCGGGTGAGGCCGCTTCTGAGATACACCGAAGAGCCGGAGGTTTCGACGGAAAATTGTACGAAAACAGATCGAAGCCTTGTATGGAAACTGTAATCGCCATCCTCTCCATGCTTCACGAACCCGCAGAGCAGCACAGCGCGACCCGGTTGTTTCGCGCAAGACCGGTGTTGAACTGGACCCTGCGGCGATTGGCGGGCGTCCAATCGCTGGAAACCGTCGCGGTCTTCTGCTGGGACGACCAGCTGGCCGCGGTGAATGCCGCCACCCAGGGTGAAGCCGTCGGGGTAATTAGCAAGGGCGAACGTAAACCGGTCGCCGCGATTGGCCCGATCAATGCCGCCCGCCGCTGGGCGGACGGCTGGCGCGGCGGGTTGCTCGGCACATGCGAATTCGACCTTGGATTTGCCCCACTTTGGATCAACGAACTGCTTCACCTGCACGATGCCCAGGCAGCCGTCCTGATCGATCCCGCATCCGGACTTCTCGATGCAGCGCTGGTCGAATCGCTGCTGGAATACGCCTCTGCGCAACCTGCCGCCGAGCTGTGTTTCATGCAGGCTGCGCCGGGTTTGACCGGCACGCTGCTTCGGCGGGAACTGGTCGAGCGCCTGGCGATTGCCAATGTGCATCCTGGCCGTTTGCTAACCTATTTCCCCGATCAGCACGGCGTCGATCCGATCGGTAAACCCGGCTGCGCGCCGGTGCCGACTGCGGTCGCCCGTTCGCCGCACCGATTCAAGCTGGATTCGGATCGGCAGATCGCCCGTGCGGACCGCGCGACGGTGCATCTCAACGGCCATCTGATTTCCACCGAAGCCGAGGAACTGGTCATCAGCATGCGCGGCGTCGAGGGGGCCGACCGACTTCCCCGCGAAATCGTCCTTGAACTCAACACCAACCGAGCGACCCGCCCGACCTATTGGCCGGGAGCTCACCGGTCCATTCAACGTCCTGACCTCCAGCTCGCTTCCGCCACGCAGTTGTTCAAACAGTTGGGACTGATGGATGACATCCGCCTGACGCTTGCCGGGGTCGGTGATCCGCTGCTCTCACCGGTCTGTTTCAAGATCATCGCAGCCGCGAAATCGGCAGGCATTTCCGCCATCAATATCGAGACGGATCTTCTGCCCGACTCTCCGGATGATCTGGGTCGGTTGGCTGAATCGGGTTTGGATGTGGTATCAGTCCATTTTCCCGCCGCCACGTCACCAACTTATACAGCGATGATGGGTGTCGACCGATTTTCACAGGTCTTGCAGAATGTCGCATTGCTGGAAGAGCGCGTGCGCCAGGGGCCGCCGCTGATCGCGCCGGTGTTCACCAAGACCGCCGCCAACCTCGGTGAGATGGAACTCTGGTACGACTACTGGATTCGCCGGCTCGGTCACGCGGTGATCGTCGGTCCCAGTGACTTTGCCGGGCAGATCCCCGACCTGGCGGTGGCGGACATGGCGTCCCCCGTTCGCCGGCCCTGCGCTCGCCTGTCATCGCGCATGACCGTGCTGTGCGATGGCAGCATCGTTTCCTGCGAACAGGACGTTTTCGGAAAACAACCAATGGGAATCCTGGGCGAAATGCCGATTCAAGAAATATGGCAGCAAAGTTTCGGCGCGCTGCGGCAGTGCCACGCGAAAGCGAATTGGTCGGCGAATCCGCTGTGCGGCAAGTGCCGGGAATGGCATCGGGTGTGACAGAAAATTCGGAAGTCGGAATAGTCGGAATGAGAACCGCGAAATGACACAGAGAGGTTTGAAAATGTTTGACGCCGATCCTGCCACGGTGCAAGTTCTATGAAAACGCTTGGTGTAATTCTCGCCCGCGCGGGCAGTGTTGGATTGGCCAGCAAGCATCTGCGCCCGCTGCTGGGTCGGCCCATGATCGAATACACCTTCGATCACGCGCTCAGTTCCTCGCTGACCAATCGCATCGTCGTCTCGACCGATTGCGCGGGTGTGAAACGACTCGCACTGAAACGTCAGCTGGAAGTGATCGACCGACCCGCGGAACTGGCTGGCAGCGATGCTTCGGTGCAGGATGCAATGTTGCATGCGATGAGAACGCTCGAAGGACGCTCCGATTTTCATGCCCAAGCACTGGTGGTGCTGTATGGAAACGTCCCGGTGCGCGGTCCGGCGATTCTGGATTCAGCCATCAAGCTGCTCCACGAAACAGCCTGCGATTCGGTTCGCTCGTTCTGCCCGGTTGGGAAATGGCACCCCGCCTGGATGAGCAGGATCGACGGCGACAAAGTCGAAGCTCTGCAACCTGGCAGCATTCACCGCCGGCAGGATCTCACTCCGCTCTATCTGCATGATGGCGCGGTCGTGGCGGTTTCCCGGTCCTCCATGCTGCGCGGGCTGCAATTTCCCGCCGATCCGCACGCGTTCTTCGGCATCGATCGCAGGGCGGTGCTGACCGAGATGGGGGAAACCGTCGAGGTGGATCACCAGCGCGATCTGTACTGGGCCGAAGCCGTGCTCCGCGACCGCCAGCAAAACATACGCGCCGCCGGCTAATACCCAAGACCGGCAGCGGTCGCTTCAGCGACCCTGTCCTGATGCGATGGAAGAAAAAACTGATGCAAAAATCGATCCCAACCTTGAATATCGCTAACCGCCAAATCGGCGCAGCTTCCCCGACATTCGTCATCGCCGAGATCGGCGTGAACCACGACGGTTCGCTTCGGCTTGCCAGGGAACTGGTCGAGTTGGCGGCCGCCTGCGGCGCGGACGCTGTGAAGCTGCAAATTTTCACTGCCGCAAACCTGATGCACGCCTCGTCGCAATTTGCCGAGTATCAGCAGACGCGCGTCGACGACGCTGATCCGGCGGCCATGCTCCGGCGGTATGAGCTGGCCCCTTCGGAACTGACCGAACTGGTCGCGCTGATTCGCAAGCGCGGGCTTGTGCCGATCGCGACACCTTTCTCGCCGGCCGATACCCGGGTGATTGCCGATCTAAAATTGCCCGCGGTCAAAATCGCTTCGCCGGACCTGGTGAATCGCCCGCTGCTTGGCGCTGTCTCGCGGCTGGGTGTGCCGATGATCCTCTCCACGGGCGCTGCGACGATGGCGGAAGTTGCCACGACCGCGAATTGGCTTTCCGAGTGGAACCAGCAGTACGCGCTGCTGCATTGCATCAGCAGCTACCCGACCCCCGCGACGGATACAAACCTCTGTTGGATCGAAGAATTGGCAGAGACATTCCCGGTGCCGATCGGGTTTTCTGATCACAGCACCGATCCGCTCTCCGGAGCGCTCGCGGTCGCCAGCGGGGCGTCGATTATCGAAAAACATCTTACCTACGACCGCAGGGCGGTCGGCCCGGACCACGCCGCCAGCGCCGATCCAGAGCAGTTCGATGCGTACGTGAAGATGATCCGGCGGGCGACGATCCTTCGCGGTTCAGCAGGCAAGCGGGTACTCCCGATCGAGCAGGATGTCCGGCGCGTCAGCCGGCAAAGCCTGGTGGTCACCCGCGATCTGTCGGCAGGGCAAGTGCTGAGCGAATCGGATCTGACGGTGCAACGTCCCGGGATCGGTATCCCCGCAGCCGATGTGGAACTGGCGATCGGCCGAATGGTCTTGCAACCCGTGCCGGGCGGAAGTCTGCTGCGCTGGGAAATGCTGGCGGCGTGAGAATCGCGATGGCAAACGCCCGAAGTCTGAAAACGCCGGGGACAAAGCGTCGCCGGATTTGTTTCGTCACCGGCACCCGCGCCGAATTCGGCTTGATGCGGACAACGCTTTGCGCAATCCGCGATCATCCATCGCTGATACTCCAGATCATCGCAACCGGCATGCATCTCTCGGCCGCGCACGGTCGCAGTGTCAACACCATCCGCAAAGCCGGCTGGAAGGTAGACGCCACCGTCGCATGGCCAACCTCGGATGAAGAACAAAACGCAGTACAAACCGGAAGGGCCATGGCCGGTATCGCCGCCGCGCTGGGCCGGCTCGAAACCGACATCGTTCTGGTCGTCGGCGATCGCGTGGAAGCCTTCGCCGCCGCGGCGGCAGGGCACATCGGTGGCCATATCGTCGCCCACGTCCACGGCGGAGACCGCGCGCTCGGACAGGTCGATGACTCGCTTCGCCATGCGATCACCAAGTTGGCACACATCCACTTCCCCGCGACAAAGCAAAGCGCCCAGCGAATTAAAAAACTCGGCGAAGATCCCTGGCGAATCCATCTAGTGGGCTCACCCGGCATCGATGACATCGCCGATCAGGCCGAAAAGGCTCCCACCAATCTGGGGCGATTCGCACTCGTGCTTCTGCATCCAACCGATACTGACGAAGCTGTGGAACAGAAATGCGCCAAATTGGTCCTGACCTGCGTCCGCCAGATTGGCTTTGACAACGTCGTCATCATCTACCCCAACAACGACCCCGGCAGTGCCGGCATCATCGGCTGCTGGAAAAAAGACGTAAAGAACGAAATCGTCTTCCGCGACACCCAGCGACCCAGATTCCTCGCCCTGCTGCGCGACGCGACGGTGCTGATTGGCAACAGCTCCAGCGGCATCATCGAAGCCGCCAGCTTCGGCACCCCCGTCGTCGACATCGGCCCCCGCCAGCAAGGCCGCCAGCGCAGCGCCAATGTCGTGAATGTCCCATTCGCAAAATCAAAAATAGCAGGTGAACTCCGCCGCATCTGGAACCAAGGCAAGCCAATCCGCTCAAAAGTCAAAAACATCTACGGCAGCAACGGCGCCGGCGGGCGAATCGCTGAAGCGCTGGCAATGACACACATTGATTCAACGCAGCGGCGGAAGCTGATTGCGTATTAACGGGAAAGCTTCGACTGCGCCAGCGCGTCCGCAACGCGACTGTGCCGCCGATTGTATCGCCGAGGCCCCGACGGGACGCTTGAGAGCGCTGAGGCTGCTATTCTGAAACAATAAAAATGCAACGCCGATCTGCAGATCTCGAAATTGCTTTTCAATTCGCGTATTGCGGTGCCGGTACAGTCGGCACAGTCGGCATTGTCACAGGTGGGCTTTCCTTGTAACGGTCCGCAGCAGAAATTGAATCCCACACCCGTGCTGTCCGGTCCCCGGACGCAGTAACAATCCGCGTTCCGTCCGGGCTGAACGCGGCGGAA
>Ga0116230_10008605_pt1 | contig 10057 bp, 5 predicted proteins | sample S1TSphfallax_3_FD_88678 | JGI IMG/M metagenome (GOLD analysis project Ga0116230, IMG submission 88678) | Host-associated microbial communities from peat moss isolated from Minnesota, USA - S1T2_Fd - Sphagnum fallax MG | ecosystem: Host-associated > Plants > Peat moss > Unclassified | place: USA...
CCAAGGATTGACTCTGGACTTCCGGAATCCCTTGAGGTCCGTAAAAGCACTTTGTCAACTGGTTCCTTTGTTATCTCGCAGAGCACATTCCGGACGCAAATTGCGCGGGCCTCCGGAAGAAGACCAGATTCTGGCGTCAGAAGGTGCGTCAGAATGTGCGTCACATAAAGGAGACTAGGGAACCGGCCGGCCCGCAGCACATGGCGGAATCGGCCGCATATGGATGGCCCTTTTCGCTTCTGATTAAAAAAATTTGTGTGGGCCTCTAACGACAAGAATCGTAAGGGTCTCTTCCCTGCGCTGATCACAGTTACACGCAGCCTAACCTTAACTGTGATTAGAGCATCTAATCTAATGGCAAGCTGTTGACATAAGGCCTTGTTTCTTGCTGCTGCACTGGGGTCAGGTGCTTTCCATTGGAGAGCTGCACGGGCATTGAAATTTATGTCATGAATCATGTTAGGAACTCTGGGAACATATATATATTCTCATTACAAAAACAGATGTCACTCTTTCTTAAATATCCTCGGATTTGGTCAATGCTTGACTAGTAGAGTTGTGAGATGACCGAGTTGTGAGCACAGCTACTTGAAAAAACTAAAATAGAAAGGTGTTGTGATCAAAACAGCCTAATGGAAAGATGTAAGTAGGCGGTAGAACAGAATGGCTGCACCTTAAGGTTCGTTGAATCAGGCTGGCCTAACTATTAACCAGTGTGAGCCAGTTCTTTGGGTATTTTTAATAACCTCTGATTCGAAGCATTTGACAAAATCCAGAACAAAAGAAATGCTGGTTCCAGGTATTCTGGGGGAAAGGGAGAAAATCAAAGAATCAGAAAAACACAGGTTCTGGGAACCTAGTTGGAAAGTTTATCATTCGAATATGATTTTTGACCTATACAAAGGATTGTTCATGAAAAACATAACCCAAATTCGCCAAATTTTGATCATAAGTTCCATTAGGTAACCAAGAATATAGAAGGATTTTGGTTTTCTTTTCCTGTCATATCTAGTATGTAGCCAAATCTGGCTAAATGATCTTAGGGATGGTTGTCACTTCAGCTACATCACAAAATCCACAAAAACAAGGGGTGTGTCACACTGTGTCCTTGCCATTTACATTTCAAAAGAATCTTAAGGCGAAACAAGAATTATGAAAATTCAAATATTTCACCATGCTAATATATAATCCTCAAAAAATTCCTCTACAAGAAACCAAAATCCTTCAAGATATTATAACTCTATATAACTAATCTCAAGTTTCAACACAAGCCAAAATATCATCTTTCAAAAATCCTCATATAAAAATAGACCTACTATTTAGGGGCCAAAATCCCTTAAGCTACTATACTTTATAATGAATCTAAACACAATATCCTTTCCTTGGTAGGCAAGGCCAAAAAAAGGCCCTTGTGCTGAATAGTTGATGCAGCATGAGAATTAGTGAATAAGAAGGCAGAGTTTAAGACATAACAGCTGTTAGACTTTGTACAATAAACAATGCATTTCAAGAGCCTTAGGGTGACACCCTGAAATTAGGTCTACAGAATTGGCAAGGCTTCTTTCCTTCACTCAATTGGAACCCATGCCAAATGCTCAATTCAACAAGAGAATTAGGCAATTAAAAGGGATAATAAGCATGACCCAAGTTCCAGAAAAGTAGAAGGGCCCACATGAATAGGAAAGGAAAATTGAGCTTGAAATTGTCTTATTGTAATCATGGTGATGATGGTTGGTGTAGATGGGGATGTCCTTAAATTTGAAGCCATCATTGTCCATCATGAGAGGGGAAAGCCCACAATTGAGGCAATGAGAAAGTAAGTACAAGCATGGTGATGGACCAAAAGCACTTATCAGAATCTCTTGGGCCTAAGACTTTAAGGGGAAGGAAACAAAAGGACCTTGTTGACATGACCTTGATTCCATATATATCTTTAAAGGAATTTGGAACCTTTTTAAGTTGCACATTAGATTTGGATTATAACCTCTCCTTTTTTGCCATGAGTTTGAAAGATAAAACCCCAATTGAATGATAATAAGGGTTCAATTTAAAGGACATACCAAATACCATGTATCAATTTAAAGAGTTCAATAAACAAAGAAGATAATCATAACACATTCCTAGATAATGAAACAAATCCCCAAAATAGATTCTCAAAATTGAGTGGTAGCTCTCATGACAAAATGGGTTATTAGACTCTTCACATGTAATACTGGATGCTTGTTCTTGGAAGGTGCCATGTCATGAAGGTATATTTGGATTTGGCCAAAGTTTGTGCTTCAACTTGTGATTGTGCAAATAAGATAACTTGAAAAATCCAAGCTTTAGCAATCAACTTGGAAGGCATATACACCAATAAGGTGGTGTGCAACACAAGTAACCGAAAACTTTGCACTACGAGACAAATTGGCTTTTTCAACACCTTCTTCGACACTTTTCAAGGTGATAAAAATTAAATGTTGCATGTGAGGCATATGTGAATGAGGTCAACCATGTAGTATGAGCACTAAGGAAAGAAGACATTTCACACTTATATAATATTTTGATTTAATAAGCCATATCACACATAATTCAATTCATTCAACTTATCTCACACCTTTTCGGCAACCATTTATAGCCACGTGGATTGGACTAATGTTATATTTACTAAAACCACCCATGAAATATGCATCAAAATTTTATTCATTTAAAAAAAAACCTCCATAAGCAATTTCACGATATCATTCAACCAATGTACCTATTATTTAAACCAACTTTTAAAACTACAATCACATTTAGTGCTAAGTTGATTTTAATTAATGTTAAAATAAGCATGGTTTTTTGGTTGCATCTAGATCAAGAATATTAAACAACGTCAAATCTTTAAAAATATAAATCTTAAAATAAAAACACAATGTTAGGTGACAACCCTTAAAGGGGAGCTTTAAATCAATGTTAAGTTAACAAAATGGTTTGAAACATGATTCTCTTAGGTGTGAATGAATAACAAAGAAGTTAACTGACTTTTAGGTCATTGCTAATTAACATAAATCTTTTTTTTTTCACATGATGTTATTTAAATATTAATTTGCTTAATATTATGGGACTTAACACCAGGTCTAATTGCAACTAGCTTTTGAAATAAAACATCTCCCATCCAACCCATGGGTGAGTAATATTCCATTATTTTGCATCATAGCATACTTGAAATTTCATCATGTAACTCAAATGCATAATATTGCCTTTATTCATATATCATATGTATAAAATCATATAAGTTTATAAATGTCTAATTGTGAACATTTATAATATTGTGGACATTTTGTATCAATATATGTTTATAGTATATTCACATTTTTTTTGTAAAAAACATATTAACTAAATAAAATGCAAGAATACATGGATAATTCTTCTTGAAATCTTGTAACTAAAACCATTTTCAACTAATCACATCCAATTCATGAATACATTTCAATGTCAAAGTTTACCAAACCAATGTGGCACATGTAATAAAGTCAATTTAATTATATATTCAATTAAATCTTGTCTCATTGTAACCATAATACCAACTACTACCATGTGAATTACCCATGAATAGCCATATAGTCACAATGTTGACTAATAATGATGGAACAAACATTTGGTGATTTTGGTTTCACAACTACCAAATATATTAAACTACCAAAATTGGGATATTTTCATCATTTCTCTACATAACGTTAATTTACATAAATCAATTGCTTAGTGCATTTTTGTGTAGTTGAAAGTGAGATTTTAAAGTTAACATGAAATATTAATACTATCAACCTTCATATTGGGACCTTGTGACATCAAAAGGTCAAAAAATAATAATTAAGAAGATGAATTGGTCCTAAAATTGAATCTAGAACTAACCATCCTCATTTATTTTGTGTGAAATTTTGCACAAATGTGAAAAATAAAGTTTTTTTGGGTGCAAACAAGATACAATGAGCCAACAACGTTACTTTAAACAAGGATTTCATTTCTATTTTGCTCAAATTTTCTTTTTCATATGAATGAAGTTTTAAACAAAATCTTTTGTAAATTATTATAAAAAATGCTTATAATTATCCCAATACATGACATGTCTTTTTGTTTATCTTTTTGAATAAGTATGAATTTTTTAAGTGTGCATATTCCTTGTAGATTTTATATTGTGTCTTTAAAAATGATAACAATTCCAAATCATAACCAAAAATTCAATTTACATTTTCTACTTTCTTGTATAATAAGCTACAAAATTTTTAACATGTCATGTACATTATATACCCCATTTATATGTGGTAAAAGACCCTTGAATCTTTAAAATTTTGGATCGATTTTGAAATTTTCTTTAAATTTTTAAGGTTTTATAATTTCAAATTTTTTAAGGCATGACTACTTTTGAATTTAGTTCATAGGTTTTTATCCTCTTAATTTTTTCCCCATCAAAATGATTTATTATATGATTCCTTTTGATAGTTCTTTGCAAAATTGACACTTGTTGACGTAATAAATGTTCATTTAAAAATATCCAAAATCAATTTAACCTAATTTACCTAAAATTTTATCAAATGGATTCTTGGTTTGAATTGATTGACATTCATATGAATGAACAAACAACAACTTGCCATGATTTTCATGGTTTTAAATTGCAAAACATAAATATTTCTCTAATTTTGACTTTTTTATGCAATCCAACACCCTTTTTTGATTGTTGGATGTGACTATGTAACCTTTTTGTTGCATTTTTTTGTTTTTTGAGAAAGAATTTTCCATATATATATATATAACATTTGGATTCATATTTTAATTTGGTTAGTAAGTTTTTAAAATGTTTGGGTTCCTAAATACTAACACCATTTACTACTATAACCTTCTTGGGATGTTTGTTATTGATGTAGGGTGTTGGCAAAGTAAAGTAAAAAAGTTTTGCTCCTTGTCAGACAAAAAGACAAATGGCCATAAACAAGTTTTAATGTATTGAAAGCAAAATGTTTTTCTATTTAGTAATCAACATGAGGATAATATTTAATTATATCACAATGACATTGATTTATCCATATTTAATATGCATTCAAATAGATTTTTTTAAAATAACGATATTTTTCCCCCTTCCTTTTAGACTATCCAAATGTGTACAAGTAGGTGAAAGTAGATGAACAATTGAATATTTTCCATTTTCAACATGGTATAACTTTAAAATGTATTTGTATGTTTTCAACATTTAAATATTATAATATAATACATCAAAATTCTAATGAAAAAGTATTTTTAAACTCAATTTGACCAATCATTTTCAAACATACTTGCTATTGTACCAAAGTTTCTCAAATATTGTAATCACCTCACTATAAACTCAAAGAAAAACACCATGTTTTGAATTATTATATTATTTTAATCTATTCAATCTACTTTTTCTACTTATGTCAAAAATAAGACCAATTTTTATTGCCTTTTTAAAACTACTTTTTATGTATACTTTACCATGTCAAGAAATTGAAAAAAAAACACTAGAACTAAACCAACAAAACGTTTGTCTAATTTCCAAAATAATGTTAAAAAAAATGTTTTACAACATCTATAGCTACATGATATAAATTTTCAAATGCCATGATTAAATGGATGGCATATACATATCGTTTGAAAGAATATTTTACTTTTAAATGGTTAGATATTCATGGATCATCTAAGTACAACATAAAACAGTTTATTTTGTTTTGTTTATTTGTCATGTTGAGAATTCCCAAACCATGGTACCTCTTGTCATGCTTTTAATACTATTTGAAAGACATCAATGAATACATAAGTCCAATGACCCACGGTGGTTTCATATTGTTTCAACCTACAATTTAGAAGTTATTGAATATCAAATAACTTTGTGACCAAACATTTGATAAAATCAAAAAAAAAAAATTTGGGGAATTGATGATGCATTTTTGGTATTTTTGGAAATTCTTCAATGGGTATGATTTAATGGAGGTGATTTCGTAATTTTTAGATTTAAGGTACAATTGGGCTCTATCATCATGTTCATGCTCAAATTTAGGCTAGTGGCACAAGTTGCATTAATAATATTTATGTATTAATGAAGGTTGTTTTTTTTTTTATCACATTGAAATCTCCCAAACCACAATACCCCCCACCACTCTTTTGGTACCATTAAAAAACCCACAATGAGTAAGGGTGGAAGATATGTGGTTTAGATATGTTTCAACCTATAGAACAAGAATTATTATATATTGAACAATTTTACCAATGAAAAATAAATATAATCAAAACCAAGCACTACAACAAAAGGTGTCCCTATATGCCAAATGATTTCATTGGATTTTGAGTGAATTCCTAGTCTTAGTGACTTAATGTGAATATAGTGGATTCACTAGTCTAATAAATGAGGACTAGTGAATTACACCCACATTTTGTAATAGTGAAGAATTTTAGGAAAATTGAGGCACACTTTTGGTATTGTAATTGGTAAGTGCTCAATGAATAGGATTTTATGGAAGTCATTTCATAATTTTTAAACATAAGACACAAGATATGTTGAATTTTAAATAATCTTTGTCATTAACAATTCAATACAAATTCAACAAAACCAAAACTAAATTTATTTAAAGTCACATTTGAGTAAATGACACAAGCCACGTTAGTAGTGATTACAACCAAAATCATGACCATTTACTTGTCTTGGCAAGAACCTTATTTAAAAGTTACTAAATATGTATATGTGGGCATTCAATGTGCTCGTTCAACTGAGCAAACCAATCCCTTGCCAAAGACATGCCTATATTGATCCCAAGAAAGTAAAGGATTATTGATGAATTTATCTTTGGGCAAAATGGTGATTCGCACTTTTAGATTAGATTCTTTTCTTTGACCATTTGCCATCCCAATTGAATTTTTTCTTTTTATTTCTTATGTAAGTGTTAAGATAATGGAAAATTTGTTGCATCCTTATCATCTTTTCACTTTCTAGCTTTTATGATAGGTATGTGTTTATTATAATTTCAGAAGAGTATAGAATTTCTCTACTTACATCTTTTATTTATTCATTTTTATCTTGTTTCGTTGTTGTAGGTGTGATTAACCCATTTACTTTTGCCACAAAAGGTGTTTTTAGAATGCCCCACACACTCTATTTCCACCTCCTTTTTTTAAATATTTGCATATATAATTTTGAAAGGATTAATTTAAACACAAATGGAGTCCCCACTCCCTTTTGTGTGTGTGTGTGTTTTTTTAAGGAAAATTGGTAGTCCAAATTTAAGGTTTCCAACTCAAGTTCACAATTAAGAACTTTTTTTTTTGCATGAACCTATATATTGTTTCTCCACCTGCTTTTACATATTATGGTACCCATGCTTGAAAAACATTTTTTCCTTGCATCCTTGATGATTAGCCACAACCCACCTTGGAAAGGCCTTGCTTCATGAAAAGAGAAGGGCTTTATTGGATAGATTTGTACTCAACATATGGCATCACAATACTCATTTAAACTTGCACACATAATAGCACCCCCTTTGAAGATTGCCAAATGATATTGGTGATAAGTTTCCAATACAATTGCCTATTGGAAATATTTTGAGCTTCAAGTGTGCTACCTAATTTTTCATTATTATGTCCAAATAATAATAAAACTCCATAAAGCATGTAATTCAAATGAAAAACATGATTACTATTTTTTGGACACATGTTACCACATACATTGGTAGAATTGAAAACAAAGTAGAACTTGGTTTGTCTATGTTTTGAATCATATAATACATTGCATGAGACTTGTAGCTTTAAAGAAATTGATGGTAGAAGTAGATGGATATCTACTTGCAAAGATTTAAAGTTTTCACTCCAACAAAATGCACCCCTATTCACCACATGATTTCACTGAATTTTGAATGAATTCATGAGTCCCACTAAACAAGACCTAATGGGAATTTAGTGGATTTTCACTAATCCCCTAAATGGGGCAAGTGAATTACACCCACATTTTGTAATAGTTTTTGTGGAATGTACATATGTACAATCCATTAGGTCCTCTTACCATGTGATTGGCACAAATTTAGAATTAATCAATCAAATAGCATTAAAAGTTCAATTGATATTAATTTTGACAAAGTTATCATTGATCCAAGGACATGGTCCTTCCTTTTGGGAATCACAAAAATAGTGCATCTTAAAATAAATATTTAAAATGCTTAATAAAATAAATTATTTACTTAAGTGAAGAATACATGATCATTGCTTTTCATAAGCATGTGCATGCTGCCACTTACAGTAGAATGAGTATAAATAAAAACAAAGCAAAATTTGGGTTCTAATGTTTTGGATCATAGAACACCTTATTTGAGCTTTTGCAGTCTTGAAAAAGCACACACATAAGTTAGTTTAATCCATAAGGTATTTTTGTTATGATTTTCACTATCAAAGAAAATTCAATTTCAAATTTTCAATTAGCATTAAAAATAGTTTAGGGTGAAAGCACACTAAGGTGTAACACTTATAGGCACATGTGAAAGTCCATAATTGCATAAATTAACACATCAAAGGTAGTGTGAAGACAAGATACTTTGAATCACACAAGTAATTTTACAAGTTATCATTAGAAATTTATTATAAAAAACATTTCAACCCTAGTTTACCTTATGGAGAAATTAAATTTAAATAATGAGTTTCTAAAATATTACTTTCATCAAATAAAGGACTTAATAAGAAAAAATCCAAAATTCAAGGTACATAAAAAAATTTGGTCATCTAACTTTTGAAGTTATAATTTTCAACAAAGTTTATCTAAGACATTATTTCCCCTTTTATTATGTTCTAGATAAACAACATTTTTTTTTCTTGCCACATAATCACATGATTATGAATGATGAATTCCCTCGTCTTTAAAAGGAAAAATGTTAGGAATTCCATGGGATTGGTCAAGGGTGTCTAGCATTTTTATTTCTTTTGGTTCTTTATCCTTGGCTTTCCTTGCAAAAAACTTTTCAAAATGTCACCATGTCATCCTATTCATGTTGGCAAAACCTATTTTTTTATCACATAATGGTAATTTTTGGAAATCATAATGTTGACATTAACCTTAAATGCATTGCAACTTTTTAAATGTTCACCTTCTTATCAAGGACACAATATCTTCTTCCATAGTTTTGAGCTTGCTTTGCAAGTGTGTTGGTTGGTTTGATAGCTAATATTTTTTGTGCCCACAAATTTAATGTTCAAATTAAGGATTCCCACAAGTAGTTTTGCAACCACAAGAGCACTTATAATCATCACCATTGTGTAGAACCAATGCACACATTTTGCAAAATCCAACTTTAATCTCAATCATTTTTAGTGATACTTACAACAAGTGTTGAACCTTTTGATTCTTGACAAAATAAGGATTCAAGTTTGAAAATGATGTCAACCCAATGTCTTGGTGTTGTGATTTGAAGATGGTGAAAAAGTAAAGCTACATATACAACAAAGTTGTACAATTAGGACTTAAGGAAAAAATTCAAGTAATCTATCAAGAAACACAAAAGAGATTTTCTTTAAACACTAATATATGAAAAAAATCAAAATATTATCATAATAGGAAACAAAGAGGAATTAGGACTAATTATACTAAAAAAAACTCAATGAAATTCAAGAAACTTAAAGAAACAAGAGAAACAAGGGAACCTCAAAAAACATGTACGAATATTTCAAAGGAAATTTAGGAAACATGTATTAATAACTCAAAGACTATTTTAAAAACCCATAGGACTATTTCAAAGGAATATGCATGAACATTGACTAGATTAAGGAACATGCAAAAGATACATACAAATTTTTGAAACAAATGTCAAGAAACAAATGGGCTTGTACAATTCAAAGGAATTCAAAAGATTTGTAGGATAATTCAAAGACTCTTCAAGAAAGTTATAAATCCTCAAAAAAAATTAGGAAACATATTCTACATAAAACAAACAAGATTTTTTAAATGATTCTTATTGAAAAATTTAAAAGTACATTTCAAAAAAACATCAAGAAATACCAAAATAAGTTTTTAGTTCTTACTTGCATGTTTAAGTTGAACCATAGGTTAACAAGG
>Ga0116230_10008606_pt1 | contig 10057 bp, 10 predicted proteins | sample S1TSphfallax_3_FD_88678 | JGI IMG/M metagenome (GOLD analysis project Ga0116230, IMG submission 88678) | Host-associated microbial communities from peat moss isolated from Minnesota, USA - S1T2_Fd - Sphagnum fallax MG | ecosystem: Host-associated > Plants > Peat moss > Unclassified | place...
CTGTGCCTGGTTTCAACACCGGTATCAACACCCATAGCCAGTGTTGATACCAAACATATTCAAGGGCTGACCTCAGAACCAATAGTATACAGAAACCCAAAGGAAATGGAGCACTGTACCCTTGAAACCCACAAAGCACATCTGGAACTAGTGAGCCAAAGTATGCACAGAAACATACAATCCAAATAGTACATTGTGCAACACACAACTCAGAAGTGACCTTTAGAGTTAGACACTCTCCTTGCACCAGATAATAAGCTATTGACACTTCAAAATCTGCAACACACAGACAGCTCCAAAATGACTTTTAGAGTAAGGAACTGTACTTTCACTGGAAACTTTATGCAACTTGAAATGACTTGTGCTGAACAGGTTTTATGATCCTCAATTGTACTCACTCAATACCTCAGTGACTGCACTGATCTAAAGAGCTAAGAACATATTCCAGAGTTACACTAATCATATACTCTGTGAATGGATTCAGAAACTGATTGGATGGATCTTAATTTTCTAGAAAGACAATGATGTTGGGTCAAAAATTCTAGAAAAGGCATGAGCAGACCTGAGATAGGCCATAAAGACCATGCAGATATTATGCCTCCTCTAACATGGTCTGTGATTCTGAATAAAGGTATTGAGGCAGAGCTGATCAACATGACATCTGAAGACCTAACATTAAGAACTGCCTCATTGCCTGCCTTTGTAACCTCCTCGCCCTCGTCCACCATGGAAGACTCCCCTGGCCCCATTACCCCTTCCCCCATTTACTCTGCCCTGTTGCCAGTGTTGATTCTTTTGTTTGTGGCCAGGAAACAGCTTATCTAGGTCCAACTCCCCTGTAGATAAGTACAAACTTGAGGGTAAGGGCATGAGCTTATCAGCAGCCTTACGGTAGCTGAAATCGTCCACTGTGCCATCTTTGTGTACAACAAAGAAACATCTGCTGTGCCATGTTGGATGCATCCGGATTTGAATTGCTGCAATGCCACACTCCACCTTGTCTGGTGCACCTTGTCCAACAAGATCCGACAGGACCATGAATTCATACTGCACATTGAGCAAAGAAAATACATACATAAGGAAATGGACTGACCACATCCATAATCCCCCTGGCGGCCTGATCCCAGAATTCAAGATACCAAGGTTAGAGAGACTCCAGAACAAACATTAAGAGAAAAACCATAAGAGCAAATCTTAGGAGTAAGAGAAGACAAAAACAGTGCTCAACAAAAAGAATAGGATAGAACTGAAAAGCAGTGTGAGAAATATAGACAGGCCCCCACATGTTCAATGACCATCACTAGCAACATGTTCTATTGTGAAAATTGTTCAATGACTATGCTTGAAAGAAAGACAAAGCAAATTCAAAGAAGCCCTAAAAATACACCATGCACAACAAATCCTCTGAACTGTAGAATCACTTGTGATGTCTTAGGTGACTGTGTCTGCAGAGTGAGACCAGGTAAAGCTGTGAAGACATGGACTCTAGTAAAGCAACGCAGCTCTGTTGCCACTTCTAAACCTGTCCTAGAACATTGATTTAAAAAAAAAATCTCTGCAAAAAACTATGGCAGAAACATGTTAGAAACCCTAAGCCCGTCACATCAGAAATATCCAACCTCACCCTTCCATCAACGTGATAACATTGCAGGTAGACCAGAGAGCAGTACCTTGTTTACGTCTTGGTTGCAAATCCAACCATGTAAAAAATCGTAGAGATAGGTAAAGAGTTCAACAGCTGAGTGGAACACCTTGGGCCCCAGCTTAACTTCTTCTGTCTTTCTACCGTCCTCATTGGCCATTTGTTGCTCGCCGTCCTGCACTTCCTTCGTCCCTTCAGCACCTAGCGTAGTAGTAGTGGTTTCAACTTCCTCCTCTTCCATCTTCCGATCATCGTCTTTTCGATTATCTTCCCCATGTGTGGGTTCCAGGTTCTCCGCTCCGGTTTTTATTCTTTTAAGAGCGGGAGCTTCATCAACAACTTCATCTGTGACGGCACCTGCGGCTGCAACTACAGGTGCTTCAGCAGGCGATTCCTCATCCCTAGCACGCTTCGTGCCCACGTTCTGGTCCTCCTCCATAGCCAGGGACGGCTCATTGCCCAACGGAGGCCGAATTACAGCAATTGCAGCATCGCTTTCCACGACGCTGATAATAGATTCTCTCGAATTGCAGTCCTCGGTCGCTGCAAGAGATTCGAAAGACGCCATCGCTAATGCAATCACTAAAATTGGGAAAGGAACTGAGAGAGGAGCGCTCAGGGAGCACACTGCAAAGTCCCCGCAAAGCTGCCTTGCAAAACTTGGAGCGGCGGACCCAAACCCTAAACTCATAAACCCTTCTTGTAAGGAGAAAGAAACCGTATTTTCTTAGGGTACCGCGACCGTATGAGTACGTATTCTCGTAAGGTACTCTGTGTGTACGGTTACGGTCCATTGGTTCTTTTTGGCGATTTTTCGTCATTTTGCGGAAAGCTTATTTTTCACAAATTCCCTGTTTTTTGAAAAAAAAATCACCAGAAAAAACATTTTTCATCTTCAAAATCGTTAAATATCACCACAATTGTGTACTATGAAAAGGTGTTTAAGATTTTCTATTTTCATATTTTGAACATATTGCCAAATTTGGCTAAATATACTTATAAGTCATGGATGATCATTAGTTGAACACCATCATGAAATTAAAGAAAAAAAATTGGTACAAATCAAAATTTGAAGTGTGAAATATTGCACTATTGCAAAATTTCAAATGCATTCTGACCCCTTAAAAGGATTATTTTGGGAAAATTTTCAAAAAATTCACCAAAAAAATAGGGAAAAAACTAAGTTCATCACATTTAAATTACATGGTCCTTCAAGTAACTTGTTGTGTGTTCCTATGTCAACACCTACAAGTATCATTATATCACACATACAAAACATAATATGAAAATACCATGAATGATATACCATGTCCAAATCGCCCCCCTATTGGGGATAATGTCCTTTTAAGTTAGATAGTAATGTTAAAATACCTAATGAAAATCCACCATGAATGACACTTTGGTTGAAGTGAAAGGATCAATGGCTAGGTGCAAATATGAGGCCCAATATCGTTAATCATTTAGTTACAATCTTTCAAATTTCCAACCAATGTGGTGATACCAACATCTCATGCAATGGCAACAAAAGTCTTGTAAATTAGATCATGGGTTCTCATGTGTTTGTTGTTGTGAACCCAATGTAAGAAATGGATACCCATAGGGTCAATGGGATGTGTGTGCACGCATCAAGGGATACCTACAATTGAAGGATGTGATAGTCCAAGCTACATCTAAATCACTATGGAAAAAACTAGGGAAGATAATAAAAAAGGTTGAGAAGACTGATTGAAATGTAAGCCAAGCACCTATGGAAAATCAAGTTCTTCCATTATGCAACATGATTGAAAACTATTAGTACAATAAACTTGAATAGAAAAAAAGAATTACTACACTAAAAAGTTAATCAACTTAGAGTTATACCAAGATGGATAAGTGATTCAAACTAGTTCTTAGAGAAAGTTAGATCAATGACTTTGAGATGAACTAATGAGAACTAGCAATATGTTTATATGCACATGGAGGATTGCTCAAAGATAGAGCTAGTAAATGTTGGTAGGTGGAAATAGTTGTCGTGCAGAAAGGATAATCCAAAGTAATATATCAAAGTGCACATGGGTGTCTAGTTAACGCACTAACGAAGGTGTAGCGAATTCAATCCGATCCACATGCCATTGTTTTTTATTTGTTACAACGACGTGGAAATGAGCAAGACTACTAGGATTAACTCAAGTGTTAACTTTCCATTGCCATTTATAGCTCCCATCAAAGTAGCTTGACCAGATGCCACTTACACTCCCACTTGATCAAGGTACTTTTGAGGACTCAAGCCTAGGAACTACATGCACTTGAAATGCTTTGGTGCAAGAGTGGGCTTTGTTAAGGTGTCAATTCCCATGTCTAATGTGAACAATATTAAAACGAAACTTTGTGGGATGAAAAGGAGTCAAAATGGGTTTGTTTGATGGATGAAGATTTCATGGAAGAAAATGTTGTACTGAAAATTGGAAAGGGACAAGGGAGGGAATGGTTGATGATGGCCCTCTTTGTGTCTCAAAAGTTGGGTGTTCCTTTGTTTGTATATAAATGAAAATAGGTTTACTCAAGGTGTGGTGAAGCTTGTTTCTATGTTAATTTGTGACGGCTACAACAACGGGTTGTTTGCTTGTGTAATGAACTTTAGCAATGGTGGACGTTTGGCTGGTGGATGTTACAAATGGGACAAAAATGGAACAATTATAAGCTTAGTTGTCTCCAAAGTTGAGTGCTTAGTCTTTTGAATGTTTTTTTTTGTTTTTCCTTGTGAATTTGAACAGATTTGAAGCTTTAAGAATAGTATGCATTTGAAGTTAGGTATGCATGAATCTAGTAATGATTTTAGTACTCCTCCGCTGCGCACTAGAGTTGGTACTTAGGGATCTAATACACCAAATTTGATGGATTTTTCATGTTGCTATTATGAAGTTTTTAAAGTCTAATATGATTATGCGGACTTGTTGTAACTATTGTGGAATCATAGTGTGAATTTTTTTTTTGTGTTTCTTGAAATGCACATTCACCATTTGTTGTGCATGAATTAAGTGGTGTAGAAAGTGGGTTGTATAACAATTGCATAACCCTATTTTTTGGTGTTACAACTTTTTTTGCATTGGTCATCTCCTTAACAAAGTGGTGTTGTATGTTAATATGTTTAATTCGTTTGTGGTGAATAAGGTTTTTGATTAATGTTAAACTTCCTTGGTTATCACTAAAAATTATTGTAGCATCCTTTTGTGGAAAACCCAACTCTTCTAGCAACTTTCTAAGCCACATGGCTTCTCTAATGGTATATGAAACTACCATGTATTTTGCTTCCATCAATGAAAGGGCCACAATTGGTTGCTTCTTACTCACTTAGCTTACAATTTTGTTTGTTAATACAAATGCAAACCTAATTGTGGACCTCCTAGAATCTAAGTTTCCACCCCAATCTAAGTCTAAGAAACTTTTGAAGGTTATTCCTTCTTTGTCTCTTGAATAAGGATGTTATTTTGTGAGTGAGTGAACATGAACAAATGAGTGTGAATTGTGAACACATGAACATGAACTATGAATAGGTGAATGTGAACTATGAACATGTGAATGTGAAAAGTGAATGGGTGAGCGTGAGTTTAATGGAACATTTTTAAAACATTTTGTCCATGATAGAAGGTATATTCTCTAATGGATACCAATGACATGAAGGAATATGCAAAATATATTTTTCCACATCATCAGCCTATCCATGTGGTTGTGCCACATGGATTCACTTTACTACAAATTAGATCAATTAAGACAACTCCAGGGTGGATGCATGAATTGGTGGACCAATTTGGGTGTCATGACAACCAATTATGCCTTGTGGTTTCCATTGTAACGCCCATGTTACTTTGTAAATTTTAAAATTTATTAAAATGGATTTGGTTTAAAAACCTTAACTTGAATGGGCTAATCATGAACATTTTTTCATAAGACCATATCATATTAAAGGAGGAAATATTTCATAATTTCTTTGCTTAAATGCTTAAAGAAATAGAAACTTAAAATGTGCCATTAATGACATGGAAAAAATATGGAATAAAACAATATAAAACAAATATAAACTAGTTGTAATTTCCATAATTTCACCAAAAATTTGAGTAAATAGGAACTTTGGTTGTGTGACGAATTGGTCCACCCATTCATGCATCAACCCTTCAATGTGTGTGATATGCAATTCCATACATTAAATGAAATATCATACATGATATATAGCTATTTAAATGGCATACAAGATTTTATACTTTTGCTACTACATTATAAAAGGACCTATTTTATGATATAAAAATCATGTGAGGCATGACAATTGTATTGAATGGCATGAGGTTTTCATACTCTCCTTCCATAAATTTATACTTTGATAATAGTTCAACAAGGAATGACAATGAATGGCATTAAAGACGAGGGTCAAAGGTTCAAAGTCCGTTCAAATGGAGAAGTCCTATTAGGTTGAAGCCATAAACTAAACACTTGGTGTGTAAACAAAAACCCTAAACAAAAATGGGATGAACATAGCAAAAACATGTAGGTGCAATCAAGTTGTTTGAAATAATAAACGAAAAACTTTTCACTCCACATAACATTTTTAAAAATATTTGCAAATAAATTTTGTGGTTGTTGAAACATATGTAGTTGTTATGAACGTTGGAACTATTATAGCATTTGTATACATTTTAAGTTCACCAATACCATGTAAGTCATCCAATACAAATCTCACAACTCTCATGATAGTTGTAAATTAACCAATTTAGTGGACATTTACAAATATGTCATCAAATGAAGATCTTTGCAAATGTGGATTATTTTGGGCATCTAGTATAGTTTCTTTTTGTGAGCTTGAAAGGAACAATCAAAATAGCCCAATTTAAAGTATGTTCATTTGCAATATATCACCATATCCATATCTACAATATTCTTGTCAAACACTACTAGACTTGGATTTGTACCCATCTATAAATAAAAGAAAGCTAAAGAGTGTAGAAGTAGAATATCAAGTAGAGGTTGGATATTGGGCATCTCTTAATTGTTTGTAGGATTGCAAAATATATGGAACAATGATAAAAATGCTTATGTCAGAGTTTCTAAACAACTTAAGACAACCTTTTGAAAATAATCCATGGTCAACACACCTAATGAACTAAAATTTCAAAATGCAATTTCATTAACATGTGACTATTTGCTTGGATTCCAAATGGAACACAAAATAAACGAATCAATATTAAAAAAGAATTGGTCAGGAAACTCAAAAGATGTAGAGGACGATCCATACGACTAGTACTTGCTTACAACAAAGAGATGAATTAGTTAGTACCAACCAATAGTATGACCACTAGTGAAGTGGAATAATTGATCTCTCCAACATACTTGGAAGACATAATGACATATTCAAATGATGAAAAAAAACCACACCACTAGGTACACCAAGATTTGACATGGGTTCAAATGAAATGAACCCAACATCAATGACACCAAACTCTATTTAGTATATTTGGGGTAAAATTTGACAACACCTTCAAATTTAGAACTGGACATGAGATACAATAGAGTGTAGAATAGATGTGTAGTAATGAAAAATATTTTTTTGGAAATGGAATGTCAAAGCTTGACAAAAAAATCATTACATTTAGAAGAGATATTTTTGTGTCATTTATTAGTTGAAACTATGTTGAAACATGTTGAGACATTGAATTGTGAGTGTTTTTGAGTTTTCATTTAGTCATGGTTATGTTGTCATAGCCACATCAAGAGAACCCATACATTGATAATTGTTGTTTATAAGTTGGTATTTGAAAACCAACATTCCCACAAGCAAAATCATATATTTGAAACAAACTAATGGATGGATAATAACATAACACTCTAAAAATCCATGGCGAGAAATCCGCCCCACCATAAAACTACTTGAAAACACAAAACATTAGTAGTCTAAATAAATTTGCATAGGAAAGAAAGGGCAAAAAAGACCTATCACTACAAAACTATAAACATATATGGCTAAAAAATTGTACACAATGGGATTGATATGGAAAAACCTAAATTTGATTGATGCACATCATTGGATTTCAAATGCTAGTATTTTGCAAGTAGTTTTGGATGAAATCATGTTTCTTTTAGGAAGGAATGACGTCAAATTTTTACCTAAAATTATGATTTAGACAAATCAAAATATCTTCCAAAACCCCATAGTCAAATATAAAGTTTTTTAAATTTTTACTTTGAAATCTAAATTGTAGCCAAATCTATCTTATTCATCTAGAGGATAATGCCATTTTAGATCAATGATCATTACATCCTACATTTTTGATGAAATAATTACTACAATAACAAATAACATAAATAGACAATAGCCAAATATGTTTTGAATAAACCTTTTATAATTAATCTATTTATTCTTATAATTGAAAAGATTATAATTTGGGCTTATGAACTTAAGTAGCAAAAGCATTATGCATGTTTGAGATTTGGTGGCCACTTGCCTTTTTTTGTCACAAATGTTAATGTTATGGAGTTCATTCATTTGAATGTTCATCCATGTACCTAACTTAAAATGTAGTTTCAATTCATTTTTAATTAACTTTCAATTGAGTTTTAATTCACTTTCATTTAATTCCTAGTTCATTTGAATTAAATCCTAGTTAAGTATCAGCTTACTCCCACTCAACTTCAAGTTAAATCTCGGTTAATTCCCAATTAATTCAAAATTAACTTTTAATTAACTTTCAGTTGAGTTTTAATTCACTTTCATTTAATTCATAATTCATTTCTAGTTCACTCTTAGTTCATTTTAATTAAATCCTAGTTAAATATCAGCTTACTCCCACTCAACTTTCAAGTTAAATCTCGGTTAATTCACAATTAATTCAAAATTAACTTTTAATTATTTCCTAGTTAAATTTTAATTATGTCATAATTAACTTTTAATCAACTCCTAGTTAACTTAGTTAATTCCCAATTAACTCATAATTAAGTCCTAGTTAAGTTTTAGTTAACTCATAATTGACTTTTAGTTAAGAAGGTTCTCAAGGAGCTTTTTTATTCAATGCACACATAAAAATTTCCTTATAAACTTCTTTGAGCTAGGTCCCCAAAGGGGAATAAATAAAAGTAGGACCCTTCGTTTCCTTTAGTTTGTTAAACACTATTTTTAGGCATGATCTTGCACCATAGCCTTATCATGTTCTTTTCATCTTTATGTTTGCATATGTTAGCATAATGAAGATTCTTTTTCATGTTTGTATTGCACATCTTGTGTTCTTGTTATGTGTTCTTATTTTGGAATGCATTATTTTATTTTGTTCCTTGTTTGAAAGTTAGACTTAAACCTTTCATTTAACCTTTGTTCTTGTGGGTCTTTATGTTCTTAACATTTTTGCCCTCATGACCCATCTCATAATTCATCTTATGGATGAATTGGAAATTTGTGGGCTAATTGCAACAAGGTGGTTCTACCCAATTAAACCTTATTTATATGTTTTGAAAAAATATTTGAAGAACAAAGCCAAGCTTGAAGCTTGTATGGCTTCAGGCTACATGTATGATGAAGCATTGGGGTTGAAAAATATATGGCAAATATTGATTTTTTTTCAATTCTAGTAAGGCCCTTGTAATTGTTGTGGCTTGTGGTGTGTCACACAACTATTATGAGATGTGGAAAATCCCAAAACCAAGTCATTTGAATGATGTAACAATGAGGGACAACCTTCCAAGATTTAGAATTGATTAATTGCCAACTTTGAGATATGGGCAAGAGTGAAAACAAATAGGATACTTATGAGGATAATTTTGTTTGAACAATGGTTGATATACCACCCAATAGGGGTTTGATTTTGCACATTGTACTTTGAGCACAGATTAAAATAGACAAATTGTGTTTCATTTGTTGTGCACATAGATGTTGCAAAATTACAATGAAATCACATACCATTAATCTCCAAAAAATTGATTACAATTCATGTAAAGAAGTCAGAAATGATATTATCAAATGCTACTAAATGTAGAAACCCTAGGCCCCTAAGGATCTTTGGGCTTTAGTTCTTCAGGAAAAGGAGCAGCCATTTGTAACTGTCCGTCCAAAAACAATTTCCTCCTTGCTTGCTCATTTTCATTTATTTGAGTCATGATGTCCCTTGTCATTTGCATTTTCAAAATCTCCATTTCTTTGGTAGTTTGTGAACATTGTGCTCACAGAGCATTATCTTCAAACCATTGTTGCAGAGTCTTTGTCTGCAATCTCAGGGAACTGTAACTCAAGTGCACCTGTACATCATCTGCTGATGACAACTTGGTGCAAATTTGTCCTTACAATTCTTGTGAATTGCTCCAAACATCCTGTGTGTTTCTTCAGAGACCATTTTAGAACCACCATGGTCAGTTCTCAGACAACACCTCAGCTTGCTCTTCTTCTGTCCACTTCCCAAAAAA
>Ga0116230_10008608_pt1 | contig 10056 bp, 7 predicted proteins | sample S1TSphfallax_3_FD_88678 | JGI IMG/M metagenome (GOLD analysis project Ga0116230, IMG submission 88678) | Host-associated microbial communities from peat moss isolated from Minnesota, USA - S1T2_Fd - Sphagnum fallax MG | ecosystem: Host-associated > Plants > Peat moss > Unclassified | place: USA...
AAAAATTTTTTTTTTTTTTTTTTTTTTTTTTTATTTTTTTTTTTTTGGGTTGGTGTTGTGTTTTTTTTTTTTTTATTGTTTTTTTTTTTTTTTTTTTTTTTTTAAATTTTTTTTTTTTTTTTTTTTTTTTTTTTTTTGGTTTTTGTCTCTGGCCAGAGAGAAGAGAATTGGAGGATACAATTTTGGGTTGAACCCCAAACCAATTTGTGGATGGAAACCAATGTTGGGTGGTTATTGAATTTTTTCATAACAGCTTGTTCTGCTGGTTCTCAATTTTTTTAAATTTTAAATTCAAGGTGGTTTTAAATTTTTTTTATAAAATATTCATATCAGTGTTTTTTTAAAAAAAAAATCCTCAAGTAGGTGCATTGGCTAGGATCCTCAGCATTAATTAACAATAAATGGCGACTGTCCTGGTGGACTAGTAGATTTTTATGCAATCCTACCTAGTTCTGGCAACCTACAGAAACACAATGTCTAAATCTGGCAACTTCTGAGTTTTTTTGTCAAGATATGGCGATTTTTTTAAAAAAATCTCAAAAATGCCTTTGTTGGACTTGCCAGCCTTTTTTTTTTGGTTGCCAGGTTGCAAACATTTGCCAAAAAAAAAACATGATTCATACCATGTTCATTTCCTTTTTTTTTTCTCATGCCCAAATGGTTCTTTCACAACTAGTTCTTAACTCATTTATATTAGTTAGATATGTTAAGCCAAATTTAACTTCACTTTAAGATTTTAGGATTAAAATTTTAAAATATTTTTTCAATTTTCATAGGCCAGAAATAAATCAACAAGGTTCATTACAAAACTCTAATATTTATGCAAAAATATACAATCAAACTTCAAAGATATACAAGATAAAAAACATTAGATTAAGTCTCTTTCAATTCATTCATGTTGTTCAAATGAGCTTTCAAACTCATTTAATTCCTCCTCCAAGTCTAATTTAGAATCTATCAACGTTACCAAATTATTAAGAGCTTTGCAACCCATCCTTGCATCATTCGGTCAATTTTTATCCATAAAAATTCATTTTTCAAGGCTATTTAATTGTAAGTGGCACCTCTTCAAGTTGGTGAGAATTTTAGTAAGAGAAAAAAAATAATCTTAATTTCAATTTGAGAACCTCCAATCCCTAATTTTTTTAATTAAAAAACCAATAGTTGACAACATGGTTTCATGTTTCTTCCACCATTTCAAAAGGCATTTGATATTTTTTGCATCTAGTAGATATTTCTAAAATATTAACATTTTTTTATTAACAAGCTCCTTTGTAAGGTCACTAGTGTTAGCTACCATCTCAAAAATGTTGAAGTTGTTAACTTCATCAATTCTATGAACAAAGGGACTGTGAATTTCGAACAATGGATGCAAATGATGATAAGATTTCAAGACCATAGGAAACAAGGATTTCCTATTATATTTTTTAGCTATGGACACCCTATGCTTCTGACCAATAAAAGGAGATATTAATCTTAAACTTTTAATCTAGGATTTAACATCAAGGCTAACATATTATGGGCTCTTCTTTCATTATATTTTGTCAAGAAACAAAGGAAAGAGTCAATGACTTTAATAACCTTCTTAATGTTCATTGCAAAAGTTTCCAACCCAATATTCAAGTCCGAATCATCATCATCATCAATCCAAGCATCCAATAAAGGGAGATGGTTCATTTCTTCCTTTAGTTTCAAGCTCATGGATATGGCTATATTCAAAACATCATTCAACAACCAATGACCCTTGGATTGGTTTAAAATGCAAACATTGACAACATGAGACAAAATGTCTATTACAATCTATGATATAATGGGGAATATGGCCAATGACCCTAGGACCAATGTGCTTGCTGTAAACAAAAGGCAATGGCTTTTCAAAATTGAAAGGCTTTTTGAAACATGATCACTTTGCTTGCAAACCTACACAATTCACATTCGTAGTGAGAAGGCAACATTTTGGAGTGCAAAAACTCAAAACAATAAAAGGGGAAAATAACCAAAACAAGTAGCTTGCATTTTACCTTGTTTTGGTTAGCATACTCAAATTTGGGCACATTTAATGGCAACATATTTCAAGCCCCCCAAAATTCTATTTTTGCTAGTTGCATATTGACAAGCCTTAGTAAAACCATATCCAAAAGAAGTCCCTAGAAATTTTCCATCACACAAAGTTTCACAACTTATTATTGATTTCAATGTAGTTGTCATGGTATTGAAATGTGCACCTTCATCTTTAACATAAGCAAAGGTCTTTTTGGTCAAGCCATATTGCTTTAAAAGGTTTGCAAACTTCTTGCCAATGTTTGCCCTAATGTTTCAAATGAGTTAATAATAATGTGTTTTGGCATTCAATCTTCTCCCAAAAAATTTACAACCAATGTGAAAACATCATGTGCTCCTTTGGACATTTACACAAATCAAAACTTGCATAACAAAAACACATTTTGCCAAAACTAGTATGACATATGTTTATTTTGTCTTTTCAAGCAAATCCAATAACATTTCTTGATTGAAAGTTTTTTTGGAAGTGAAAACAACACGAGGGCATATTTATATTATTAAAAGTTTCAATCAGATATTTTCAACAAACTAAATGGGCAAATGATTTTTGATGACGAATAAACCCAAAATTTCCACAAATTGTTTTTGGTGCACATTATCCTTTTTGTAAGGATCTATGGACCCAAAAAATAACTTAGAGATTACACTTGCATTCATTGTAGGTTGTTTCTTTGCATGTAGTTTTTGTAATGGACTTTTATGTTTACTTTTCACTTCTTCAAACATTTTGAAGATTTGTCCATGGTTTTCATTCACATGTTTTTTAAATACAATTATCCCATTGCTTTTGAAATATGAAACAAGACCTTTCTTCAACCTTGTCCTTTATTTCAATACTACATGACCTATTAATTTATTGTAACAAAAAATATGACATATGACTTGTGGCAACTTAACATCAACTAGTGATTCATCATTGACACAAAAGATGCCCAAGTTGGAGAATTTTTGGCCATGGGATCTCAAATCTAACCTTTGTTCATGCATTTTTTTCATATTTAATTGCATTTTATCATTGTTTTCTAATTGAAAACTTGGAACTTTTTTAGTGCTTTCACTTTCAATTATTCCTTTCATTTTTATTTCATTCTCATTCAAAAATAGATCACGTATTTTATCTAGAAAATTTAGTTCCATTTTCAAAGTGTGTTAATAGACCAAAGTTGAAAATAACCGAACAATTACATTTTAAATTTTTTTGCAGAATGTGGAAAAAAAAAGATGCATTTACAAATTATTCACTTGAATATGATTCATTTTTCACAAAAGACATTATGCAAGCAAGGTTGATATTGGAAACATGTATGCAAGTGCAAAATTGCCTTAAAATGTCTTTTAACAATATAAGGCAAAAGTTCAAAGTTCCTTTTAAGGTTGTAAGTAATGCCTCCAATTTGAATGTTATTCCTACATAGCAAATCCAAGCATATTATCAACACATTATCTTCAATATAAGAAAAAAATTGAAAAAAAATTACACAACTTTTTAAAAACTTGGACATACCTAAATTGTAGAAGTTTTGCTAAAGCCACAAGCAACCAACAACCATCCACCTCTAAGAAAAATTTAATTTGTAGGACAATATAAGGGTAGGGATAATACCAACCATAAAAAAGGGGGAAACAACATGATGAGCACCAACAATAACACAATGAACAACAATGGTTGTATGTAAGAAAATCGATAATGACAATGAGCTCAAGCAACATGAGCACTTGTAACAACATGATGAACATTAGCAACAACACAATAAGGACCAACATGATGAGCTCTAGTAACAATATGATGAACATCAACAACATAATGAACACCAACAACTTGATGAAAAATAATAAAAAATGATGAACATTATCAACATGATGAAAATTTGTGGCAACAATAGGAACACTAGCAACATGATGAACACCAACACAATGAGCACTTGTAGTAACACAATGTACATTAAAAGCACAATGAACACTAACAACAAGAACAACAAACCTAAGAAATGTCCATTGTTACGGATAATGTGGCAATGAACAATGATATAATCTTGTTTCCCATTCGGGAAACACATTGCTTCCCTAACCTTAAACCTAAACCCTATTTCCACCTTAAGACCCTAAACCCTAAGTGATATTCATTTGATTTTTTGACTAAGAACTAATTAAAAATTAGGCCAATTTTAAACCAAGGTTTGGTGTTTGCATAACATTGGTGGAAACTAATGTTGTGCAAGTTTATATTTTATCCAAATATATGCATTAGGTACAAATGGAGGATATTATTATTTTTTAATTTATTTTTAAAAAGTCAACATACCTTAATGAAGTGCATACCTAGAGACATGTAAATCTAAGAATTTATGACCTATTCATAACCTTGAATATATGTAAAAAACATCCATACCTAAAGTGGGATATGTCTTAGCATCCAAGTTTTTTTAACAAAAGAAAGCGTAAATATGATTTAAACCTTAAACTTTGTTAGTTTTATCACTAAGTAAATGGGGGTGATTACACAATATGGACCTTTTTTTCCCAATAATGAATCATTTTGATCAACCCATCACACACAATAGATAAAATAAAAACTTTTAAAATATGATTTTTTCATTTTAATTATATGAATAAAAAATACATACCCATGTTTATTTTTTAAATGGTATATAATGGGGGTATCCATATCCTACATGTCTATTAAAAAACCTAAAATTTTAATACCTAAACTTTAATCCAATGCAAATGTTTGAAAATTAAAATACCCTTACCCAATGGGTAAATAAATTGAATATATATATATATATATATATATATATATATATTCTTGGGTCAAAAACAACATACTTGCACAACATGGGTGGAAACCTATTGGTGAACATAATTTTGGTGATCACTCATTAATGTAGTCCACTTTCTAAGCTAGTTTCCTTGTCAAATTCATTTTGAATATTGTGTTATAATACATTGTTTTATCATCCTTCATTATTTTGTTTGGTCTTGGCATCTATGAGCCATTTGTTTTTTGTTGTTTTGGTCAGTGAAAAGGAAAATGCACAATCAAAAGATCTCATAGTATGCAACTATTAATGACTATAGGGAATTGATGAATGCATCAGTGACATTTGTGGATAAACATTGTAATTTTTATTCTATAATCAAATTACATCTTTGTGGGTATTAATAAAATATTAGGTGCCTTGGGAAGATCTGAATTTCTCTCAAATATTGCAAACTCCATTATTTTTTTTCATGGAGGCCTTTGAAAGGGGATTTAAAAAAAAAAGGATATAAGAGTAGTTAAATTTACACAAGAAAAGCACAAATTCTTGAAATAAAAGGACAAATTTTGTTTTTAAATTTCACTAAATGGATGACATTTTTTTAGTCAAATTTCAAGAACATGTCCCTTTATATGAAGAAGATTTATATTAATGAATGGGTAGACATTCAACTTATCTTCTTGTTTTATTTGGAAAATGGCTTTTGATGTGCACATTAGGTGCATGAAAGCATGAAATAAGGAGCCACAAAGTGTGTGGATAGTCTTTAAAAACTATTTTTTGAATTTACTATGAGTATACATAATATATAAGAAAAGTTGTTCAATTTTTAAAGTAAGGTCTTAAACTTTCAAAGTTGCAACTACAAATTTTTCATGCAAATTCACCATGTTTCAAGAGTCCTTTTATATGTTTAAAGCATTCAAAAAAAAATGTGGACATGTGGTTTTTTTGTTTCAAAAATGCTTTCTCCTTATCGAATGTTCACCAAATCATTGCAAAAAAGTTTGTGAACTTTGATATATCCACAATAAGGGATCCATGTGTTCAAAATATTCAAAAAATAAAAATATTTATACCCTTTTAGATTTTGATACTCAAACATATTTAAGCACTATTATAGTTTTGAATTTGTAATCATGTTTCAAAGTAAAGTTATAGATTTGAATAATGTAAGACTTGATGCAAAAATAATTGAGTATTTTATCATGTTATATGTCATATTTGGATTCAAATTTGATATTCAATTTGAAAAACTATGTGAAAAATGCAATACAAACCAATAGAAAACTACCACATGGAAAATGTAGTCCTTGGAAAAGACTTTAACCTTGGTGTGATTAGTTCATGTTTTCACCCATTGCACAAAAAAAACTAATACCTTGTGTGGTATTTATACCCAACATAATGAATTTTCATGCATAAGTAACAAGAATAAAACATTTAAATTGTTTTATGCATGTGTAGGGTTTTTAACATCACATTATGATATTCAATCCAATCAACTAAATTGTTCTTGATATTTAATCTTTAAATTAAACAACATCCAAAACGCAACAAAGGCATTTTGAAATTAATTTTAATATTATTTTATTTTTGGATTTTGATTAAAAATTCTTGAAAATAATTCTTGCCTATATTTTAAATGGGTTTGTAATACCACTATGTAAAGGTAAGCAACTCATGCAAGTGTTAAAAAATGTGTATTTTTTAGTTTGTAGTTTTAGCTGAGTTTGCTACATACCAATATTTGTTAATGGAGTTATATTTGCCATATGCATAGACACATTATTTGTCTATTTGCTCAACTACATGGTGGTAAAATGTGTAGTTTTTAAAAAATTAAAAAAATTAAATGACCAATTCTAATTTGTTAAAGGAACTATATTGAATCGGAATTGTAATCATTCGTACTCAAGTTTTTTGTGAGTGAGTCTTATTTTAAATCCAATTTTTGGCAACATGTGATATGGGGGAATTGAACTAAGCAAAAAAGGTCCTAGCCATTCCAACATAAAGTTTAACTTGCATAAAAGAAATCATTAGTTAGTAATATTGATTACAAACACAAATCCTACAAGCACAAACAAGGGGGTTGGATACAAATTCTAAATAACCACAGATAATGCAAACAATGGGCAACATATTCATTCTATTGACCATAATTTAAATAGGTGGTTGTTATTGTTTGCATGAATAAGAAGTCCAAAACATCATAACAACAACCATGCATTCAAATTCTAAACAAAATTTTCAAAATAGGAAGGTATAGGAAGGATACCAAAAAAAAACTTGGAAGTTGGCAACCTTGCCATGAACTACTTTTCAACCATTAAACTCTTGCTTCTAGCTTTAAATTTTTGCAACATATTGAGTTCTAGTGTCTTTCCAATATTAAATTGGGGTGAAAGCATGGTATTTTATACAAAAATGTTGTATGAAAAGATATCAAGTTTAAAAAAGGATTAATTTTTCACAAAAACGCAAGAAAGTAGATTCAATTTTTATTTACATTTCATTTTGAAACCATGGTGCTTTCCATTGGGTTTGTATTAAATTGAATAAAAAACTTGAAAAATTTTGGAATAATAAAAGTAGAGGACAAGTACTTTTGAATTAGATTGGCCAAAATGGTGTTCAAAAGTACTTTTTTATTAGAAAATCTAATGGAATAGATTTGTGAAGTTATAACATAAAGATTATTGTATATTCAAAAGAAGCAAAGTAAATATAATTTTACTCTATCTTTGGTAGAATATACTTGACATATACTTGAAACAAATGTTACACTACAAAAAGTAGGCTTCAAAAGCTACTTACACTTTTTAAAAAGTCTATTTGAAACTTACTTTTACAACTTAAAATTTAAAAATTAATTCATAATAGTGATTTTTTTTTTTTTTTCATCATTCAAGTAAAATGTTAAATGTATAATAATTTTATGATGGGTTTTAGTCCTACTTCTTGATAGCTTAACTAATAGATTGTCAAGGTAATTGAATTGTATACTTTACCATGCTTTCATCCATTGTTGTTAAAAGGAAAGTTTTGCGAAATGAAAACTTTTGAATGAACATGTGAATGACAAGTTCCAAATGCATGGTTAATTTAGTTTTCATAGTTTTGTTTTCATGAAATTTAGGATAGAAAAACAACATTCATCCTCAACAAACCAATTACTTGCACAATTGCAAGTTCAACCAACTTGATGTACTTTAAGATTTTTTTTCAAGAATCCAAGAGAAATAAAGGTTTTCCACAATTTGGTTAACATGTTCATATCAAAAGGTTTGCAGATTGCCAACTTAACATTGTTTGTCATACTAAACTCAAACACAAATTTTGAAGGTCAAAAGTAACATTTGAAAACATGGCTTGAACCCATACTATTTCAAGTTTTATCTTCTTATGATAACAAAATGTTACCTTGATGATTGTCAAATGAACATTGAACTTTTTTTAAGTTTCAGTTGTAACCAATATTGTTGATAAACAACTCCTAATGTATCCATTAGATCTTCTACAAAAAAATTGTAACTTTGCAATAAAATGAGTGGTAGCTTTTTGACATCATTGCTCCACCTTTCCATATATGTCCCTTGTAACAAAAATAAATGCCCCAATTTGATTTGAAAACATGGCCCAAATGTGTTGCCCAACCAATTTAAAACCCAAATGATCAAGTTTTATGTTCAAATCTATATTTTAGCAAAGATCAATGCTTTAATAAACATATGTGATCAAGCCAATGAAATTAGTGAACACATCACATTCAAAAGAAGACTAGTTGTCATAATACATGTGGTATACATCCCTTTCACAAATCTTAATTGTTGTTATGAAATCACAAACAAAAGAAATTTTGCAAACTTAAATAAAAAATTATTGCCTTTAAAAATGTCATCACCACATTCAACCCCAACAATGTTTTCACATTAACACTAGAAGAAAATCATGTTTTTACAAGTATCACATGCAACTAAGATTCCTTGTAGTTGTTTTGGACAAGTTGTAGCTCACCTGCAATTGCATGCAACAATATATATATTACGGTTATACAATTTATGCAAAATGGCTATACATTTCTACATCTATGATTAGTTGCATCTTTAAAGTTGCACATGCAACTATTTTGATGACCATATAATTTATGACACATGTTAGGGATATGACCATTCAAATTTGGACACTTGACTTGGTAGGCAAGGAGGTAACCACTCAAATTTGGACATGTGGTTAGGTCGGTAAGTCCCTAAGGAGGTAAGTAGGTAGGCCACTTAGGTAGTCTAGGTTAGTTTGGTCACCTAGGCAACCTAGGCTAACTCGATGTTGACACACGGTAATTGCACCTAGGTATATACATAAGTAGTTAGGCCTACACTAAATAGGTAGGTTTAAGATAATCCTATTTTATTTTTGTGATTAACAATAGGGTTAAACCTCTTTTAATGGTTCATCCCAAATGGCATTGGGTGATTAGTTTGTGAACATGTCTAATGCACCTATTTATATAATGTCTAAAATTGGAATGGAAGATAAAACATATGGGATAAACAAATTAATTACAAGTATGACCAACCTAGTTGCAAGGTAGATAAAACTATTACCTAACATCTATGCTATATTAACCTAATAATAACTAATAGGTAACAATAATATTTATCATATTATTAATATGAATATATTGAGTAATATTAATAGCAATATATATCATAAATAATTATTCCAGGGATAATATTAAATAATTATACTATTATTACCATTAACTTTATACATAATTATTTTATGTATATTGATTTTAATAATAATATAATAATAATGTAGTTAGTTATATCAATTTTTATTATAGATGTAGCCAGTTGTTGGATGGTTTAATTAATTATAATATTATTACTACATCATTTATAATAGGGTAGGTTAGTTACTATAGCATGTAATTAAGTATAGGTGTATTAGAAAAATATTAGAGGTTTATGTTACTTAGTTTAGGTTATATATTATAATATTATACCTTTAAATTTTGTTATACTAATTTAGGCCATTTGTTTTGGGTGAAAATCTTTTAAGGTGTACCAACCAAGACAAAAATGACCTAGTTTTTATTACAATCCCCCCCCCCCCCCCCCCCCCCCACCTTTCCTTATTTCCCCTCCTTTCCTCTACCCCTTTCACCTCCCCACTTTTTTTTTTTCCCCACCTATCCAATCTTTTCCCTCACCCTCCCACTTTCCCT
>Ga0116230_10008610_pt1 | contig 10055 bp, 5 predicted proteins | sample S1TSphfallax_3_FD_88678 | JGI IMG/M metagenome (GOLD analysis project Ga0116230, IMG submission 88678) | Host-associated microbial communities from peat moss isolated from Minnesota, USA - S1T2_Fd - Sphagnum fallax MG | ecosystem: Host-associated > Plants > Peat moss > Unclassified | place: USA...
CCCGCCATCGCACTATCGGCACTCTACCAGGCGTTACGCAGGGTATGATCTTCACCGCACCGCTGGCGCTGCTCGGCCTGCTGGCGCTGCCCGGCATTCTGCTGCTCCTGCGCCTGAATCCGCCACGCGCGCGCCGCGTCGCCTTCCCCCCCTTGGCCCTCCTGCATGACCTCCCAATCGAGCAGACCACGCCGCGCGGCATCCCGCTCTGGCTCGTCATCCTTCGCCTGCTCGCCGCCGCCCTCGTCGTCCTCGGCCTCGCCAGCCCCTCGCTGCACCGGCCGCCGGCCCTGCCCGGCGCCGGCCCAATCCTCCTCGTCATCGACAATGGCTGGGCCGCCGCGCCGGACTGGCGGCAGCGGCAAGACGCCGCTTCCAACATCATCGCCGCCGCCGCCAGCGCCAACCGCGGCGTGGCCCTCCTCGCCACCGCACCCAACGCCGCCGGCGCCGTCCCGCGCGTCACCGGCGTCATGACCGCGGCGGCCGGCGGCCAGTTGGTCGACGCCTTGCAGCCGCTTCCCTGGCCGGTCGACCGCGCCGCCGCCGCCATCGCTCTCCAAGCCGCCCCCGAAACCACCCGCATCTACATCGCGGACGGCATCACCGACGGCCCCGGCTTCCAGCAATTTTTCGAATCTCTCTCCCCAAACCGCATCCTCGCCGCCTCCACGCCCCCCGCCCTTCTCCAAGCCCCGCATCTCAACACGGACGGCAGCCTGTCCGTCCGCGTCCTTAACCCGCCGCCGCACGCCGTGCTCCGCGCCGTCACCGCCGACGGCGGCGTCCTCGCCACCACGCCGGTATCCGCAGCCGGCACCGCCGCGATCACGCTGCCATTGCCCCTCGCCAACCGCGTCACCGCGCTCACCCTAGCCGGCCCCCCGACCGCCGGCACCACGCTGCTCCTCGACGGCTCGTCCCACGCCGTCCTCGCCGGCCTCGTCGCCGGGGGATACAGCGCCGAAACCCCTTATCTCGGCGCGCTCTATTTCATTCGTCGCGCCCTGCCCCTCGGCACCCAGACCGTTACCGGTGACCTGCCCCATTTAATCGCCAGCAAAGCCAACATCATCATCGCGGCCGACGATCCCCTCGATCCGCCCGAACAAGCCGCCGTCCGCGATTATATCGCCGAGGGCGGCACCCTGATCCGCTTCGCCGGTCCGCTCACCAGCGCCGCCCCCGATCCCGTCTCACCGGACCAGCTCCTCCCCGGCGACCGCCGCCTCGGCGGCGCCCTCACCTGGACCACCCCGCAAGCGATCGCCCCATTTCCCGCCGCCGCCTTCGCGGGCCTGCACAGCGACCCCGCCGCAACGGTCTCCCGCCAGATCCTCGCCGACCCGACCACGCTGATCCCCGCGACCATCTGGGCAACCCTGGCGGACGGCACCCCGCTGGTCCTCGGCACCCGGATCGGCAAAGGCTACCTTGTGTCGATCCTGACCACCGCCAATACAGACTGGTCGAACCTCGCTCTCTCCGGCCTGTTCCCCGCCATGCTCGGCCGCCTCGCCGGTCTTGCCCAGGGCGCCCCGCCGAAACCCGGCACGCTCCTGCCGCTGGTCAACACCCTCTCTGCCTTCGGCAAGCTAACCCCCAGCACCGGCAATATCGCGATCGAAGCCCGCCGTCTCATCACCGCGATCGTCTCGCCGACCCAACCGCCCGGCCTCTACGGCAACGGCGGCGTCACCCTGGCGCTCAACCTCGGCGACCACATCCCGCCGCCGGTCGCGGCCCCGCTCCCCCACCCGGAGCCACTCACCGGCCAATTGCCCCCCGTCGATCTCGGCCCCAACCTGATCGCCGCGGCGATCGTGCTCCTCGCCATCGACCTAACCGTCTCGCTGATCCGGCGCGGCCTGCTCACGCCCCCCCGCTTCGCCATGCTCCTGATATTGCTGCTGCCAATTTGCGCCCAAGCCCAGACGCCCGCTTTGCAGCCCACCATCGGCTACCTCCGCACCAATGACCCCGCCACCGACCAGTTGGTCGGCGACGCCCTGTCGTACCTCTCGGCCAACGTATCCGCCCACACCTCCGCCCAGCTCGGCGCTCCCGTCAGCCTCGACCCCGCGGTCGACGATCTCTCGCTCTATCCCCTGATCTACTGGATGGTCCTGCCGGACGCCCCGGCCCCGGCGCCGGCCGCCTGCACCGCCCTGACATCCTACATGCAGCACGGCGGCCTGCTCGTGATCGACACGCCCGGCGGGGACGCGAACGCAGCCGGCAGCGGCGCTGGGTTCGCCCCCGGCACCGCTGCCGCCCTCGCCCAGGCGACCGGGTGCCTCGCCCTGCCGCCGCTAACACCGCTCGGTCCAACCGACGTGCTGGCGCACTGCTTCTACATCATCGAAAGTTTCCCCGGCCGCTTTACCGGCGCCCCGGTCCTCATCGCCACCGCCGCCGCCCGCGACGCGGACGGCGTCACCCCCGTCATCGTCTCGCAAAACGACTGGGCCGGCGCCTGGGCCCGGGACAGCACAGGCGCGCCCGAGCAAACCCCCATCCCGGACGGCGACGACCAACGCATGATTGCCGACCGCTTCGGCACCAACCTCGTCATCTACGCCCTCACCGGCAGCTACAAGGCGGACCAGAGCAACGTGCCCGCTCTGCTGGACAAACTCGGCCAGTGATCACCAGCCAGATCGTCCTCGCTCCGATCTTGCCGACCCCGTGGCTGGCGCTGCTCGCCGTCATCGCCCTTGCCGCCACCATTCCGGCCCTGCTCCGCCGCGCCCGCGGCGCGGCCCTACGCGGCCTCGCTTTCCTCTTCCTCCTCGGCATCCTCGTCGGCCCGCACTGGCTCGCCGAGACCAGGCGCCCCCTGCCAGACATCGCCCTCCTGCTGCTCGACCGCTCCGCATCCATGCAGATCGGCAACCGCGCCACGCTGGCAAACCGCGCTGCCGCCGCCCTGCTCGCCACCGCCGGCCCGGTCGACCTGCGCACGGTCGAGATCCCCCCGGCAACCGACGGCGGCACCGCCCTGTTCGCCGCCCTGCGCTCAACCCTCGCCGGCATCGCGCCGGACCAGCTCGCCGGAATCATCGCCATCACGGACGGCGAGATTTCCGACCCGCCGGCGCCGCCACTGCCGGCCCCGTTCACGGCCCTCCTCACCGCCTCCGGCGAACAAACGGACCGTGAGCTCCGCCTGATAGATGCCCCCGCCTACGGCCTGGTCGGTCAGACGGTGACGCTCAAACTCCTGGTCCTGGACCACGGCCTGGACGACTCCGGCAGCGCCGCCCCGGTCACGGTGACCGAGGACGGCACCGTCATCGCCCAGCAAAACGCCCTCATCGGCCAGCCGGTCTCGATCGCGGTCCCAATCCGCCACGCCGGCCCCGCGATCATCGAAGCCGCCGTCGCCCCCTTGCCGGGCGAGGTCTCCCTGATCAACGACGATACCGCCTTCACCCTGGATGGCATCCACAAACGCCTGAACGTGCTGCTGATCTCGGGCAGCCCCGACCCCGGCGAACGCACCTGGCGCCTGCTGCTGAAATCCGACCCCGCGATCCAGCTCGTCCACTTCACCATCCTGCGCTCCCCCGGCGAGACCATCGACGCCGATCCCGAAGACCTCGCCCTCGTTCCCTTCCCCGTCCACCAGCTATTCGAGACCGACATCGATAGATTCGACCTGATCATCCTCGACCGCTTCGACTCCGCCGGCCTGCTGCCGCCCGACTATCTCGGCAACATGGCCGCCTATGTGCAAAACGGCGGCGCCCTGCTCGCCGAGCTCGGCCCGGAATTCTCGACCGCGGACAGCCTCGCTTTCACGTCGCTCGGCGCCGTCCTGCCCGCCCAGCCGACCAGCCCGGGCGTCCTGACGCAGCCATTCACGCCGACCGTCACGCCCCTCGGCGCGCGCGACCCGGTGACGGCGGCGTTTTCCGGCCTCACCCTGCCACCCTGGTATCGGATGGAGCTCGCCACCCCGACCTCCGGCGACATCCTGATGACCGGCGCAAACAATGCGCCCCTGCTGATCCTGGGAGCCGCCGGCAAAGGCCGCGTCGGCATGCTCCTCTCCGACCAGTTCTGGCTCTGGACCCGCGGCGGCCCGCATGACGGCCCGGCTCTGCCGCTGCTCCGCCGCATCGTCCACTGGCTGCTGCGCGAACCCGACCTGGAAGCGGAGCTCCTCTCCGCGCGCATTGCCGGCCAGACCCTGCAGATCGACCGCCAGACCTTGTCCCCGAACAATCCGGGCGAGGCGACTTTGATCGCGCCCAACGGCCAGTCAGAAACGGTCGCTCTACGGCTGACCGGCCCTGGCCACTACGCCGCGACCGTCCCGGTCACCCAATCCGGCGTCTGGAAGGTGACCGAAGCCGGCCAGACCGCCTTCGCCGCCACGGCGATCAACAACGCCGAGGAATACCAGGACCTTGCCGCAACCGCGAAAATCCTCCGCCCGTTCGCCCAAAGACTTGTCTGGCTCGGCAGCGCGCCGGCCCCGCCACTCGCGAGCCTCCTGAAACCCCGCCACGCCAGCGACGTCACCGGCACCAGCGACATCCCGCTCCTCCCGCCGCTCCCCACCGTCCTGCTCGCCCTCGCCCTCATCGCCGCCGCCTGGTGGCGAGAATCCCGCTAGTCTAACCCGTCACGCGCACCCGTCATGCCCCCGGCGCAGCCGGGTATCCACCTCTTGTTTCCTCGCTGCCAAATCGACATACGGTTTCGTAGCGATCGCCCCGTTATGACGCGCCCAAATGCATGAACGGAAGATCCCTAAACCGCCACCCGGTCCTCCGCCCCAATCCCAAGCTGCTTCAGCTTCCGATGCAGCGCGCTCCGCTCCATCCCCACAAAATTCGCCGTCCTGCTGATATTGCCGCCAAACCGCAGCAATTGCGCCTGCAGATACTGCGTCTCGAACACATCCCGGGCCTCCCGCAGCGGCAGCGCCATCACATCCGCCGCCGGGTCGATCGCCAACGCCCGCGGCGCATGCGCCGCCAGCTCGGTCGGCAGATGCTCCGCCCGGAACGATTGCGTCACCTCTCCGGACCGCATGATCATCAGCCAGTCCATGATATTCCGTAATTGCCGCACATTGCCCGGCCAGTCATGCGCCTGCAGCGCCGCGATCGCATCGCTCGCCAGGCCGCGCAACGGCAACCCCGACGTCTCCGCCGCCAGCTTCAGAAAATGCGCCGCCAGCGCCGGAATATCCTCCCGCCGCTCCTTCAGGGACGGCACCCGCAGCGGCACCACCGCCAACCGATAGTACAAATCCTCGCGAAAATTCCCCGCCGCGATTTCCCCGGCCAGATCCTTCGCGGTCGACGCCAACACCCGAATATCCACCTTCACGCGCGACGCCGCACCGCCACCGACCCGCTCAAAACTCTGCTCCTGCAGCACCCGCGCGATCTTGCCCTGGGTCTCCAGCGGCATATCGGAGATCTCGTCCAGCAGCAGCGTCCCGCCATGCGCCCGCTCCAGCACGCCCACCCGGCGCGGCGACGCATGCGGGTCAACCCCCGCCTCCACGCCGAACAGCTCCGTCTCGAATCGCTCCGGCGCCAGAATCGCGCAGTTCAGCGCCACGAACGGCCCATCCGCCCGCCGCGACTTGGCATGAATCAGCCGCGCCACAGTCTCCTTGCCGGCCCCCGGCGCCCCGGTGATCAGCACCCGCGACCCGGTCGGCGCCACCCGTTCGATCGCCGCCTTCAACCCGGCGATGAGATTGCCCTCGCCCGTCAGCATCGGCTCGCTGCCCACCCGCAGCTTCAGCTCGGCGTTCTCCGCCGCCAGCTTCGCCGCCTCCAGCGCCCGCCGCACCACCAGCAGCAGCCGGTCCGAATTGAACGGTTTCTCGATAAAGTCGTAAGCACCCCGCTGGATCGCCGCCACCGCGGTCTCGATCGTGCCATGGCCCGAGATCATCACCACCGGCACCCGCGGCTGCTCCTGGTGCAGCACATCCAGAATCCGATCCCGTCCAGCTTCGACCCTTGCAGCCACACGTCCAGGATCACCAGCCCCGGCCGGCGCGCCCGGTACGCGGCAATCGCCTCGTCGGAGCTGCCGGCGCTGCGCGCTTCAAAACCCTCATCGCGTAAAATCGCTTCGATCAGCAGGCGGATATCCGGCTCGTCATCGACGATCAGGATTTCGGTCATTTCGCAGGCATTCCTCTCAACGCGCCGGTCTCCTCTTCCGCCACATCGTCCGGCCGGTTCCGCAGCGTCGGCAGGATCAGGCTGACCATCGCCCCAGGGCCGCCGGGGGCTTCAGCCAATTCCAATCCGCCATGATGGTCCTCCATGATCTTACGGACGATGGCAAGGCCAAGGCCGGTCCCCTTAGGCTTATGCGTCACGTAAGGCTCGGTCAGCCTGCCTCGATCGGTATCCGGCAGCCCAACCCCGTCATCGATCACGCTCAACACCGCACTACCGTCAGCCGCGGCCAGCCGCAGCGTCACATGCCGCGCGCCCTCCCGCATCGCCACCGCGTCAGCGGCGTTCTGCAACAGATTGGTCAGCGCCTGGCCGATCAGCCGGCGGTCGCAGAACGCCCGCAAGCCCGGCGCCTCGATCTCCACGCTCCAGGCAATCTCCGGCTTCGCGACGCGCTGCAGCACCATCGCCTCACGGGCGATCCGCTCCAGCGATTCCTCCCGCATCGCCGGCGCCGGCATCCGCGCAAATGTCGAGAACTCGTCGACCATCCGCCCGATATCGCCGACATGCCGCACGATCGTATCGGCGCACTGCGTGAATCCCTCGATGTCCGTCGTGATCTCGCGCGCGAACCGCCGCTTCAACCGCTCCGCCGAAAGCTGGATCGGCGTCAGCGGATTCTTGATCTCATGCGCAATCCGCCGCGCCACATCCGCCCAGGCCGCCTTGCGCTGCGCCGAAAGCAGCTCCGTCACGTCGTCAAATGTCACGATGAACCCGTCCGGCTGGCTGTTCTTCAGCTCGGCGCCGATCCGCACCAGCAGCACGCGCTTGCCCATCGCCGGCCCATGCTCCACCTCGCCGATCGCCGGCTTCTCCGGCGCCGCCATCACCGCCGCGACCAGGCTCGAGAATTCCGGCGCCACCTCGGTCAAACTCTGGCCGATCTTGGTCACCAAATCGGTCCGCAGCAGCTCGGACGCGGCACGATTCGGCAGCTCGATCCGCCCCCTGCTATCCAGACCGATCACGCCGGCCGAGACGCCGGCCAGAACCGTCTCGGTGAACCGCCGCCGCTCATCAAGCTGCCCATAGGCGTCCATCAACTCCGCCCGCTGCGCCGCCAATTGCCCGGTCATCCGGTTGAACGCGCGGGACAGCCCGGCCACCTCATCGCCCGTCGCCGTCTCCGGCACCCGCACCGCCAAATCGCCGCCCCGCACCCGTTCCGCCGCCCGCATCAAATGCCCAATCGGCCGCGCGATCTGATTCGCGATCACCAGCCCGATCAACACCGCGGCGGTCAGCACCAATAGCGCCACCGTCGCAAACACCAGCGCGAACGAAACCTCCAGGCCGTTACGATTGTGTTCCAGACGCTGATATTCCGCCACCGCCGCCTCGGTCCGCTGCACATGGTCCAGAATCGCCGGGTCGATCGGCCGCTCGATCAGCAGCATCAGCGGCGGCGTCGCATCCAGTTGGATCACCGCCTGTTCGGAGGTGTCATCCGCATTGCTGGTCACCACCACCTGCCCGGACCGCGCCTCGGCAATCACGTTCGGCGCCGGCACAGACGCCAGACTACCCGTCAGCGTCCCGACGGACGCCTCGATCTGCCCCGTCAACGGCTCGAACACCACCGCCTGAGTCAACCCGCGCACCGCCGTTTGAGTCGCCAGATAAGACCCGAACTCATTCGGGTCGCCAAAAAAAATCGTGCCGTTCTGCGACAAATCGTCGGCCATCGCCAACGCATCCAGCCGGATGTCGTTCTTGTGCTCCTGCAAATACCCCTGCGCGACCTGCGCGCTCTCATCCAAGGCGGTCTGCACCCGCTGATTAAACCAGGCCTGAATCCCGATGTTGAAAAACACGGTGGCGAACACCGCCACCAGAATCGCCGGCACCGCCGCCACGCCGCCAAACAGGAACACCAGCCGCACGTGCAGCCGCGCCCCGGCCGCACCCCGCCTGTGCTCCAGCACCACCCGCGTCACCCGCCCGACCAGGACGATGATCAGCAGCAACAGCGCCGCAAAATCCGCGATCCCCAGCCCGACCGCGCTGCCGGAATGCACACCGAGCTTGATCCGCCCCGCCAGAATCGCAAACGTCGCAATCCCCAGCAGCAGCGCCAGCGACGCGATCAGCAACGTCGACAGCCGCCCCAGCGCAATATCCAGCGCATAGGCGGGGAACGAGCGCCGGTCCTGAACTTCGGAGCTATCCAGCATCACCCGTCACGCGACAATTCTTGCTACCCCACACGGCGCTGCACCCCGATGCCATGCTCGCGAATCTTCTTGCGCAGGGTGTTGCGGTTCAGCCCCAGCAGTGCCGCCGCCCGGATCTGGTTGCCCCTGGTCTCCGCCAGCGTCATCCGGATCAGCGGCCGCTCCAGCTCGGCCAGCGCCCGCTCGTATAGCACCCCCTCCTCGCCGCTCTCGCGGATCGCCGCCAGCAGCCGGCTGACATGCCGCTCCACCACCTGCGCCATCGTATCCGGCTCGTCGCTCGGCCCGGGTGCCACCTCCTCGACCGTCACATAATCGCTCAACTCCTGCGCCAGGATCGCCTCGGTGATCACCGCCTGCGGCACCAAAGCCGCCAGCCGCCGAATCAAATTCTCCAACTCCCGCACGTTCCCCGGCCACCGATAGGCTGAGAGCATCGCCATCGCCTGCGGGTCCAAGGATTTCGCCGGCAGCCCCTCGCTCTGGGCCTTGTTGAGAAAATGCTGCGCCAGCACGGGGATATCATCCGGCCGCTCGCGCAACGGCGGCAGCCGGATCGGCACCACGTTCAGGCGATAGAACAAATCCTCGCGGAACTGCCCGGTCCGGATCAGCGCCCGCAGATCCCGGTGCGTCGCCGCGACGATCCGCGCATTCGCCCGGATCGGCTGCCGCCCGCCCACGGTCGTGAACTCACCCTCCTGCAACACCCGCAGCAGCCGGGTCTGCGCCTCCGGCGGCATGTCGCCGATCTCGTCCAGAAACAACGTGCCGCCATTCGCCTGCTCGAACCGCCCGACATGCCGGTTCGTCGCCCCGGTAAACGCCCCCCGCTCATGGCCGAACAATTCGCTCTCGATCAGCTCGCGTGGAATCGCCGCCATGTTGATCGCCACAAACGGACCAGCCCGCCGCCGGCCATAATCATGCAGCGCCCGCGCCACCAGCTCCTTACCGGCCCCGCTCTCGCCATTGATCATCACGGTCAGGTCGGTTGTCGTCAGCCGCGCGATCACCCGATAGATTTCCTGCATCGCCGGGCTGCGGCCGATCAACGGCAGCGCCTCGTCCGTCTGCTTCGCCGCCTCGACACCGCCGGCCTGGAGCACCGGCTGCTTCAACGCCCGGTCCACCACGGACAGCAAATCCGCAAGATCGAACGGCTTCGGCAGATAGTCGAACGCCCCCCGCTGGGTCGCCTGCACCGCGGTCGTCAGCGTCGACTGCGCGCTCATCACAATCACCGGCAGCTCCGGCCGAATTCGCCGGATCCGCGGGATCAGATCGAGCCCGTTCTCATCCGGCATGATCACGTCGGTGATCACCACGTCGCCCTCGCCATCCTCGACCCAGCGCCACAGCGTCGCGGCGGAAGACGTCGCCCGCACCTGGTACCCGGACCGTCCCAGCGCCTGCGTCAGCACGGTGCGGATCGAGCGGTCGTCATCGGCGATCAAAACGGTGGGAAGCGTCATGAATGATTACTCTCGGGAGGTTCTTCGAACACCGGAAGATTAATCCGGAACTCCGTGCGGCCAGGCCGGCTATCGACATCGATCAGCCCGCCATGGTCAGCGACGATTTCGGCAACCAGCGCCAGCCCAAGCCCGCTGCCCGTCGCCTTGGTGCTGATAAACGGCTCGAACAAATGCCG
>Ga0116230_10008611_pt1 | contig 10054 bp, 8 predicted proteins | sample S1TSphfallax_3_FD_88678 | JGI IMG/M metagenome (GOLD analysis project Ga0116230, IMG submission 88678) | Host-associated microbial communities from peat moss isolated from Minnesota, USA - S1T2_Fd - Sphagnum fallax MG | ecosystem: Host-associated > Plants > Peat moss > Unclassified | place: USA...
AAAATTCCGCCGCCGGCGATGAATGGCAGCACCGCCAGGATCATCGCGCTGGTCCGCGCCTCGGCGGTCAGCGCATAGCCGCGGTCTTTGAGTGCTACGCGTTTGCGAATGACCTCCGCCAGCGTTTCCAGGGTTTGCGTGATCCCGCCGCCGGAGCGCGCCTGCAATGTCAAAGCGGTCGCGAAAAACTGATATTCCGTCAGCTTGATCCGGGTGGAGAGCTCCCGCAAAGCCACCTCCAGCGGAATGCCGATCGTGACCTTGTCCGCCAGGGTTTGAAATTCCGCTTTCGTCGGCTCCAGCGCGTCCCTGGAGACCGTCCGCAACGCCTCGGCCATCGGGATACCGACCCGGACACAACGGACGATGCTGCTGAGCGCATCGGGAAATTGCTCCAGCAGCTTCGAGTTGCGCTGATTGTTGAGCCAGTTGAATGCGAACTTCGTCACAAAAAGCCAGCAAAACGGCCAGCCGAAAAGCAACAGAAAATCCCGATGCCCGATCGGGTGACTGGCGATGTCGATGATCAGCCAGCTCAAACCGAGCGTCAGCGGCGGCACCAGCCACCATTTGATCGGATAGGCTTCCGCCTGGTTGAGATCGACGCCGATGATATTCTCGGCGATCTGCTTCAGATGCTGGGTCTCCTGCGCCGCTTTCGAGAGTGAAATCCGCTCCGCCGGCGCGTCAATGCGGATCAAAGGTGCGGCAATAAATTCCAGTCTGCCGGCGAATTTTTTGGCTTCAGCGTCAAGCCGCATGATCCATGTCATCATGCCGGCCGCCGCCAGCAACAGAATGACGATCAGCGCAAGAATGAAAATCAGCTCCCCGGTCATGCTTCGATCTCGCTCAACGCTTCATTCCAGCTTCGCTCCAACCCGAAATATTTCAGCCTTTCGTAAAAGCTCGACCTGATCCGGCTGGTGACATAGCGCCCGGTGATCTTTCCGGTTGCGGTTTCGCCGGTCATTTCGAATTTAAAAAGATCGTTCAGCAATTGGGTCTCGCCCTCGATGCCGGCGATTTCCGTCACCTGAGTGACCCGCCTTCCGCCATCGCGTTGGCGCTCCACCTGCACGATGACATTCACCGCCGCGACCACCTGCATCCTGATCGCGCGCAGCGAGAGCCCCATGCTCGACATCTGCACCATGTTCTCGATCCTGGAGAGCGCGTCGCGGGTATTATTGGCGTGAATGGTCGACATTGAGCCGTCATGCCCGGTATTCATCGCCTGCAGCATGTCGAACGCCTCGGCGCCGCGCACCTCGCCAATGATGATTCGGTCGGGCCGCATCCGCAGCGCATTGCGCACCAGATCGCGCGCATTGACCTCGCCTTTGCCCTCAAGGCTTGCCGGCCGCGTTTCCAGCCGCACCACATGCGGCTGCTGCAGTTGCAGCTCGGCCGCATCTTCCACCGTCACAATCCGCTCGGCCGCGTCGATAAACCGGCTCATCGCATTCATCATCGTGGTTTTGCCAGAGCCGGTGCCGCCGGAGACGATGATGTTGAGCCGGCAGCGGGCGGCGATTTCCAGAATTCTGGCAATCGGCGGTGTGAGCGAGCCGTAGCCGATCAGTTTCTGGAAATCGATCGGCTTCTTGCTGAATTTGCGGATCGAGATGGTCGGGCCGTCCAGCGCCAGCGGCGGCAGAATGATATTGACCCGCGATCCGTCCTTCAGCCTTGCATCGACCATCGGGCTGGCTTCATCCACCCGCCTGCCCACCGAAGCCGCGATGCGCTGGCAGATATTGGTCAAATGCTGCCAGTCCCGGAATTGCACCTGCACCTGCACCAGCTTGCCGCCGCGTTCGACAAATACATGGTCCGGCCCGTTGACCATGATGTCATTGATGCTCTCATCCAGCAGCAGCGGCTCCAACGGTCCGAGCCCCAGCATATCGTCCACGAGTTCGGTCGCCAGCTGGCGTTGCTCGCGGCCGTTCAACTGCACGCGGCGCTCGGTTGCCAGATCGGAGACCAACCGCTCAACCTCGATCAGCAGCCGGTCGGGATGCAGGGTGGCCACCGCGGTCGCATCCATCTTGGTCAGGCACAGGGCGCGCAGCAAGACGATTTCAGCGCGCGCCGCACTCGCCGCCGGATTTGGCGCATTCGCCGTGATCCCCAGGGGTGCGGTGGCAGCGGCGGGTATTTTCTCATCCAGCCCGCGCTGCGGCTCCGCGGCAGCGGCCGGGACGAACTGCGTGGCGCCGGCATGGGCATCTATCACGTCCAAATCCTCCCGCGCGCGCCGTCCAAACACCGGTACATGCGTGGCTTTATGCCGGTTCCGGTCAGGCACGGAGTGAGACCAAGCGTTTCAGCAATCCGCCGAAGGCAGCCTCCCGGACCGCCGGCTCGGCAATTTCATCGCGGCCGCCGACAAAGCCGATCTCGCGCGATAAATCGGCAATCGCCTGCTGGAACGGTCCACGATGCGAAACGGCCGGTTCGCTTTGGCCTGCGAGCTCATTCAGCAGCTTCGGCATATCCGGAAATACGACGTCGATTTTGGTTTTCAGCGCCGCTTCGATCTGGTTGAGGGTCAGGCCGCCAGGCCGCCCGCGGCGGTTCAACACAAGGGTCGGGCTTTGCGGCTGCAGGGGTCCGTTCGGCAAGGCCAAAAGCCGGAGCGCGTCGCGCACGCTGGCAAGCGTCGGGTCCATGATCAATACGCGATGATGCGCCAGGCTGAGCAATTCCCGATGGCTTGGAATTGGCAGAAACGGCAGATCCAGCAGAATGAAATTATATCTGACCCGTAGGGCGGTGAGCAGAACCTGCGCGGAGCCTGGCACGTAGCGCAGTGGCGCGGGTGAATTTTCATCGCTGGCCAGCACATGCAGCCGATCGGTGATCGGCTGCACGGCGTGATCGATAAATGACGCGTTGATCTGGTCAGGATTTTCCAAAGCGATGCGCAGACCGGGGCCGCCTTTGGCACCGAGCAGCAGGGCGCCGGACCCCATATACAGATCGGCATCCACAAACACGGTGTGGCGTTTGCCGGACATGCCGAGATACCAGGCGACGTTGCCGGCGATGGTGGTGGCGCCGACGCCGCCGCGGGTTCCCATCACCGCCACCACGCGGCCGCCACGCGTCGCATCCTCGCCCAGGATCTTGCGCGTGATCATCGGCACGAAATGCCGGGCAACGGCTTCGCGGGTAATCGGCTTGAAAATATATTCCGTCACGCCAAAGCCGCGGGTGATGTGACGGTAGAAATCGACGTCATCGGTCTCGCCGATCACCAGCACGCGTACACCGGGTTCAACCACGCCCGATAATTCGCCCAGCGCCCGCAGCGGCGACGCCTCACCCGAAACATCGACAATCAGCACTTCCGGGCTTTGCAATTTCGCCATCGCCGCAATCGCCGCCTTGATATTTCCGCGGCGAATATCGATGCCATTGGCCACCAGGTCGCCCAGGCCATCGCGCAACACCTGCTCGCTCGCGGCATCGGAAAGAAAGGCAAGCACGGCTGGGCGATCGGGCCTGCTTAACCCTTCGCCGGCAGCCGCATTCGCACTCGCCAAATCCTGATTCATGCACCCAATTACCGCAGCATGTTCTAATAGAACGCTAACGCTGAACGCTTAAGAAACCGAAAATCAGCTTCCAGTAATGGCCAGCGTCGTTGCCGGCGGCGGCGTCTGCAGCCCGGCGGCGGTGCCGGCGGCGCCGCCTAGGGCCTTGTCGATCGCGGCGGAGGCCGCCACGCCGTTCGACCCGCTATCCTGCTGTCCGCGGATCAGCTGTGAGGGCGTGGCGACCTGGACTGCGATATTTTTACGCGATGCACCGGTCATCGACCAATCACCAGGATTCTGGAATGGATCGGGGTAGCAGCCGGCCAGGCAGAGGGTGAGCAGCAAGAATTGTAGAACCGTCCAAATCCGCATTTTCGGTCGCCTCGCTACTGAACCATGAATCCGGAATCGCCCGGGATCACCGGCACGGATGCCACCGTTCCGTTATTGCGCAGCAGTAAGATGCGCTGCAGATCATTGGGGGGCGTCCATCCATCATCGGGCTGCGCCAACAGGCCCGGATCGCTGACCGGCTGCACCAGATAGGGGGTAACGGTGATCACCAGCTCCTGCTGCTCGCGTTGAAAACTATCCCCCCGGAACAAGGCGCCGAGCACCGGAATTTCGCCGATGCCGGGGACCGCATTATCGGTTTGATTTGATTGATCGGCCAGCAAACCGGCAATCGCCATGCCTTGTCCGCTGCCCAGGATCACCGTGGTGGAGGCCTGTTGCACAATCAAGGACGGCACCGTAATCGCCGCCGACGAACCGGCGCTGGATTCGGTCACCGAATTGGCGTTGCTCAACTGACTCAAGGTCGGCGACACCTGCAGCGAGATCCTCCCGTCGGAGAACACGGTTGGCGTGAACACCAATTGGATGCCGTAGCTTTTGAACTCGATGGTTATTTCATCATTCTGCTCGGCGACCGGGACCGGAAACTGGCCGCCGACGAGAAAACTCCCCTCCGTCCCGCTCAGCGCCGTCAATGTCGGCTCGGCGACAATATGGGCCAGGTTATCCGAGGCCAGCGCATCGATGATGCCTTCAAACGTGCCGCCCGGAAAAGTCACGCCAAGGCTGCCCGGCACCGCGCCTGAAATGCTGGGAGCCTCGGTCGAGGTCATCCCGTGGAGCAGGAATTTGCCGATCGTGAAGCCACTGCCGATCGATCCCCAGTTGATGCCGAGCTGACGGGTAATGTCGCGCGACATATAGGCGATGCGCACTTTCAGCTCGACCTGGATCGGCTCGGCGACTTGCAGCTCATTGATCACGTTGCCGGTCGTGGAAATCGCCTTGGCCTGGTTCATGACATTATTCGCAGCTTCGGCGGTCGGCACGGTGCCGCGGACGATGATGCCGCCAGGTTCAGCTTCCGCCGAAACATCCGCACCCGGCTCGCTCAGCGCCGCCTGCCCGGTCAAACGATTGGCGTTATATTGCGATGGCGTGACCAGCACGCTGTATTGCGCGATCTGTCTGCCATTCGCATCGGTGGCGACCAGGGTTGTCTCTCCCACGCCCTTGCCGAACACGAATAGCGAGGTGGGGCTGGCCGGCCGGACCTCGATCACGTCGGGGTCGGATGCAAAAATGCTCGAAACGGGCTGCTGCAAGGTGACGATTTTTCCGTTGCCTTGGGCCACTTCGATCGATCCGTAATACGGCTTCGGCGCTGCCGGCGGCTGCGGCTGGCCGGCATTGTCAGCGCCGGGCGCCAGGCCCGGCTGCGGCATTTGTTGCGCCTGGGCCGCGCCCGCAGCGGCAAACATCAATCCAAAACAGAGCAGCATGGCATTGAAGAAATTTCGGCGGCAGATTTTCTGGCGCATGATGTCGTTCATCAGAATTTGAAATCCTCATCGCCGGCACTGCCACTGAAAACATGCACGGTGGAAACCACGGCCGGACTGGGGTGGATGTTGGAGAGTGCCGGCGAAACCTCATCGGCCCAGACCGGCGCCGGCAATGCCGATGCGTTTTGGGGTGTTTCCTGCGGCACCGACGCGATTTCCGACGAATGCACGACCAGGGATAACGGACCAAGATGGGTTGCCACTTCGCAGCGTTCGGCTTGATCAGGCGTTACTTCCAAGGTCACCGTGGTCGCTTCCGGCGGGGCTTTGCCGGGATCGGTTGAGGCGACGGTTCCCTGGACGATTTGCTGCCCTGTCGCGATAACCCGGACATTGACCAGCACCGCCTCCGCGGCGATGCGCTGCCCCAGCGGCACGGTGGGGTCGTCCAGCGTCTGGGTCAGCAAAACATCGACATGGTCGCCGGGCCAAATCAAGCCGGCGGCGCCTGAAACCGCATCCACCCCGACGGTGACCGCCCGCATGCCGGGCGCCAGAACCGCTGCCAGGAAGCCGTGATCGCCCGGATGGATGATTGCGCTGGCCAGAATTGGCGCGCCGGCGCTGATCGGCATCCGGATCATCGATCCGATCAGGTCGGACCGGTTGGCCGGGCTATCCAGCGTGGCGCCGGCCGGCAGCGCGTTGACGGTGACCGTGCCGCTTGCCAAATCCCCCGGCTGCAGCAGGCTTCCCGCCTGCAGCAGGCTGTTCGCCACCAGAATCTGCTCGGTGGCGGGCGCCGCGGCCAGTTGCTTATGATCGGATTTGTTGAGCACCGTCACCCCGAAGATCGAGACCGCGATCAGCGCGACAATCAAAACCAGAAACAGCCCGACGCGAAACGCCATTTTCTACCTTAGTGCTGAGAATGAGATCGGCAGCAACGTCAGGATCGCGCCACCCGAAATCGCGAAGGCATAGGGCAGCGGGGCGCGGCGGGAAATGCGCCAGGCCTCGGCCCGCAAGACGCGCCTGACGAGGCTTTGCGGCCGCGATGTGCGCGGCCGGTGGATGAAAAAACGCAACGAAATATACAAAATGGCCAGGCCGCCACCGCCCAGCAGAACGCGATAGAAGAATGCGAGTTCGGCCTGCAGGTGCGGGGGGATCAGCAACACCGTCGCCGACCATAATTTGACATCGCCGCCCCCCACCAGCCCGGCAAGCCAGAGCGCAAACAAAAGCACGAAACAGACCAGCGCCGCAGTCAGGCTTAACAACAGCGAATGGTCCATGGCACGCAGCGCCAATCCGAGAACCAAAATACCGGCGGAGAGCCTATTCGGTACCGTCCGCGCCGCCAGGTCATGAAGCGCTGCCCAAACCAGCAGCAGGATTGCCGCGTTCATCAGCAAACAGGATGCGGCCGTCCAAGGAATGATCATCGATCCTCCGCAAAATCGGCATCCAAAAATCCGCGCGGGTAAGCCCGTCAAAACCGGGTCCGACAGAATTTACCGCGCGAACGCCGCGCCGGCAGCTTTGCGCTTAAAGCTCGGTGCTGACCTTGTTGAAGGTGTTGGTGAGATTGGAGCCCATGGTGGAGACCGCGACGATAATCACAACGGCGACCAAGGCGGCGATCAGGCCATACTCAATTGCCGTCACCGCGCGCCGGTCCAAATTAAAGGCGTCCATTTTAAGGGCGATGGCGGTACGAACGTAATCTAGAATCATGTAAAAACCCTCTCAACAAGTTGAAGCATCCGCTTTCGCGTGCCCTTGATGTCGCGCGAATAGGTTAACAATCGCTCACGATTTTTCGATTTATTGCCGGCAGCGCGCAGGCATATCGGCGCGGCTGGAGCTTGCGGCGCGAAAACCTCGCTTTTTCATGCTTTTCGTCACCGCGATTGGCGGCCTCTGCCGCGACCGCGCGCGCAACTTTGACTTGTGGACAAGCGGATTGGGCTCGGCCGCTGGCTTTTGCGCGTTTTTTGCCGTTGTTCGTGTTGCATTGCACAAAAAGAATATTAAGTACCGTTGACATTTCGGTAAGAAACTTTTATATAGCGATCGTTACATAAATAGGTTTGTTGCTTCTCTGTACGGCGATCCGAGCGGGCGCCGGCGATTTTTCAACCCGCCGCCTGGCCGGCGGGATCATCAAAATTCCCCGTCTTATTTACCGTCGCAACCGAATTTTGGGTAATGACATGTCCGATTCCGTCCATCGCCGGCCACTCGAAAAATCCGTCCGGGTCAGTTTATGGGCGGTGCCGCTGGTGGTGCTGATCGCCCTGTTGATCAGCCAGGGTTACAAATTCCTGCCAGGCCCCGGCGCCCATGCCGACATTCCACCGCCGCCGCCGCCGCTGGTTACGGTCAGCCCGCCGCTCGTGACGCACGCCGTTAGCTGGGCCTCCTTCACCGGCCAGTTCGCCGCGGTTGACGATGTGGAAATCCGCGCCCAGGTCAGCGGCTACCTGACCGCGATCGATTTTACCGACGGGCAGATTGTGCATAAGGGCGATCTGCTGTTCGTGATCGACCCGCGGCCTTACCAGATTCAGCTGGAAGAGGCGCAGGCTTCGGTCCTCACCGCCAAGGCCCAATTGGCGCTGGCGGAGAAGGAATTGCATCGCGTCAGCGCCTTGCAGGATAGCGGCGCGGTCACGCCCGAGCAGCTGGATGAGCGGGTGCAGCAGCAGGCCGCCGCGCAGGCAGCGCTCGATACCGCCAACGCGGCGGTGCAATCCGCCCAGTTGAATTTGGAATTCTGCCACATCACGGCGCCGTTTACCGGCCGCATCAGCGCGCATCGCGTCTCGGTCGGCGCCCTGATCTCCGGCGGCGCCACCGCCGCCAGCTCCACCCTGCTCACCACGCTGGTCTCGCTCGATCCGATCTACGTCAATTTTCAGATGAGCGAGAGCGATTATCTCACCTATGAACATTACCTCCACAACGCAACGCCCGGCCAGCCCGCCTCCAACATCGTGCAAGCGGCGCTGAGCGACGAGACCGGCTTTCCGCATGTGGGAACCTTGGATTTTATTGATAACGAGATCGATCCGAACAGCGGCACGATTCAGGCCCGCGCCAGCTTCCCCAATCACGATCTGTTCATCACCCCCGGCGAATTCGCGCAGCTGCGCCTGCCGGTCTCGACCGCGCAATCCGTTCTTCTGGTCCCGGACACCGCCTTGCAGGCCGACCAATCCAACCAGGTGGTCATGACGGTGGCGCCGGACGGCACGGTGGTTCCGAAAATTGTGCAAACCGGCGATCTGGTCGACGGATTGCGGGAAATCCAAAGCGGCCTCGCACCCACCGACAAGGTCGTCATCAACGGCCTGATGCGGGCCTATCCCGGCACCAAAGTCAGCACCGAACCCGGCCCCATCACCGCCTCGGCCGGCGATTGAAAGAGTCTATTGGCGCGGCCCGATTCAGATCTCGCGGCTTCGCCGCTCATTCATCGGGACGCGAGAAGCAAAAAACTGTTGAATGACTTCGCATGGGCTTTGTCGCTGACACCGCCCATGCCCCAGATAAAAAAAGTCTTTTTGGTTCTTTTTCTTCAGAAAAAGAACCGCTTGCCCAAAACCGCTTAGGATTTGTTATGCGCCTTTCGCATTTCTTCATTGAACGTCCGATTTTCGCGATCGTTATCAGCCTGTTCATCACGATTTTCGGGGGCGTTGCCTATTTCACCCTTCCGGTCGCGCAATATCCTGAAATTGTGCCGCCGACGATTGCGGTAAACACCTCCTATCCCGGCGCCTCGGCCGAGGTGGTCAGCCAGACCGTGGCCACGCCGCTGGAGCAGCAGATCAACGGCGTTGAAAACATGCTCTACATGAGCGCGCAGTCGACCGGCGACGGCAAGCTGACCATTACCGTCACTTTTCGCGGCGGGTCGAATGTCGATACCGATCAGGTGCTGACGCAGAATCGCGTTTCCGCGGCGCTGGCGCGGTTGCCGGATGCGGTGCAGCGGCTTGGCGTTACCGTGCAAAAACAATCTCCGGATCTGCTGCTGGTGATCCACCTGCTGTCACCGAAAAACTCGCGGGACCTGCTGTATCTTTCGAATTACGCCACCCTGCACGTGCGCGATGCGCTGCTGCGTGAGCCGGGTGTCGGCGATGTGCAGGTTTTTGGCGCGCGCGATTATGCCATGCGGATCTGGCTCGACCCGCATAAGGTGGCGGCCCGCGGTCTGACCGCCGATGATGTTGTTGCCGCTTTGCGGGCGCAGAACCAGCAGGTTTCCGCCGGCGTGCTGGGCGAGCCGCCGGACCCCACGCATAATGCGTTCCAGATCAACGTGCAGGCTTTGGGCCGCCTGACCGACCCGTCGCAATTCGCCGACATCATCGTCAAGACCGACGCCGATGGGCGCATCACGCGGGTCCGCGATATCGGCTATGTCGAGCTGGGCAGCCAGGATTACGGCGCCAACGGCTATCTGGACGGCAAGGATGCGGTGCCAATTCTGGTGTTTCAGCAGCCTGGCACCAATGCCATTGCAACGGCGGAGAATGTGCGCGCCGCAATGGCGCAGCTATCGAAGAACTTCCCGCCGGATCTGCAATACGAGATCGTCTACGACACTTCGCGCTTTGTCGCCGAGTCCGTTCATGATGTTTTCAAAACGATTTTCATCGCCATCCTGCTGGTGGTGCTGGTGGTCAT
>Ga0116230_10008613_pt1 | contig 10053 bp, 8 predicted proteins | sample S1TSphfallax_3_FD_88678 | JGI IMG/M metagenome (GOLD analysis project Ga0116230, IMG submission 88678) | Host-associated microbial communities from peat moss isolated from Minnesota, USA - S1T2_Fd - Sphagnum fallax MG | ecosystem: Host-associated > Plants > Peat moss > Unclassified | place: USA...
AAATCAGCAGCTTATGACATCCAACAACAACACGATGCAAATAGGTCTGCCATCGCTCAAAAGAGGGCTCGCAATGATTAAACAACAACAGTCTACAGTTGACTAATTCAAAGCCAGAGTAGTCGACTATCTATCTATGGGCTAGAGGATAGATAGTTACAACTACGACTACATGTAAATAAGGACCGACTACAGGTCCCTGCTATGAATATCGTAGTACCTTGGCCAATTCGACAATCAATTGTCGAATATTTAATTAAAATTTTAAAACCCAATTTGACATTTTTATTAAAAAAAAACATATTTTTTCCATCACTCTGCAATGACCCCACTCTGGACTTCACAAGATAGACTTCATTTTCTGTGATATGAAAGTTCATAAATTGAATTTTTTATTTCTAAACATTTACTGAATGATGTTGAATTTTTTTAAAATTTTCAGAATGGGACAATTTCAGGATAGGACTTGAAACCCTGTGGTAGAAGTTGCATCATATTGAACTTCTAGAAATAAGCAATGGCAATGCACAAATATTGCAACAAAACAAAACAGGCACATGAACTTCAGCAAGAATCAAAGTTCACCTAGGAGGCATAATATGAATCAACGTTTTTGCTTGTCTAAATGTGCCAGTTGAAGTTAAGAATTTGTTCCAAGTGCAAGAGAGTTTGAACCAGTGTTGGACAGTTCTCAAATGCTTGTCTGGTTCTGGACTTGGTTCTCACAATGAAAACCAATTGACACCTTTACATGTGAGAATCAAACTGAAAATCGACTTCAGGTTCTCAGCATCAATGTCAACTTGGGAAATGATGATTGAGTCAGTAACTGTTATTGGTGAGGATTGGTAGGTAAATAGTAAATACATCAATAAACCAAGTGAATCTGTGATACATCACAAGGGAATTGAGAAAATTAAGGTTTTGCATGTTCTTAAAGTTACACAAAAGGAATTGTGAGATTAAGGTTTCAAATTCTAGTTCCAGAAACTAAGCATTGTTACCATCCTTTTGTTTGTTTTTGAAGTGACCTATCAGGGATTCTTTGTAGACACACACATTTACAGGAGGAAGTGAAGCATGAACTTGAACCCATTAACGCATCTTGGACAAAATCCATTCTACAAAACTTACCTACCTATTTCTTACTGGCCTTTGAACACTGAAATTCTGGCCTTAGCAACACTTGGTACAAGCTCACTTTAAGACTGACCAAGCTCATAATATGTGCACAGTGACAGATTGTACTCAGAAAGGAATATAATAAGTGAGGCAAAAAAACTTCAACATGGTACACAGGGAAAAAAACACTTATTTACTACTGAGAATTTACAAACTCACCCCTGTGCCATGTGCATCTGCTGGGTGCTCGGTCATTTAAACAAATCTGAATCACCTAACCTGGCCCTATCACTAACACCTACAATCCCATCAGCTGTACTACCAACATCAAAACATGACTAGTCAAGCCAGTATGCACCAATCGATTTGTCCTAGTTGCCTGCTGGCCTGTACAGGCAATTCTCCATGCTAGGTAGGGTACACAGGAAGTACACAGTCGGAACTCATGAAACAGTTTGGCAAAACAGGTCACTTTGTTTAAAGAAAAACCTCCAATCTCAACATGATACCAATCATTCTCTTGAACTTCAAGAAAAATGTATCTTTCAACACGATCCATCAGATACTCGGCTCAGAAACATCTGTACAAACATGAAATATAGACCTACTGCAAAATCATGTTCATTGACCAAACTGCAATAATCATAGATCACCTTCAGAGCAGGGAGAGTTTGTCTCGCATCTGGCAGGGTCTGACTCCAGGACTCTCTTGGGTCTGCTTCAACTACTGTACTTTTGCATGACCACTCATACTCCCTGGAACGTAACACCTGTAAATAAAGCAAATCAACTGATACTGCATGACATGCTGCCTCAATGGTGTAGGTTCTCAAACTTGTCAAAATGGATGTTCACCTCCCTGAGCACATCTTCAAGTTTGTTATGTAGAAGTCAATCATTCAAAACAACCAAGTACCAGGTAACTCATATTCATAGGATTCTTTATGGGAAACCTGAACATGGATCTTACCAAACTGATTTAAGAGATGCAGCTTCACTTAGAAAATCACAATGCAAGTTCCAAATGCACTTCTCAATAAAAAGGAATATATGCACACAGGAGTATAGAAGGAGGACCAGAGAATGGGCAGAAGAATTCATATCATTGCCTTGAATGCGAGATTGTACCCTTCCCCAATTGTAGTAGCACTTCTTTAGAGCCTGCAACTGCAGAAAGCCCTCCCTGATGGTCCAGCATAACATCCCCCTTGCCTGGCCTATCCCAAATTTTCACATGACCCTCATGGCAGGCTGTCACAATGGCATCTTTTGTAAAGAGAAGCCCAGACAGAGGCTCAGCATGCACACGATGGGCCATCACAGGTGCAAGCTTGGGCACCTCCTTGCGAATGGGTGCAGGATGTAAGGCACCCATGGTGTGGACAGCTCCATCACATGTTGACTGATTAGTGGATGCACTGAATGATGGGGAGACACCCAAAGGTGCCATGTGTCGCAGTGGCACCACCACTTCATCCATGGCAAAATCCCATAACAATAGTTGAGTGTCCTGTGTGAGGACACCATGTCAGTTCCTGTGATTGTTACCCACAGTACTATTTCAAACTACCATCTGCATCATGCAGATTTTCCAGCCTCTGCAAATGCACACAAAAATACAGATGTCTATTTGTCTCTTAAACAACCAAAGAGTTTTTGAAACAAACTGAAATGGGACAAAAAATGTAAACTCTCACAAGGACCTAATCTCTTCATTTTGAAGCAGTCTCTTGAAGAAAATCATGTGAGTCCGGACAGAAATTGTGCAAAAACATGTAAGGTAACTAAATAAATGCTGTGTCAGTTTGGGCCAAATGAAAACAACAAAAACAGGACTGAGTGCAATCACAACCTTGCAAGTGTTCCTCACAAAGTATCAGACTATCACCTTCATCATGGATGGCAGTGACTAGATGCCATTACTCCTCACAGACTTCATTTGCTCCTGACAGGGGAGGGTGGTAGGACACAATAATCTGCTCGAAATTTAGGGCAAACAATTATGTAAAAGTGTGAATTCTGAATTTCTGTTGTACACCTGGAAGCAAAAGAAATGCTCAAGTGTCTCAAAGAAGAATACCTGACCTACAGAACCAAATCGGTAAGTGGTGATCTCGCCTGCACCAGTATCAACGGAGGGTGCTTCCCAATAATGATCAAAGGCCACCCCACTCACCTGACATGCCCTCAGTTAAACATACAACCACAGAAACCCAATCAAAATGCCTGACAAAGAGGTGACAGAGAAGAGGCTACAACTATAAAGTTCAAAGCATGAAGCTGAACTTATCCTGTAGGTGGTTGCCTGGTACTACTGTCTATTTCATGGAAAACCTACTGGATTCTGGATGGGAGAGGCCAGGACAAAGTCAATGTGTTGGGAATGATCACACCAGAGTAAAGAAAGGAGGAGAAGACCAACCCAGGAGTTGTGGCCCTCCCCCCATGCAACTACAGCTTGGTCCTCCATGCTCCAAACTTGAACTAAATCATCTTCACCTCCTGTCAATATGTATTTTCCATCCAGACTGTCCCATAGTCATCACCCTTACAATTAGTCCTCCAACTATCCTCCAAATTCTTAAAAACAAAATGCAATCCAGTGTCCATGTCATCCTGACTACACTTTCACCTTTCTGTGAGGCCTTTAACAGGTAGCACTGTCTTTACAAAAGTCTTGGAATGGAACACAATCCTAATAAAATATAGATGCTCATGTAAATGTCATTGGGAGATGCAAAAAGACTACCTTCCAAAAGTCCAGGACTTAGAACAAAACTGTATGGAATTTTGGATGTCTAGAAACTCCTGGTATTTGCTGCTAAAGAAATTCAGTCTGAAACCATCTCTAAACTTTAGGTCACATTGCTCTATTCCATCTAATAGGAAAATTCAACACAATAAATAATCCTCAAGCACTACATGGAAAATTACTCAAGTTACATCTACACCGTTTCACATGTACACCTATACTTCACTGTGACATTGATCTGGTGGGTATGGTGGGATACCTCCATGCACAGCACAGCAGAGCACCAAAGTAACTCTTGCTACCACACACCAGTAACTCCTTCACAAACTCAAACACCCTCAAGTAGCCTGCAACCATCAAAATTGGGTAACAACTTCTGTTCAGTAAAAGTTTTAGGTCCTCAATTTTGCTACTAGCTCTGTGCTGAAGCTAACTTCCATGCCAAGTTAGTTGTAACATGCACACCATAAAGATTGCAAGCACCATCATCATCCAGATCATTGAATCAAGCCTCCTGGTCTCCTCAACAGCAAGCAACTTTTCAATATAGACATAGTGGTCCTCTAAAACAGTGTTGCTGAAACTTAAGAGTCATTGTTTCTCAAGATCTGAAATTGGTCAGTCGAATGCAGCAGTTTCCTGGTAAAGGAGACTCCAGAAAGTAAGAAGTTTAAGATTCCCAGATGAGCTGGAAATCAGGTAATTATAGAAGATCCTAAAAGTTTGAGTAAATAATAAAAATGGAATAAACGTACCATCCCGGCCAACTGTTGCCAGATACATGCCATCTGGTGAAAAAGCAAGACCGTTAATTGAGCCCTGGCCAATGTGCCATCTTGCAATTGGGTTGCTCTGCATCAAGCATTCATGCAAATCTTCTTTAGTACAGTCCAAAGTTCATTTACACTCCAGGACCACAAAACTGCATTTATGCAAGATGCAAGCCATGTTGCCGCAAAGACAAACAGCAACTCCTACACTGGACCCATTGCTGTTAAACAAGGGGATGATAGTCCATTTAGTTCATGACACCTTGATTGGCATGCTCATTGTTAGCTACACTGATACCAGCATAAATATTTGCATCAACCACTGAGACTGCTGAAGCACAACATTCACTCAGCTCAACTTCACCTTCACACTGAAAACCATATTAGACAAGCCAACCTGGACTGGGATGAACCAACGCCAATTGTAAAGATCAACTTACCTTACTAGACTTGGCATGAGCAATGGAGAACTGGGTGGTATCTTTTACAGGTGGGAATGGTACATCTCCACTGCCATCTTTGGTCTGCCAGAAACTCACACAGATCAACAGTCAAAAGATATGTCTCCCGATCTTGCCCTTTCCTTTCACCACATGTGACACCCTGTTGTTCTATATGACAGAAAGCCGAATAGAACAATGACCTGAATGTCTAAAAACAAGGAGCATTTCAAGCATGTGCAATCTAAATTTGCCAGAAACAGCACACTAATCTTCATGCTACTCACTTTATCATAGACATAGACATTGCCATCTGCATGCCCGGCCACAAACAGGCCTTCTGCATTTGGCACCCACGCAACTGCATTGCACCGGCTGCATTGCCACCAAAAATCCTCATTAGACTTCATCTACGTTATTGGTATAGAATCAGGCCACTCTAAATACTTTAAGCATGCTAAGATTATTTGTTGGGCAAATGGACCCAGTTGTATTGGACTATGTGCTCACCAGTGGAAAGTGAACAAGTACACATCACACCTGGTAAGATGGAAACAAGCTTGCCCTGGAAAATATTGAGGCTCTTCCAAGGAACTCACCAAGACAATCCCCAATGTATAATGAGATCACTTTTTCTGGAAGTTCTTTCATCAAGATTATGCAGAGGACATTGAGAAAACAGAGCTGCAGAGCCTACCAACATTGTTTACCAAGATGCTGATTCCTAGAAATAGAAAAAAAATTGGGCCAAAGGCATTGCTTCAATTTAAGCCCAGTCCATAGGGATCATCGCAATCAAGAAAGGAAGAACATTTGTCAGATTAGCCCTCAACCCAATACAACACATCATACCCGAAAACTAGAGGACAGTCAGAAACACCCACTTGGTAGCACATGACTCTTTTTGACTCAAAATCTTTACTAGGACAAGATGCTCCATAAGACTGCACCTGCTGTTGATGGACCCATCCTTGTTGTAGTGCAGACCCCCCACCAACTTTTTTCCCACATCCTGCAACTGTTGTCTTAGAGATGCCGAGTACACTGTACACCAATCACCATACCAACTCTCACAAAAAAAGGCCCAAGATGCACACAAGTGAAGGATAAAAGACACAAATTGTTCAGCAAGGCAACATAAGAGGGCAAAATGGTGTTAATACTGCAGTTGACAGGATGGTAGCAAAATAGTGACCTTTCCATCTAGAGATAAAACAAAGCATTTGGATGGATAAAAATAATCACCATCTCCAGAACTCAAACCAACCAGAAGATCATGGCCATCCTTTGCTTCTGAATCAAAAGTGTGACAAGTTGGATTTGAACTATTGAAGTGAATGATCTTTATTGCCTCCTGCAGTAGCACAATCAGTCAATATTCCACACCTTAATCTGACAGAGACAGGAAAAAAACATGCCCTGTAAATAATGTTCAACCAAATGCTGATGAATCACCATTAGAGCAGACCATGGTCCATACAGCAGCTCCTAGTATTCAAGACTTGAAACCAAAGATGCATCAATATGGTATGGTATGGACTGGTATTGCATACAAAATACAATGGCACACATAGATTCAAGGAACACAAACCACGACAAAGTGTGCACAAGTCATACCAAATTGTGGTTTGCCACCCTGGTATGCCCTACACCACTACTCAATGCAATAAACTTTGTGACAACCTGCTACACTCCTGGTTCTGACTACCTGACCAATAAAGAGTTCATAACTGCTTGCCTTTTCTGGTGAGTTATAATCACTGATGAGAAGTGCATCGCCCACATTAAAAATGAGATAGGTGCCCTCTCCATCAAAACTAGGGGTCACAGGACCATTGCTTGAGTTCACATTGGTGATGGGAGTTGCTGTTGATTTGATAGCTCCACTAAGCCTACCAGAGAATCCATTGCCCCCACCAAAGCCAAGTCCTCTACTACCGTTCCCTGCCCCCAATAGCCTTGTGGTAAACCTAACCCCTCCACTGCTACCAGAGCTGCCACTATTGCTTGGTGTTTGTATTGGCTTATCCCTCAAATGCGCCAATGTCACCTGCTCTCAACCATTTGCAATATGACAACTCTAACCCATCCAATTTGGGGTCTTCATTGCCCATTTATGCTTCTGAACAATTCTGACCACAGACATCTACCTTCTATCCCATCACAAGCAACCTTTCCCTTGAACACATTGACATGCTCCTCAAAGTCTCTGCTGCAGTTCTGATCAACCTATTGTACACATTGATTTACAAAACAAATGTACAATGCCTCCTGTCTATCAGTCATCATATGACCTAATCGTAGAAACAAAAACAGCAACAATCCCCTGCTTAGGAACTCAAAATCAACTGCAACAAGTATAAGGCCCACCACAGACATGCGAACCTAGGTTCTTGTCTTGGCTTCTTTGAGCTGCCAATGTGTGTTCAAGAGTGCGTTTTTTTTCATAATCCCCTTCTCTGGACTGCCCTCACAGTGCTACACTCAACACTATGATACCAACAGTCTATGAGCTGGGAATACAAAAACCAACGAAAATGAGAACCGTATGTTACTTTCCACATACATTCTGGAGGCCACACTTCCACAGTTATGCAATCAAAGACCAAAGCTCCGCAAGCAAAATTGAGTCTCTCCCGAGATTTTTCAGACGCAATAGAGAGAGAGAGAGAGAGAGAGAGAGAGATTTTGGCTGCTCTGACCAAAACACTTGACCTAAAAGATGTGTGTGATGTGCAGAAACATCACAACCTATCTTAAGACTAGACCAACGCCCCTCAAAAAGTTCATACTTCAACATGAAACTTTAGATCTGGAGAGAGATAGCGAGGGGTTCAGGTACCTGAGTTATGACCTTGGCGAGGTTATAGTGCAGGAGGCCAGTCGGATGAGTCTTCTCGTGAGACAAACTATAACGACCCTCCGAGGTTTTGAAATGAGAACGGAAACCGGAGCTTTGTGAATTCGACGTAGCCATGATAACCTTGGTCTCCTCCTCCTTCTTCACTCGAGCAGCAGAAGGAGCACGTCAGAACCTCCACGATTTGCAGCATACCACCTCTTTCTCACTCTCCACTCCCAATCTCTCTTCTTCCCAAACCCCGAAGTAAAACCCTACACATAACTCTGAGGCTGCTGCTTCTCCTCCTCCTCCTCCTCGGATTGCTCTACCCATTTCTCCCAAACCCCTTTCGCCTAGAACACCCTTTCTTCACTTTCCCATCCCAATCCCTATTCTTCTTTTCCTCAAACGCACTCTCTCTCTCTCATCTTCTGTTCGCCTGACTCTTTGGCTAGCCCTATCCCGCTCCATCAATCCGTCCCCCTAAAAAAAAAAACCCCCCCACCCCCGAACCCCCACAATCTCCAAAACAGAATATGTGCACAACAAAGCAGTTTTGCTCGACGTATAGACAGTTTTCTACACACTCGGAGATGGTACAGTCAAAACTCTTCAAACTGTGAAGGACGAGGTGCGATGGTAGAAGAAGAGGGGCACAGAGACTTGATCGCAGCTGCCATTAGACTCCACAAGCAAGCGAGCGAGCAGCAGAAGCTGTGCAGCTGCGCATCACGAGCAGGTGAAGAGAGAGTCAGAAAGAGAGAAGGAACGAAGGAACGAAGGAAGAAGGGGGGTGATGGGTCTGCCCTTCCTAGCCAGGGCCTTTACATGTTACCCGGTAACCTAAACAGGTCAGAGTGAGAAAGCACCCTACAAGCGCACCGTGCAGGATGGATGATATTTGGACAGGAACCGATTTTTCATTAATAGAGTCTTGGATAATATATTGTATTATGGTAAAGGCCATGGGGCCATAGGTAGGTCGATAATCATTTATATATTTACTTATTTTGTGGTTATATTTATGATTACATTCACGTTTTAAAATTACGTAATTCAAAAGTTTATGTGGATTTCTTGTTGGAACATAAATTTAACACAAAGCTAGGTGAATGTTTGTTAACATAAAATGTTCCAAAAAATGAGAATTTACAAAAAAAAAATATTATAACATTATGTAGTGGTTCAAAAAATGGTTTTATAAATCCTTGTTATGAAACATTTTATTTCCTTTGTAAAAAAGGAAATATCATCTTATTTTATACATGTTTTCATAAGTGTTTTAAAACACTATAAGATATGTGTTTAGAAAATATGGAAAAAAAAATTCCCATAACAATTGTTGTTAAATGATAGTTTGAAAAGTTTGTGATGAATTATCAATTTTTGCATGTCCTTTTGTTTTTAATCTTTTGTAAAATGATTTGTAAGCATTAGCCTTAGTTTTTCTTTCTACAATGGATGTAATTAATGCAACTTATGTTTGAAGGGGCAAAGGTTCAATGGCACCACATTGATACATTCATTCCTAACTTCAAAAATTATCAATTTTAATTTACAAAACAACATTTTCTTTGTTCAATTTTTCTTCATTCCTACAAATCATTGTTGTGTTAGACTTCTTCATGCTTGTGCTTCATTTGGTTCATCTTCCTACAAATTCTACTTATTCTCCACATAATGTCAAACTAAAAGACTTTATAGAACATTTTCTTTGCCATTGCCAAATAAACACACACATCCTTGAAAAAAACACATTTAGGAATTTGAAACCTTGATTTATTGTCACGAAAAGTAGGGGTTGGATAGCATTTGGAGATATCACTCATTGTCACAACTCGCAACAAATGTTATTATAAGAAAAAAATTATGAAAGATAATAAAAAATAAAATAAATAGGAAATACTATTAAAATACATGCATGTTATGTCCGAATGGCAATAGGTGGGTTGGGTAAGTTATGTAAGTATAGCTTGTGTAACTATTGTATGGCATTTAATTGTTAATAATATGTTGGTGAGTAAGGTTTTTATCCTTATGTGTGAAGTAGCTTTCAATGCATTAAAACCAATGAAAATCTACATGTAGCATTAACAAGTGTTATTTGGGATGAGCTAACAAAAAAGG
>Ga0116230_10008617_pt1 | contig 10049 bp, 11 predicted proteins | sample S1TSphfallax_3_FD_88678 | JGI IMG/M metagenome (GOLD analysis project Ga0116230, IMG submission 88678) | Host-associated microbial communities from peat moss isolated from Minnesota, USA - S1T2_Fd - Sphagnum fallax MG | ecosystem: Host-associated > Plants > Peat moss > Unclassified | place...
ACCTTGGCAAATCCCAACAATACGCTTTTCACCACATATTATCGGAACAGCACAACGATGATCGGTAAGTAAAATCACTTTGCAATATGTTGGAAATACTTCAGTAACTCGTCCAATCAAGCAAGATTTATGATACGCGATCATATCAGGAATAATGCCGTCAAGAGATCCTTTCTCGACAAAAAAATAATGCTCCTTTGATGAAAAATGCCTGCTCAATACTCGCCCAATTATTTTTGAATTATATACTTTGTCATTTGACAACAATTCAATATCATTGCGGTACCAAGCATAGGATTGCAATCCTATATATTTTTCACGAAAAAAATCACGTTCATATTCCATTACATTACATTGAGCAGTTAATTCTTCAAGCGTTTTATGGTATTTTTTATAATTGGCAATCCATTCTGTTACAAAAGCGGCAACACGCAAGGCAGGATACAAAGCGATTCCTTTAACAAATGAGATCATGGTATGACTTGATTGATAATAGTTCAAACCAAAATGATAACTTGTTATAATCATAAAAAAGAAAATGAATAAAAAAAAATAACGCCGCTTCATAAAATTCATAATAATTATCTTTGTAGGATAAGAATTTTTTTTAAAATTTCCAATAAAGATTCAAGGTTGGTCCGCTCTGCTGATTAAAAGCAATATTCATTGTAAGATCAAGATAGCGGGATTCTTTTAAATGAACTAATTTGTGAGCAGCAATTCCATAAACAATTCCAGCACCAAAGCCAGCAATTATTTGTGAGGTATAATGACGATTAGAGGCGATAAAAGTTCCACCGATACCCATTGCAATCAATCCTAATGGAATTGCAGCCTTCAAGCCATATTCCAATCCATACAGTGTTGCAAGATAAGCTATTTTTGCAGTATGGCCGGATGGAAAACCGCCTGAAGCCCGCTTTTTAGAACTAAAATATTGATTCCAAGGCCTCAACGAACAATCAATTTTTATTTTTTTAATAAACTCATTGGTAAACCATAAAAAAGGGAATCCTAGCACCATTGCATATGCGGTATAAAAGTCTCGTGATCTTTTACTTAAAAATCCTTGAAGAGCTAAAAAAGTTATTGTCGGACCAGTAATCACGCGGGCTACTTCATGTGACCAATGGGGCATTTGATTGATATTTTTATGATTTAAACGATTATAAAAACATTCGTGAACGCTATCATCGGCAAAGCGCGCGATAAAAAATGATGGAATAGTAATCGCCGCAACTTTTAATGTATCAGGTGATATAAGATTTTTATGAAAATCAAAGACATCAGAAAATACCGATACGCACTTGCCCGAAAAGGATTTTTTTTTATCAGCGCTCTGTCTTTTTTGAATATAATTTTTTTTTGATGCCTGAATTGTAATTGTCAATATAATCATACAAAAATAGCATCCTAATTTTTTCATTGTAATTTTATAAAAGCTCTTCATAAATAATCTCCTTTGTGATATTCTACTCTAAATGGGCAAATTAAGTAAAATAAAAAGCAAATAGAAATTAAAAAACTGATTAACTGTTTATTTTTATAATTTTTTTTAATTTGAAAAATATAAAAAGGCTTTAACCAAAGAAAGACAATTATGGAAAAAAATTTCAAATGGCATCTCCTGTCAATCGGAATACTTACAACTTTTGTCATCGATGGCAGTGAATATGCCAATAAATACTTGAAACTGATGCATAATTCAGCAAACAATTATTATAAATTGGTAAAAAATAAAACGAAAGGAACCAGCAGCTTAGATCTTTTTCATTTAGTATTAAATTATACCAATGCACTTATTGTGTATTGCGGATCGGTTCCTTATTGGTATTTGTTGTACAACAAAACTAACAACCTAAATACTGAAAAAGCAATATTTGATGCAAGTCAAATAATTGGAACTGACGCTTTTCAATCATTTGTTTTTCCCATTTTAGGATTGACAAGTGTAGTTATTGTTTCATACTGGGCATTAAAAAAAATAATTAACTTAGTAAAATTGGTATTACTGTAACCACACAACAACGAAAGAATCAGAATGAAAGTTTTTTTTCTAAGCACTATTTTTTTAGGATGTTTAAGTGCACAACCAATACTAACAGATTTAATATTGCAACAGGGTGAAACTTTGTTGAGTCATACTCTCAATGTAATAAAAAATCTGCGCAATAATAAATCCTGTGAGATAGATATAGATACTTCATCAGAAGATGTAACAATTTTTAATTTTTACAAAAAAGACACAAAGGATAGGGTTACTTTAGAAATTAATCATGCTAAAGAAGTGATCAAATTGCATTCCCCTGCATTGTCATCAGGATTGTTAATAGAGGTAAAATCTTGCGAGAATACAAACGCATTAAATTTTGATAAAAAAAGTTATGAAAGTTTAAAATATATAGCAAATGCAATACTTCAAGAATAAAATTGTAAAAATTATTCTTGAATCAAAAACTATTTAAACTTTTAAGTCAATGCCTTGGGCGTATTACTGATATTTTCAAGGCATTTTTTATTATAAAGATGCTGGCCAGAATTCAAAATAACAACCACTATGTAACATTTGTAATATAAAAAAGATATTATAACAGAAATCGATCTTTGAGCTATCACAAAAAAATAAGTGCTAATAATAGCTGTTTTTTATTGATTCAGATAGAAAACCTTCAGCAATTTTTGCTTAAATTTCACTTTTATAAAATTAAAGATATTCTAAATAAGAATATATACTACATTTAAGATAAAAAAATTGGGAGTTTTTATGATTTTTATATCTCTTTTTATGGTGTTATCCACGCTTACTTTTAAAGTTAATTGTCAAACATTGCTTAATATTGCTTAATAATGAAAAAATTTTTAAAAAAATAGTATCTGAAAATTCTTCTTATGTTAATCATCAATAAATTATAAGAATATAAAAAATAGACTATTTTTGTATATAGATTATTTTTTTCTTAATAAATATTACTTTGGCATTGTATTAATTTTTGACTTTTATACAATAAATAGATTGTTTATATAAATATTTTAATCATTAGGATGACTTTATTATGAAAAATTATATTTTTTTTTATATTGTATTGTTAGCTAATTCAATTTTTACCAGTGACAATAAAACAGATCAAAAAGAATTATTAGAATTTTATTACAAATATAAAGAAAACGATAAAATCAAAAATCATTTTTTTAACAATTATACTGATGAAGATTTTTTAGAGAGCATTTTTAATAGGTGTGACTTTACAGATTTTTTGTTGCAGTATTTTAGCGATAAGATTAAAACTCTTGATCTTGGTAAGAAGAAAATTATTATGGGGACTACAAGAATTTTAACTTTGAAGGACTTAAAAGAAAATAAGCCAGAAAAGGACTTAAAAGAAAATAAGTCAGAAAATGTCCTTGTTTATACTTTCAATCCTGTATTATTTGATGGCAAAGTTCTTTCTTTTTATGTCTGCTATGATGAACTTATTGCACCTTATGGCTATAGAATTCCGTTGTATTTTAAAGAGCCCCGCATTAAATACAATCCAGAAATGAAACTATTTGTTGATAATTGGAAAGTCGAAAAATCTCAAAATAAATAACAAAGGATTGATAAAAACTCCTCCCTTTTGTTATTTATTCTATTATCGGATTTTTTAGATGCCAATCGGTTATTTTTTGGTATGCATCAGTTGACTGTAACAAAAGTCCTTCTTTTAAATGCCCCCCCATCAACTGTAATCCAATAGGAAGACCAGCTTTTGTCAACCCACAGGGTATTGAAATAGCCGGAATACCGGTTAAATTTGCTGGACAGGTAAAGTAATCCTGAAGATCCATTTCTAATGTATTATTCGCATATGCACCCGATTGAAAAGCGGGGGTTGCTGCAGTTGGCATTAATAAAAGATCAACTGATTGAAATGCTTTGACAACCTCATTGCGCATCACACGAACCACTCTTTGGGCATTTTCATAAAATTGTCCCGCATGCCCTGCTGATAAAACATAATTACCAACCATAATTCTTTTGCGAACCTCTGGTCCAAAACCATCATGCCGGCTCAAGCCATAGACTTCAGATAAATTTTTTGCTTTCATCGAACGATTACCGTAACGAATTCCATCAAAACGAGCTAGATTTGAAGCGGCCTCTGCTCTACTAATAATAAAATAAGCAGCAGCACTATAATCAAAGGTTGGAAGTTGGACCTCAGATATTATAGCTCCCATTTTTTCAAATGCTTTAATTGCTGTTTGTATAGCAGCTGCGACTTCTTGGTCAATACCTTGCGCTTCAACTGCATTTTTAATCACTCCAATATGCAATTTTTCAGGAAGCTTGCCGCTAAGCCGAGCAGAATATGTATAGTTTTTCTCCACTACTGATGTTGTATCTAATGGATCATTTCCTGCAAGCAACTCTAAAATCAACGCACAATCTTTGACCGTTCGTGAAAATATCCCAACCTGATCTAATGAGGATCCATATGCAATTAATCCAAAGCGGGAAATAAGCCCATAAGTTGGCTTTAAACCAACAATACCACAAAAGGCAGCCGGTTGTCTGACCGACCCTCCTGTCTCAGTACCAAGGGCCCATGGCACCATTCCAGCTGCTACTGCAGCAGCAGACCCACCTGAAGAACCCCCTGGAACACAAGAAAGATTCCATGGATTTTTAGTGGCACCAAAAAAGGATGTTTCGGTTGAACTTCCCATTGCAAATTCATCTAAATTTGCCGTTGCAATCAATGATGCCCCAGCCTTATAAAGACGATCAATTACGGTTGCATTATAAGGAGCATAATACGTATCTAATATCTTTGAAGCAGCCGTTGTTTTTATACCCTTCATGCAAATATTATTTTTAATAACACCAGGAATACCACACAATGGACTCGTAGGATCAAAACTATCATTTGTTTGAAAAATTTCTAATAATGCGTTTAATTTTGGATTTAATTTTTCACAACGATTTTTAAAAAAAGTAATAACTTCATGAGGAGCTAATTGTTTAGTTTTAATCAAATCTTGTAACAGGGCGATTGACGCAAATGATAAATTGTGCATGGAAATCCTTAAAAATTACTGCTCTAATATTAATGGTACTACAAAATAATCTGCATCATGTTGAACTGATTGCATAACAAGCTCTGTGCCTAATCCAATTTTTTGAATATCTGGCCTGAAAGATCCGAAAACTTCATTTTTTTGAGTAACAACATCACCAAAATAGTGCGCAACACAGATTGCATAATCAAGTACTTGAGAAAGTCCAACAGACATCTGCTCGATTTCATTTTCAGATAAAATAATATTTGAAATAGCAGCAATTTTTAATATTTCTTTATGCGTAATCCGACTCATTAACATCCTTTGTTCTTAAGTGACGATACAATCTTTATTCCAATGATTACTTCGTAATGTTTTGATATACCAAATGCTCATTAAACCATTTGAAACATAAAAAGATCCATATACCAATAATATTTTAATAACATTCGATTCGATAGACAAATGAGAAAAGCAATAAGAAATTGGCATAAAAAATCCAAAAACCATAACCGTTCTGACAATCATTACTATCCATAAATTACCTGACCCTCGTAATGCTCCTGATAAAATAATTTGTAAAAGATCTAATAAAACAAATCCACTGATAATTGGAAATGCAGTTGAAACAATACTAGTAAAATCACCTTTTTTATCAAATAACAGCAAAAACTGGAAGGAATATTTAATCATAAATAATAATATAATACTAACCATGATACAAGCCATCCAAAGAACCTTTTTTATGTTCAATTTAACTGCATTAAAATCACGAGAGCCAACATTATTAGATACAATCAAGGTAATTACATGCGCCCATGCAATTGCGGGTAAAAAGGCAAATCGTTCCATATCTTTTATAGCAGAAAAAGCTGCTAATGCGTTGGTTCCCATTGGTGCAATCATAACACCAAGCCAAATGTATGCTATTGCTACTGACGCTTTATCGATAACAATTGGCGTACTTACTTTCACAAACCGTATAATATCATCCCACGAACTATATCCTGAAAATAAAGAAACCCCATATTTACGATTCTTGCTATTAAATAAAATATATAAAAGCGCAATAAAACTCATGCTAAAATATTGCAATAATGTTGCAATCGCAGAACCTTGTAACCCATATTCTGGAAAACCGTATTTGCCAAATATTAGTACATAATCAACAACAACAAAAAGTATCGCCCCAGCAATAAAAATTTTCATTGGCGAGCGCGTATTTTTAATACCGCGTAAAAATCCAATAAAGGCAAAATAAATAAACATAAATAAGACCGCTAATGCACGAATTTTGATATAAGGAAGACCAAGCTCAATAATATCAGGAGCAACACCGTACCATTGATATAAGGTTTTACCACCAAAAAAAAGTATGGTGCAAAATAAAAGCCCTACAAGACAGGTTGTCCAAAAGGCATCCTTCATTACGGCTCCAACACGCCGATAATCTTTTTGTCCATTATGTTGACCACTTAAAACAACAGTACTTACCGCTAATGCCTCTGCAACCTTAATAACAAGATGAATAATATTATTGGTTACTCCCAAGGTTGCATACGCAGGAGTTGATTTTAAGGCTCCAATAAAAATAGCATCAAGAAAAAGCGGCATTGAATATACAATAAGATTAGTAATAAATTCCGGTATAAAGTATGATAGCAGGTTGACATGAGTTTCAGCATGCACATCTTCTGTAATTTCATGTACATAACGATTCAACGTTTTTTTCATCTATTTCTTTCCTTTACTTGTGTCCAATAAAACGTTGCATAAAAACTAATTTTCTATTTTTTTTCCCATTATTATAATACCATTCTTTAATACAATATGGTTCAAGATTGGATTTTTTAGACCATTGCTCTGATGCCCAATAGACTATTGTTGCATCAGAATAATGAGAATTATGAGCAAATTGCTGTATTAAAATATCAGGCTTTAAAGAAGCCCTGGCACAAAAAATGTTAAGTGGATAATCCGTTTTTCGTATAAAAGTAAGCCAATCTAAAGAAGAAATAACAACATTTTTGAGCGCTAAATTAAGAACTAGATTTTCTAAAAATCTTCTTTTTTTACCATTAACTTCAATCAAAACAATCAAACAATGAGGCTGAACAATGGCAAGTGGTATTCCAGGAAAACCTGCTCCAGAACCTACATCTGCAATACCATTCAGTAACGACATATCATAACAATTTCTCAAAGCTAAAGAATCTTGAAAATGATCAATAACAATAGCATCTGGGTCTGTAATTGCAGTAAGATTAAAGTAACCATTCCATTCAACTAACAGTTCTTGAAACCGCCAAAACTGACTTTCTTGATAGGAAGAAAGTTTTTCACGCAAAACAAAAGAATCCCACACTAAACTACTATTTTGACTTTGAATTTTTTTTAACATTAGATACTTACCCCAAAACCATAGCTTTTTAAACTTCCACGGTGATACACTAATAGAAAAGAGTCTGTGAGTATTATTATGAGCGATTATTGTATTTTAACACTTTTTTTGATTTGCCCCAAATTATTTTGTGTCCCAATAATACAGCTTTCTTTAATTCCAACTGATGATGTTTATCAAAAACGTATTGAGGAAAAATTAGATAATGTTATAGAAACAGGAAAAGAAAACCCTATCGAAGCGGGTCATATTGCAACATATGGTGGATATGTCGAGGTTTCTGACCATAACGGATTGATTAGTTTTCCACGTAAACAGGCTGACAAAAGTATTCACCTTTTGATTACCCAAGAAGCAAATCCAATCAGCATGTTTCATAATACCCTAGCGTATTGGGAAATCACCCCAGACATTGCAGCACGATTTTATCATATAGAACAGCATTATAATGAAAAAACAAAAAAAAGCTCATGGAATACGAAAGAAGTTCCATTGCCCGACGATCACAAGATTCCTTTTGATACGATCATTCTTTTTATTGATCCAGAATATGCCAATCCAACTCTTGAAGAGATAATCGCATTTGATAATGAAAATCTCTTGATGCCACCAATACAGATTAAAAAAAGAGCTGACGAAGCAAAGAATGCAATTATTTTTTTAAAAGTACGCCATCTTTTTCGTACCCCAGAACCAGCCGTAAATAAACAAGCACACCGTTATGAAATATCACTGACACCATAATTTTTTAGGAAAATAATCTTATTTTTTATAAAAATATAAAAAATGGTATACTACCAATTATAGAACATACGCAATTTCTTAATATAAATTAAAAAGGAATTACTGATATGAAATTACAAGTAGCATTTGATATTATTGACTTGGAAAAGGCTATTGCAATTGCCCGCCTCATCGAATCAGATGTTGATATTTTTGAAGTTGGCACATTACTCCTTTATCAATACGGAGCAACTTCAATAGAAAGATTTGTAAAAGAATTCCCCCAAAAAACTATTTTTGCTGATACAAAACTTGTTGACAGAGCCCGCGAAGCAGTTGATATGATAGCTAATGTTCAAGCTCATTGGATATCAATAATGGCAGGTGCTCATAAAGACACCTTGCAAGCCTGTTGTACCGCTGCACATAAAAATAATATTAAAGTGATGCTTGATCTTCTTGATTCCAATGCTCCCGGTCAAGCTGCAATGGAAGCAAAAACAGTTGGCGTTCATGCATTACTAGTTCATCGACTCCATGAGGAAAAAGATTTTCAACTTTTTGCTGAAAAGTGGGAAATGATTCGAGGAAATACTCAATTGCCTATTTTTGTTAGCGGCGCAATTAATCGAGAAAATGTCCATGAATTTTTAAGATTACAACCTGATGGGCTTGTTATTGGTAGTGCTATTATACAATCAGACAATCCTGCTCAAGAAGCAGCATTTTTTGCATCATTTAAAAACAAAAATTAATTATTAATTATCTTCAATCAATCTGCAAAGAACCGTACGGGATTTCTTCAATTAACGTTTCAGGTTTAAGTTCATTTAATGCTTCTTTCGTATTATATTGTTTAAAAAGTGTTCCATTATTAATTATCCAGACTTTGTTTGCTAATGCTAACGCTAATTTCAAATCATGGGTAATCATTATGGTAGTAAGATGGTTTTTTTTTATAAATTGAGCTGCTTGAGTTAATAACTTGGTAGTTGAAATAGGATCAAGCGCAGCAGTTGGTTCATCAAGCAATAAAAGTTTTGGATTGCCGGCACTAGTAGCCATTACAAACGCAACTTGTTGCTTCTGTCCCCCTGATAAATCACTCATTTTTGTACGCAAGATAAGATCAGAATCAAGTCCAAAAAATCGCAACTGTTCTTTGATCGTATAATATTTTTTTTGATCGATTCGCTTCAATAATGCAGATCTTCCACGTGTCATACTTAAAGCAATATTTTCTTGCACAGTACAATTTAAAATTATATTGCTGCTTGGATTTTGTAGCAATCGACTCACTAATAATGCCCGATCTGGTAATAATTTTCGTGTTACATCAGCACCATTAATAATCAAAGAACCAGCAGCTGGTTCAAGTTGCCCTGCTAAAACATCAAAAAGCGTTGTTTTGCCAGCACCGTTAGGACCAACAATAATAACAAAATCACCCGCATTGATTGACCCAGAAACATTTTGTAAAATTGGCTTGCTGTCACGATATACCGCAATATTACGAAGTTCAACCATAAGACAATCCTCGTTTTTTATTCAAACTTAATAAGAGAAGAATAAAAAGCCCTGTAACCGCTTTATTTAAATCAGGATCAATATTAAGCTCATAGGTGCAAAAAATGATGATTTGATAGATACAAGAGCTTAATAAAAAATGGGCTCCATAGCAGGTACTATATAATTCGCCAAGAATTAATCCCGCAAGTCCTATCACTAAGACGCCAAATCCAGCCCATATTGAAAAAAAACCGGTATACTGAACGAATAAAGAACCGGCAAGACCCGTACAAAGATTAGCAAGCATAAAACCACCAACAATATACATTTCTGAAGATTTTCCAAATGAAAGGATGAGCAGTGGATTGGTCCC
>Ga0116230_10008618_pt1 | contig 10049 bp, 11 predicted proteins | sample S1TSphfallax_3_FD_88678 | JGI IMG/M metagenome (GOLD analysis project Ga0116230, IMG submission 88678) | Host-associated microbial communities from peat moss isolated from Minnesota, USA - S1T2_Fd - Sphagnum fallax MG | ecosystem: Host-associated > Plants > Peat moss > Unclassified | place...
CTGCAAAGTCTTGTTACACCACAGATGCAACATTTTTGCAAGTCATGTCATCTTAATCAAGAGATGAAGAATTGCAAGTACCTATGACCTCAACTTGAGATTCTCCTCAATCAATCCCTCATTCGTCTTCTTCAATTCTTCAACTATTGTCTTTGAAGTAGTGAGGCCACTAATGATTGGTGTGGGTGTTGTGGATTGAGGGGGATTGGCCTTCTTTGATAAAAGGGACACTGCCCTAGAAATAGCTCTTGGTGTTGGGACATAGATTGAGGAAACTATTTAAGCCTTGGGATCTAAGTGGGAAGATTTGAATTTAGACTTACAATTGGTGGCAACATTCACACTACCCCATGATGCAAATGACAAAGACCCATTTGGTGTAGGAGAAACACAACTGGAAAAGGCCTCTAATCTTTTCATGCACTTGGCTTCAATCTATTTAAATGTATCAAAACCATTGGGATATATGTGTTGGAGGTTATGGTCTTGGCAACCTAAGCTCTGATTTCATTAAAATCTTTTGGGCTTCAATAACTCATTAATTACGAGTTCCCCCTTTGGACAAAATTCCTACAAATGAGCCCCTAGTGTTAATAACCTTCTTCACCTTACTATAGAAGGAATCACAAACCCAATATGGTTTGCTAGGGTTGGGGGCCAATGTTGCTTTCAAAGCAACAATAGGTTGTTGTTTTTTTTTAGCACCAAACCCGAACCCTAACCTTAATGTAATTAGGTTCTTAAAACTCTAAAAAATAAAATTCCTCGGTTTTTTTTCCAATTTACAAAACCCTTTCAAAAAGTTGCACCATCCCCCCTACACATGCATGCCATAGTAGGGATAAAAACTTCTAGTAACCTCAACAACTCATGTTCTCCTCCTCTCATGTCCTCCATAATCATGATCTAGGGTTTTTCCCTTCACATTCATGTTGACCTCAACAACTTTTTTGGCTTGGGGCTAATTAGGGTTCCTCCCTTGCTCAAGCTCTTCCCTTGCATATTGCAAGCTAAATACAATCTACAAATCTAAGATATTCCTTTATGCATCATTAGGAACAAATGTTTTTGCAACCATTCGCACATGCAATATTCATAAATATGAAAACCTAGAGAAACACCACAACATAACATTGAAAATAAAAAGGCAAGATGAAGGCAGCCTAAGTTTAGGATTTAGGGTTTAGTGTCACTCACAATGTGCAACCCTATATATGAACATAATGAGCTTCACTCACAATGTGTAACCATGTAAATGTAATAAATAAATGCAACAAACCCTTTTAATGTCACTGATAATGTGTAACACTATAAATGTAATGTAACCCTATGAATGTAACAAAATTTACATTTACATGGTTTACATTTATTGTTAGATTTATAGAAACTTATAATTGATAAATTTTGTTTAGCAAGTCCAAAGTGCTAACCCTTAAATCATAAAAACAAAATGTTTACAAATAACTCTCAAAATAATTTGTTACTCTAGCATTGCAAATGTAGGCCATTAAATTTGCTATGAATGAGTAAAAAAATCAAGTTACATGGTAAACACAGATTGGGTTATATTCTACAATATTTCAAACATGATCTTGCACGATCGACATGCCAATCTCTTGCACCACAATAACATGTGTATTTGAATAAACATAAATCACATTATTCAAGTGATCGAAATGTGATATAGAACAAGTTACAAATTAGTCTTTCAAGCTACTAACAATGCATAAATGGAATTGGAATTGCAAATGGACATGTTACTTGAAGTGTGCATGTGGGATTTCCAACACATTGGGCAAGGTAAATGCAAAACAATCAAGGCATGTTGCCAACCCCTAGTGCATCATTGTCACTTGGCACTATCTACTCTATTTCAACACCAACAACTTCCTTTGGAATTTCTTTTACCATGGCAAGCATATCCATTGTATGAGGTGGTTAGTAAAGTGCAATGGTTCGAATAATGTTCTTAGGTTTATCCTGCAATGGAACCTGGTTACAAAGTTCACAATCCAACAAACCATGTGATCATGTTAGTTTTGAAATCGGCCCATCAGTTGCCATGTTACAATCTTGGATTTGTTTTGCACAATAGTAGTTGACATTGACCTTCATGCATTGTGATCTCCAAAGCTAGGCAATCCATGAGTAACAAAAGTGGATGGAATAGACATAATTTCAAATGCATTTTTTTGCAGTAGAACCTAGCTGATTTCTAATGACCTTAAATGTGCCCATGCACTTTTCTTCACTAACTATATTTGCCAGTCTAGTTGTGACATCACCATTTCCACTTTCTTCTAGGCTATTGGTAAGAACATTCATTCTATTCACTCCTTCAATGCCAGGGATTGTCGGGGTAGATGAAATGAAATCTACTACATCATCATCCACCTCTTTGTATTGTTTTCGTAATTGTTGGTGTTTTCTATTTGAAGTTGAAAGATTTTGGTTTTTTGTGCGATGGGTACAAGGATTAATTAGCTCCTTAGTTGCAGCATCCTCCTGAAGCTCCTTTCTATTTTTCTTGTGGCTAGTCTTCGAACGTTTATTTGTAATAACATCATCATCTCGTTTGCACTTATGATGTTCAACATCATACCTAGCACTTGGGTGCAATCCTTTTAGGGTTTTGAATCAACAAACTTGCTTAATTAACTTATGACCTGCTATAATGTTTTGATCCTACTCTTGATTAACTTCCAGTTGGGTATTAAAGGCAAATTTGTGCTTGCTTTACAATCTACCAACATTTGCTTCAACTTTTTGTTCTCCTAGGAGACTTGAAATTAAAGTAGACAGGTAATTGCACATGCTTTGTTGAGTCTATATAAAATAGTACATTCATGTAGCCCCTATGTTGGTGTTCCGAAAGCCTTAGCTTATTGGGCCACTCCCCACTGTAATAGATGCAAACCACGTTGCATTGCCTTTTTACTACTTTCTCAGCATCAGTAGGTGTTACTTGCAATCGAAGGATTTCCTTTAGTAACATATTTAAACAATTGTAAAACATTAAAAAAAAATTTACTACCTTTCTTTAAACATAATATTTTTTCTAAACTCAACAACCTTTCTTTAAACTACCACAAATGTTGCAATGGGATCTAGCGCAAAGTACTCACCTTTATGGCGATAGACTACAATTTCAACTCATTGTACAACTTTATAATGACAAACTATTCAACCCATTTCTTGTATCCCATGAATACACAATAGTGCACCAACCCATTTTTAAGAAGGTTTGTTTGAACATTTGCAAATATTTGATTATGTTCCTTGTTTTTCATGTTTTGTTGCGCCATTGAAGAACCTAAAACTTGTGTAAACACAACTTTGTAACATTCAAAAGATGAATACATATTACAAATTGAATAATCCATTAAACCTATAGGTATAGAATTAGATTTGTAACAATTATAATTCAAACTATAGATTATTTAAAATAAAAACTTGAATTACAAATTGTGAACTATAATTTGTTGAAGAAGAAAACTTTGTAACATGCATAGGGCTTGTCTATTAACATTTACCCACTATAAGGTGTTTTTTCAACGAAACATTTCATGCCATCCACGAACACCTTAACAAAATGTTGTCTATATATAAGCGGCACCTTCCACAAATATTTGAAAGCCATCGATTTGTAACAAGTTAAAAAACTTACCAAAGTAACAACATTTTCAACTTGTAGATTTTCTTGCGTTCCCACTTCATTGCCTCCATTGCCTTCATTGCCAAAGCTATTGCAATAATTCGACAAGGGTGAATTAAACTCTCCTATGACAACAACTTCAGCATTATTGACCGCAAGTACAAAATACCTTGAAACTATATAACAATGGCGATGGAGATAAGTGAGAAGGTACTACACCTACTTTAGGGTTTAGGGTTTTAAACTTTGGAAACATGTCGTGGTCTCATCTCGCATGAAATGGCTATATCTTTTGAAATTGGTTTAGGGTTAAAGGTTAGTAGAGTGACTCATGGCTTGACATGGGCCATGCGGGGACATGGCATACAATGGGATTGGGGGGGGGGGATGTTACGCAGGGTGGGGGTGTAACGTGCCTACGTGGCAGTTATGCCAACGGGGTGACGGGTTATGGGCGGGCGGGGGTTGCTGACGTCATGGATAGGGTGGCAGTTTTTTTGTACTGGAGCATTCATTTCATTTGGCCTGTTTAATGATTTCCCATACTGAAACTCAGCATTTAATGCACAAGGTTCGAGATAATTATAGTAATTGTAACATGTAAGAGCAGTGAAAATATATGTAATAGCAGTGGAGGCACTCAGGAAAAAGGAAAGACGGGTTAAAACAGAGACTCAGTTTAGCACAAGAAGTGGTGGATTTCTGAGTTTGACACCTCCCCCACCCCCCAAAGGCTACTTGTTTGGAGATCTTTTTCGAATCTCACCCGATTTTGGACCAAATTCAGTGTTCTGGTGCAGCATTTTCCTGACTTTACTGAAAACTCTATTTTTCACTATCTTTTACTTTCTCCTACGTTTTAGACATGGAACATCAAGAAAACATGGTAAGTTATGGTAAGTTTAAAAAAAATTCATAATCATCAAAATAAAAATTTAGAAAGGTTTGATCACATTTCGTGACATTTACATGACGTATCGAATGTGAGTATCTTATATATGAAAACTTTTGGGCTGGCGGGTGAAGTAACCCCTAAATCCGTCCCGTCATCCATCCATGGATGAAGCTTCCTCTGAAGCCGGACGGACAGTGGCCACGGACAGTAGCTAAAAAAAAGGTAGTCTTGGTACATAGTCATGGGCCTCAAAATAATGACAAAGTCAAAGAACCGGCCAACGAAGTGGCAGTTCTTCCATGAAAACCATCAGCTCGGCAAGGTTGTTGAAATGAAGGTTCTTTTGTTCCTGTTGGGTTCTCAAGAACTGGAACCGAAAGGTTAAAGAACTGGAGTGGGAAATGTGAAGGAAGGGGGGGATCAACGGGTTAAAGAACCGGAGTGGGAAATGTGAAGGACCGGGCAGGGGGTCAACAGGGTAAAGAACCGGATTGGGAACTGTGAAGGATGGGGGGGTTTCGATTGGGGGTAAAGAACCGGAGTGGGAAATGTGAAGGATCGGGCGGGGGGAATCGATGGGGGTAAAGAACCGAAGTGAGAAATGCGAAGGACCGGGGGGAGGGTCGACGGGGTATCCCGGCAGCTAACGCAACGGGTACACGCTACTTATAAATAATGGTTTTGTGCAAGGTGGTTTTCATCCTCTTGGTCTTCCTTGTGTTGTAGATCCTTCGCATTGTCCTTCGAATTCGTGTCCTTCGCATTGTCCTTCGAATTCGCGTCCTTCGCATTTTCCTTTGAATTCGTGTCCTTCGCATTGTCCTTCGAATTCGTGTCCTTCGCATTGTTGATTTGGGTTGGGTTTCAAGTATGGAGCAGACAAGAAAGCGCTACGCTGCCGATTTGAAGTCTATCATGGAAGCGCGCAAGCGCATCGCGCCGTATGCACATGCCACACCCGTGATAACTTCGTCAACCTTAGATGCTCTTGCTGGGAGGAAACTCTTCTTCAAATGCGAGCTTTTGCAGAAGGGGTAAAAATTAGAGACGTCCTGTTCTTCCTGCGGCTCCTGTTCTTTCCTGCTAATGCTTTGATAGTGGCCAATTTTTTGTGCTGCTGGATGTTTTGGTCATGCTTTGTGTTGTAGTCATAGCTTTGCTCAACAACAAGGGATCACTGCACAGAAGTACTGGAGCCTCTGTGAGCATTTTCATTCCTTTCTAGAATGTTACGTCCAAGTATTGTTGCCAAAGCACGTGGACAATTCATCCTGTTTAGGAACTGTTCTTTCTTGGGTGCAAATTCCTGCTCAAGGATGCTGGTTGGATCTGTGTTAACTAGTCTGTTTGAAATCTGCAGGGGTGCTTTCAAGTTCCGAGGAGCTTGCAATGCGATTCTTTCTCTATCAGAAGATGAGGCCAAACGCGGTGTTCTAACTCACAGCAGGTTTTACCATTACAACCATACATTCACTTGCTTGCCACATTCAACAATTCTCAATCCTATGTCTAGTTTCCTTCCAAATGATACAAAGCAGAAACCAGAGGCAAGTAGCTAGATAGCCTGGGTGCTCATTTGTTTGCACATCTACCTACACTATGCACCATTGTTGTTGACCAAGAGACTGAACACATATTTGCCAATGAAGTGGCAATCATGCAGCAGCAGTGGCACTTGCAGCACGGATACGAGGAATAAAGGCACATATTGTAGTTCCAAGGAATGTACCTGCTTGTAAGCTGGAAAATGTGAAGCGCTATGGTGGGCAAATCACACTGTGTGAGCCATCGCTTGAGGCAAGGCAGAAAGAAGCAGCTAGAATACAACAGAGTACAGGAGCTGTCCTCGTACATTCCTCCAATGATCCCGATATCATCAGGTGTGTTATCTGACATTGGGTTTTTTATCCACCGCTGTATTCCTTCGGACACACAGCATGCAAGAAACAAAAGCATTGTTTCTTCTCATATGGAAAAAATTGCACACTCTTGATGATACTTACTGTTGCAGTGGCCAAGGTACTGTTGCTCTTGAGTTTTTGGAGCAAGTTCCACTGCTGGATGCCATCATCGTTCCTATCAGTGGTATGTTTTCAAACACAACAAAAGCCATGTGAAAGATGTACTGAAAAGTGCTTGAATGTCCTACCTCAATCTTGTACTAAGAAATTCAAGATTTGTTGACACTGGCACATTGCATCATGTCAAGCTCAAAGAAACATATAAAATAGATACTGTATGGTTACATTTGGAGTCACAAAAGTGTTTCAAGGAACTAGTCTCTCTTGCAGGTGGGGGCTTGATTTCCGGGATTGCATTGGCTGCAAAAGCAATCAAACCTGAAATTATCATCATAGCAGCAGAACCATCTGGAGCTGATGATGCAGCCCAATCAAAAGCAGCTGGGAGGATTGTCACCCTAAAGCAGCCTAAGACAATTGCAGATGGTTTGCGAGCTTCTTTGGGCAATTTCACATGGTACCACTACAGAATCTACTCTGTGTTATCATCTCTTATTCAGGCTTATTCATAGAGCTTCTCTTATTTGTGCAGAGAGTATGGTGCAAGCTCTATAGACCACTAAACTGTTTTGTTGATTTGTGGCTTTTGATTACAATCCTTGACAGGAAAAACTCTCAAAGAGACTGAGAAACAATCACATCAAAGAATCCGAGATAGTCGGAAGATTGTCATGTGCATCAATCTATCATGATTTCTCTAACAGATGTTTGTTTCTCCCACAGGCCTGTAATTCGGGATCTTGTGAGTGCTGTAGTCACAGTGGATGACGATGAGATTCTTGAGGCCATGAAACTGTGTCATGAGGTGTTGAAGATGACTGTGGAGCCAAGTGGAGCTATTGGACTAGCAGTGATACTGTCTGATAAGTTCAAAAACGAAGTGAGAACAAACTTGGAAAACATTGGCATTGTACTTTCAGGAGGAAATGCGGGATTGAAACTCTGCTGAGAATTGTTGTGCCCCATTTTTAGCATTTAAGTTTGGCAGGATCATAATTTGTGACATGTTAACGTGTGATGTATCCATAAACCTAACAAAAGCATACTGTTTTCCCAACATTCTGAGACGACTGAAACAAGCTAAGAAAGAATAGTCTGTCCTGCTTCTGTATATTCTGGTTCTTGTTGCACAAAAATTGAAGCTCCAATACCCAACCAAAACCACCAGCAAATCAAGCCCACAGTCAAGCCATGCACGTGCAGTATGTTGAGAATACATACTGCATACACCAATTACAACCATCCCGATCAGTGTACAAGGGTAATTGATGGTTTCACTAGGCTTTCGTTTGCAAGGACTAAAGAATGTCTTCTTTTCGTGTTAAGATGATCTTATAACCACTTGGAAGCAATATGCCATTGTGTCAACTAGAAATTTTACTTCAAGAGTGAAACTTATGGTTGTTTTTCTAGATGGCTTGCAAGGAGTCAATCTTTTTCCCTGGGGAAAACAAATTACAGTATACAATTATAGGGCTCTCAGTTCACATAATGTGCCCATTGCCAACCAAAGTTCTTCTTTATCAAGAAGAAAGAATCTTCATTAAATGTTGAAATAGCAATGTCGTCATGCATTACTAGATCCACACCCAGCACAATCAAAACTAACAATGTTAGACATAAAAACATGCATAGATCTCTGAGCACATCATGGAATAGGAGGTATGGTTTGACACCAAGTTTGTTTTATTTTGTGATTGAATTGTGTGTTTTAAACTTGAATTTATGCAATTGTAGGTGAATATATTTTCAAATGCAAAAGAGGAGGCAGCCTCTAGAATCACTCTTTGGGGATAAATCCTCCAACCACAACAAAAACTAGAACTTAGTTCACACTGAATTGAAATACATCAACAAATGATTTTATTTATAAATAGTGTTCTGCAGTAGATACATAACAAAGTCCTTGCTTTATATTACGCATTTGCAAACCCTTTGACTATAATATTGCATTGAATAGATCAACATGATACATGCCAAAGAATAAACTCTATGAAGAAGATGAACAAAACAATTCTCAGCAGAGTTTCAATCCTGCGTTTTCTCCTGAAACATTGGAAGGGGGAAAGGACTCAAGCTCGCCAACTAAGGGCCCTTTTACACTAGAATTGCGTCAACTTCAAATTCTATTGGTTAGCTTAAAGTTGTAAAATTAATTATACAAACCCAAAACGTGTTTAAAAAATAAATTTAACATGTTTTTCAACTCTTGGCCATTGCAAAGAAGTCTTTTGTTGGGTCAATTGTGGGAACACATTTTGAGAGGGTATAGGGGTTGCAAAATCAAAAGTAGGCTGAATGGATAAGTTTATGTGTCAGCAATTTTTTTAAGTAGTTAGGTGAGGAGAGTACAGGACCTTTTTTATTTATTTATAATGATGTGGGGTTTTAGTGAGCTTGAAAAATAAAGGACTTTTATTAAGTGGTATTGGGAGGGGAAAGGAGTTCTTTTTTTTCAAGGAGTTATTTCTTGGGTGGGAAAAAAGGGGTATTCCTTTTTCTCCCTTTTTTTCCTTTCTCATAATAAGATGACTTAAACAAGGATATTTTCCCAAGAAAATATTCTTAAAAAATCAATGTCATTTTTTGGAGGCCCCAAGCATGGAGAAATTTCAACACAAAAAATTAATTAAAAAAACTCAAGATAAAAATAAATTATACCAAAACTAACTAGTTTATGCTTATGTGACTATTACTAGTAATCTACAAGTGTTTTACGTTAAGTTAAGGATCATTGTCATTATGAAAATGATAACTTCTAGTCACCGCCAAGTCATTGGTGATCCACCACAAGCATCTTTCCGTTACTGCCACCACTCGTGATCTAGTTTTAAAAATCTATTAATCTAAAATCAATTAATCACTTCATTTCTAACACTCCCATTAAGTGATTAAATTTTGTTTTCAAATGAACCTAGACCTACGATCTTCATGTACCAAGAATGTTTCTCCTTTGAAATGGCCTTGGTTAACATGTTTGCAGCCATCTTTTCGGTTGAAATGTACTCAAATTGGATTGTTTTTGCATTCACTGTCACGGACATAGTGATGTTGAATGTCTATGTGCTTGGTCTTAAAATGATGAATTGGATTCTTGATGAGTGACAAACACCTTTGGCTATTGGAAAATATGATAGTTTTTTTTATCGGGTGAACCCACGTTCATCCAGAAAGCTATGAAGCCACATGGTTTCTTTAATTGCTTACGATGTAGTCATGTACTCAACATCCATTATGGAAAGAACAATCACCACCTTATTGTTCCACCATTCGAAAAAAATGCATAGCATGTGGTGGATTTTTTTGTGCTTAAATCCTTGTCCCAATCTAAGTCACAATATAGACAAATTGTCTATTTGTCCATGGCCTTGTACTGAAGGTAATAGTTTTTCCCTGCAAGTAACGAAAAGTTTTCTTCATACATTGCTAGTTGTCCATTTGTGGTCCATAGATAAATTGGCATACTACTCCCATAGCC
>Ga0116230_10008620_pt1 | contig 10048 bp, 4 predicted proteins | sample S1TSphfallax_3_FD_88678 | JGI IMG/M metagenome (GOLD analysis project Ga0116230, IMG submission 88678) | Host-associated microbial communities from peat moss isolated from Minnesota, USA - S1T2_Fd - Sphagnum fallax MG | ecosystem: Host-associated > Plants > Peat moss > Unclassified | place: USA...
GCTAGTTGTCTAATTTTTAAACATGTGTCATATTTTGATTAGTTGTATGTAGTTGCAAGGAAAGTTGCACATAAGGTGCAACTACATTGGATTGGTATGTATGTATGAACATGTATACTAACATCGTATATACATGTTGCATACGTAATGTCGCATGCAACTGCATGTCCTATGTAACTTGTCTTATGCAACTACACAAATTTGTAGTTGCATGTGTCGCATGCAACTGAATTTTAGTTACATGCAACAATTGCAAAACCCAAAATTTCTAATAATGCATGTGCCTACTATACATTAGTAGAAAAAACATCATTTACAATTATTGTTTGCAAATAAATTTTAGTCGCAAGCAACACAAAAACTAAGAATCAACATAATTGCAAACGACAAGTTGCAAAAGACAAGTTGCAAACGACCACACTTCATGAAAGACTCATATGCTAGTCTAAGAATGGAAACAACAAAAGAAGGAGTCAACGTACGTTCATTAGCTTACAACACTTCGAGGGTAGAAGGGCATGTTGGAGCTCGAGGATGGGGATTTTGATGAGTGACAAGCGGGTCAATTATTCACATGAACCTAAACAAACCAAACAACAAGTTGGTTATTGTGTGGTTGGAGCACTTTTGGTGCAAGAATGGACCACAAACATACACAAATTCATAAGATTCACCACGATTTGGACTAAAAGGAAGCCACCACCTTCACCCTTATAGTATTCTTTGTGCCTAGCCACGGGACCTACACCCAAATGTCATTTTGTTCTAAGGCTCTCAAGTTGGGAGTCCTGAAATTCCCTAAATTAGGACTCCCACCACTTTGGAGGCCCATAATTTTTTTGTGCAAGCCTCCGATTGAAGTGAGGTCTAAAGAAAAGTTGTAGCTCTCATTGAAAACTTTCCAACAATATGTGACACGCCACCTGAACATAAGTAATTTAGGGCGATTCCGAACTTTTAGTGGTTAATTTGACTTTGGACCTTTCTTTCAACCATAACTTGTGTTCTAAGTACTCAAATGGGACGTGTAAGCCCATTTTAAGCATCTAAGTTCCAAGATCTTTCTAATAGTATAAGTAAATCTTCAATGCAATGAGTTTTGGCCCTTGCAATTCCTCTCTAAAAATTTGGGAGTCCATTAGGACTCCAATTCCCAAAGTGGGAACCCATTTGGAAGTGTGTGATTTCATTATCACACCCTCTTACACTTTTGGGAGCATGAAATGTGACTTTTGGGCTTCACTCTTGGCCCGCACTTTTGCAAGCCTTTGCTTTGGTCGTGAACTCAGGGTTAGGGTTGTGATAACCAATCATAGATGATGAATGAAATATTTTTCATAGAATATGAGTATGGAGATTTTATAAATATCCAAGGATGAGTTCCTACAACTATAGTGAACACCAATATGTTCACACTTGGTAACCTAAGAATGTGACACATGGCAAAATTGGGATTTTTTGAAATATTTTGCCAAACAATTTTTTTTTTCAACCATTTGATTGAAACAACTAGATTATGCTATGTAGCAACTTAAGTTGCCCTATAATCATTTAGGTTTAGTTTAAGGTTGGACGACTTATGATAGGCCATGTGGCACCTAGGTTAGGTAACCTAGCTTAATTTTGGGTTAGGGCATTTACAATAGGCCATGTGGCACCTAAGCTAAGCCTAGGCAACCTAGCTATAGGTCGAGCCTAGGTAGGTAAGTAGGTCTAGGTCTAAAACTTTTACAACAAAATCCTATTTTATTTTAAGTTTAACCTTTTGGGTGGAGCCTATGCGATTAACTCCTCCCATATGGCAATTGAAAAAATTGAATGTGTTTATTACACCAACACAACCTACTTATATAGTTTGTAAAATTGAAAGGGGAGACAAACAATATGGGATAAAATTCTAATTGCAGCTTAATTACATAGTTATAGCCTAGTTGCAACTATTCCCTAACACATACTATTACATAACCTACCTATTAAATAACATAAGTTCTTACTAGGTACATATTTATGTAGTATTTATTTTAAGTAAATATTTAAATAGCTTCTACATAATTGTTTATTTAAAATACCTATTTAGATAACCTTTAAATAGTCATTTGTACTTGAATAACCTATTAGGTAGCTAGTGGGTATGTAGGTACCTATAGTAATTAAGTAAGTACGTATATGTACATAATAGAGGTAGATAGTAAGGTGTATGTACATAATAAATAAATAGGTATATACGTAATAGGTAGGTAGGTAGGTAGGTATTTAATAGGTAGGTATGTTTTGATGTAGATGCCTAAGAATTGAACCTTAGCTGAGGTTGTATATACCATGTCGTCTTGCCCTATTTTCAGTTGTAGGTTATATTCTAAAAAAGAGATGACGCGTTTCAATTTTTTCTATTTTTATACATATAGGTATGTATAAACTATTAAATAATTTATACATGTAGTTATTAGGTAGCAGATGTACCTTACATGCAACTATAATGTGATTACTTTGGTTGCATGTGCAATTAAATGTATATACAATGTTGTGAAAACTACAACTTGACATAATGAAAAATCACCCTATTGGAAAGATGAAATAAATCATAGATGCAACTAGTTGAAAGAAAGACCAGAATCCATCCACATTTGAAAAAATAATCACGTAGGCAACCATTCATAATCATAGGCAACATTTAATCGCACATAATTGCACATGGAATGGTTGCAAATGACAAGATTTTTACTAATGGTAGTTTGTGAAACAAGCCAAGAAGCAACAACTAATGTTAAAAAAAAGACATAGTTGTCTAATATGCTACATTTGCAATTTTGCATGCTTTAACAAATTGGACACATGAAAATAACTTAAAAAGAATAGCCTCATGTGAGCCACATATTATAATTCAACAAGCTAGTAAGTTTAATTCCATAAATTTCTGTAATAATAATGATTTGAATACTTATAAACTTCAAAGTGGTAATTATTATCGATTGAATTAGCCTTTGGATATTTCCAAGTGCAAATAACCTTTTTATTTAATTGGTTGTAGTGATTAATTAATTCCAAAACCTAATAAACTTTCTAAAGTGTTTTTTTTAAAATGTTGTAAAAAGGTAGAAAGGGATGTAGAATTAGATGTGGTTTTATTGATATATCGAGAATACAAGCCTATAATTAACATTAACATTTCACCATGACAATATTGAATTAATTTTGTAGAGTAACTTTTAGGCACTAATATTGTACTTGTAAGATTTTTAGAATGTAATCTTAGGACATTTTTATTCAACCTTCACTTATATTAGGTTTCTAAACAAAAAAAATATTAAATTTAAATGTTAGCATTTCCACTTGAGTAGCCGCAAGTAAACTATGACTTAGTAAACAACTTAGATGGGAAATATCACAACTACATAAAGTTCAAAATGTGACAAATGGTGTGAGCTAGGTACTTGACTTGATGTTCCATGGAAAGGGGGTTGATTTGGCCTCATAGCCAACGATAATGGCCATCGTTAGGAATTCAATTTCGATAGTGAAAATGTACATCGTCATTTTCACACTAACATTCTTTAAACTTTTCTAACATAATTCCACAAGCATGAACAAATTTAAATAGATTGTTAAAGCATGTGGGTTAGGAGATAATCAATGATCCCATGTTAAATGATCAACTTGGGTGCGCACCACTATTTTGGATGGTTCTTCTTTACGTGGTCGTTGGGAGACATTCATGTCAAGCAATGTTTTTTCAAGCTCTCAGTCTTCTACTGGCACAACTAGAAAACTCAAAGGTGTAGTAACATCATCCGCCATGATTGAATCTTTACCTACACCAACAAAAACCAAAAAGGTAGCTGAAGTAATTTAGTACTTGCATTTGAAGAGGGTTGATGCCTTTGTTTAAGAAATTAAGGTAGGCATAGTCTACAACAATGATGACAAAACTATATGCAAACCTTGACATCTTAGTTCCAATGGATTCGTGAAGCTTTAATTTTTATGGTGGATCTAGAAAATACATGGGAATTCTTGTAATGAAATTTTTATTTTCAATTTATTATGTACTACACAATTAATGAATACATGTTAAGGAATAATTAGGGGGTATTAAATAAGTAAATGATACACGAGAATGTAACTAATGTTATTGAGTTGACTTAATTAAATGGGAACTCAAGGATGTTTATTTATTACTACTACTAAATTATCCTAAAAATTAGTTACTTGAAAAAATTAGGATGAATAAGTAAGATGTTGAAATCAAAATGGACAAAATTAGCAATGATCAAACTCAATGACCCCATCAAAATATCCAAGGTAAGAAAAAAGATGAGTCCTCCGATTCCATTGGTCATGAAGACTATCATCCTATTTTGATTGCATGATTAAAACCTTTTAGTGTTTCATTGGGCTTAAAAAATTTCATCCTAAAATCCATTGGAGGGTCAAATCATTTTTTATTCCCATCGATTCATGAAGGATGAAAAGGCCATTGACTGGAGGGAAGAATTCACGTAACTCCCATTGGATAAGGAGAATAAGCTCAAGGAGGGGTCATAGGAAGCTTTGGGGTGGGGATAAGTTTTTATTTTATGTTTTTGGGAGAGGAGGAAAATGAATGTGTGAAAAAACTAGTTTGTTATGTGTGAAAAAATGTTATTCATAGAAGCAAATGGTGTGCAAACAAAGAGCATGGAAGAAAGTTATGTGTAACAAGTAGTCATAGTTGGAGTTGATGGAATAATTTCCATGAACAAGCCTTTGGACTTTTTATTAAAATAGTTATTCCTATCAAATCTATCATTGTATTTGTTTCAAATTTTTTTTAAAATTAATTTAAGAGGTGTAGAATGTTCTTTCAAAATTTTTGCATCATCGAGGTTGCTACAAAGGAATTACACTTACTGAAAGTAGAGGGGGTTGAAGCCATCTTTTCCTCAAATCTAGTTTAAAATAACTTTTGATTTTGAAGCATAACTTTTGATTTTAGAAATAAAAACTTATAAGATTTTGTATCATTGTTGCCTTTAAAATTAAATTTCCAACAACCCTATGCATGCTAGATTTGAATATTGTATGAAGATATTATGAGGAGTGGAACAAAGGGGGGTTGACTATCAAGCATGAACATTGATTAAACATTGATTAAACATCAACACAATGCTTCTTCACATCTTATCGTGGTAAATTTTGATTCTTTCAAAATGTTTTGTTATCCTCCAAATGAACATAACGCATTAGATTCTTTAATCAATTTCATTACATTTTATTGAATCACTTTAACTTGTTAGAATACAACTACATAGTAGTTCCACTCCCGAATAAGTTTTGTGAGTTACATATCTTCATGTGAAAGGGTGTGCAAGAAATCCTCACACCTAAACTAAAAAATCATATGGGGTTGGAGATCCAATGAGTTGCATCAACAAGTGGTTTTCACCTTGGTACATCATTGGATGATGGACATTTGAAGACCAACTTTAATAGTTAGTTCCACAATCCAAAATGTTATAGAGATTTTATGACAACCATCAACATTGTGTTTTTAAAAGTCGAAAAACCTCCAAAGACATGGATGTTGGAACTTCTAAAATTTGTAATCTACAACAAAAACTTGAACATGGGGATATGCATATGAGTCATCCAATGTTGTGGCTAAGAATGCGATAATTCTACAAGACTTCACATGTGGTTCAAAAACTCTAAACCTTAAATTATTCGACCCACCTTCAAAACCCCAAAAGGCAACTAAATGATGTCACCCTTCCCAAGGTGATGTCATTCCAACAAACTAACATTGATGTTGTAAAACATCGTTTTACGAATCCATGGGATTGTTTTCCATTCAAAACTTTACCATTATAAGGTTTATTTATTGAAACTTGTCTACAAAATTTCACTATAAATCATGGTTTTAACAAATAGATATGGATTTTGGAAAAATAATTGGGTTCTCTCATCAAATAAAAGTCCATAGCTCATAAACTTCATTGGATATAAGCAAAAACTTTTGAATCTTGTTTTCATCACTACATTTTCTATATAAAACCAAGTCCACTAGATGTTTTTATGTACATTAGAAAATCAAACCAAAGTCAATTAGTGTTATACAACCTTATTTTCAATTTCAAAAGTCCATAATTCCTACAATTGGAACAATTTTGTATCACAATAAATTGCATTATGTACATGTTGAAGTTTATAATCTAAAAGAAAAATCTTGTTTAACAATTCCAATTTGTACAAAACAACATGACAATTAGAATGACACCTAGGTAGTAGAAAAGTGGATTGCATTACTTCCAAATTGGTCCACCTTACCATGCATTCACCCAATTCAGAATCTAAAGTATTCTTCACATCGCTAGAAAGTCCTTCTAGCTTTGTTGTTTATCCAAAACAAGAAGATTCAGATGTTCCCAATGAATAAGAAAAGGCAACCATTCATAAACCACACATGATCTTGGAGCTTCATGAAAATATTACTCACGAGTTACTAAATCTTATACCATTCTAAATGCATATGAGTTTGTGTGATGCAACAACATTTAAGGACGCACAATCAAGCTGTGATGGACCTTCATTTGTGACTATAAGAATGCAACCCAATGAATTCAAACTTGTAAGAGTAAAATTTTCACATCTTTTTGTTGTTGTTGATCACTAGAAGAAAAAATGTCTTATGCAAAGTTACAAGTGTCTTATGCAACTAAAAAATGTCGCATGCAACTATTTTTTAGTTACATGTGACATGTGTAGTTGAATAAAACAAGTTGCAAAAAATAGTTTTTCTACTAGTGGATGTAGTCCATTCTTAACATGTGATGCATTTTCTGAGGGTTCATGTGGTAGATCAAAGAATTTTCAATGGCTTCTTCATATTATTAAATTTCTAATGTCGTTATATTTGTTGTTATTAAGGTTGCAGGGTTTTCAAAAAGAATGTTGCCATGGGATCTGCTAAGGGGAAATGAGTTTGAAAGCTTTAAGCAAATGAAACCAAATTATCAAAGGAGGGAGGGAAGGAATAAAATAATCCTCTTAAGATGGTACTTGGAGAAAATTCTAGACACAATAATAGAGATCGTGTTCATAGACTCAAATAATGAAAAGATGCTAAAGGTATGGTTCCAAGCTATCTAGCAGTTGATTCCATCCAAAATATTGGTTTAGATGTGCATCTTACTACTAGTCAAAAACAAAAAGCTAGTGCAAGTATATCCAAAAAGCTTATCTCATTCATGATTAATCAAATGCAAGATTTTGGAAAAAAATATGAAGCATTTGACAATTGAAAAAACATTATCACATTCGATGATGATGAAGTTTTTACCACCCTATCTGAGTGATCTTGTTACCATAAAGCAAAACCAGATGAGGTTGTTTAGAACTTGAATGATGGAATTAACACACATTTAGTGGGGTCACATCCACTTGAAGTCGTCATGGTGAAAGATATTATATGTGCAAGTTTGCACTTTCATAATTTTTCAATAATGGTAGAAGAATTTTGAAATTGTTTTGTGTAAATATAATAAACATCAATAGAGTAGAAGAGTAGAATATTTTACTTGACAACAAGAAGGATGCATTTTGGTTGAACTACAAAAGACGTAAGAGATTTGATTTTTACCTAAAAGTTTGAAGAAAGTTGTACTTCAATGGTGGACTTACTATTTTACCATCTCCCCCAATAGGAAGGATGTTGTGAGGTGACGCGCTCCCAAGTCATGGGGTGAAACCCACTTGAGGGTTTCACAAAGTCAAGTTGCGAAAGTTGAAACTTGGAGGCACGCTCCCGGCTTCCAACTCTAGAAAGGGGTAGAGGGTTGAGTTGGGAGCCCATGGATTAGACTAGGAAGAAGGTTTAGTTGATCAAGCTTGAATCTGCATCCAAAACAAACCACAAAGTGGTTAGTTCACATTTCGGGACACCCTTGGGTGTTGGGACAAGCCACGGGCACTTTGGACCACAAGACTCACCATGGCCCGGACTCGAGGGAAGCCACCACCTTCCCCCATATAGTATTCTCTGCGCCACTCCGCATTCTCTGCGACGCTCCACCTCTGCGACGCTCCGCAACGGCTCTATTAGCGATGGGCTCTCCGTTCCCTGTGAGTGCATCAGAGAGCACCCCCCCTCCATAGCTCCCACTTCATCTGTTTTTCTGTGTTTTCTTAGTAATTCCATAGCGGCGATGATGAATCTCTGCTCTAATTCAGAAGAGCAAAGCGATCCCAAGCTGATCGAGTACCGCCAAGTTGTTGACAGAGTTCGAGAGGTCGGGCGTTGCGATTGTCAAGAAATCAGCAAGCTCAGTGGTAGCAAGCCGACTCTCAACAGCGATGGCAACCGCTACTTCACCTCTCCGATTCCAAGCAGCGATGGGAAACCATCAACAAGGGCTTGATTTGCCCAGCCGGAGCAAGATCCGAGTTCAACTGCTCTCGAGATAAGCGCCTCCCGTCAGGAAGCGCTCTCCCCCGAGACAAGAATTCGATCGACCAAGCTCCGGCGCCCTCAGTCACTCCGAAGAGGCAGACGAAAAACTCGAAAGGAAGAGGAGAAGCTCAGAAAAGTCATTCGCGCAGCGAAGGGCGAGCGGGTGAGTCTAATTCTCAACGACCATTCTCGTCAAGCATCCCGGAGGAGGAGCAGGCGCAGCTCGGACAGCGCCTGGTCAAGCCAAGAGGAAACGAAGAAGCTCGGAAAAGCCAAGCGCTCGACGATGGCGAAAAGAACGGCCCCGACTCTCAACGACTATTTTTGTCAGAAGTTCCCGACAAGGAGATGGTTCAAGCTGACAAGAATACGACTGAGCTCTCTGAATGTAGACATCTCACCCAGGTACCTTTAATCCTTTCCCCTTTCATTTCGGAATCAGTTACCTTTTCTGATGCCGCCAAGAGGGGAGCTGGATACACGGTACCAAGCACCGAGATTCCAGAAGCTCCGGAAGCTTTGGAAGCTTTGGGTGCGAGGAACGCACGGAAGAAACAAACGGCTCCCCTCGTGAGGGAAAATCCTTCCACCTCTTTGGATGCGCTCCTAGGCAACGGGACAGGTGCATCCTCCCCCTCGGGGGAGGATACCCAAGGCCCATCGCCGGTAGATTATAATCTAGAGATAAAAGCGGAATTCCCGCCTACGATGGTGATTGAGTTACAAAGAAACGCAGCTCTGAGAGCTCGTAAAACGGTGATCGGAAGGACTCTGGTGGGCAGAGCTTCCTTCAAGGACCTTCAAGACTGCCTCAGGCTTCATCTCCTGGCACCCTTTCTGACAGTCACACTATTAACGCGAGGATATTTGAGGTCCTCTTTGAAGAAGAGGAAGGGGCTAGGGCAGCAAGGAAGCTTGCAACAGTAGAATGGAGCGGTTGGGCCTTCTCATTCTCAAAATATTCAGCGCTCTTCAGACCGAACGAGCACGGAGCTGAAACGCTCCTCACGCACTCCATCAAAGTGCAATTCCCGGATCTCCACGTCCAGCTCCGCACGGAGAAGGCGCTAACCATCATGGCTAGCAGCATTGGGGATGTATTTGACATAGAATTTCCCGATTCTTACATCAAGAGACCAGCGGGGCCCATGGTCACGGTCGAGGTCAAGGACATCAGCAAGCTGGCCAAGATCATCAGGATACCATCCATGGCCGAAGGTGCCAGACTCGGAGACACAACAGCCCAGAGAATTCTCTACTCCAGGCTGTCGAACCAATGCAAAAAATGTAGGAAGTTCGGGCACCTTGCCAAGAACTGTCCTCTAATCAGGTCCCCGACACAAGACGGCAACATCCCCCCCAAAGCTCCTCCCGAACGGAGAGGGAAGAATGAGCAGGGGAGAAACACTAGCACACAGCGCTGGAGCACAGAAAAAACCAAAGGTGCTACGAACCAACGAGGCAAGGGGGGAATTCGCGCCAACAAGGACCACCCAAGCAAAGGCGAGGGGACGGGTAGGAACCCGCACAACTCCGGAAACCTCCAACACACCGCCAGGGAAACTCACGCAACCGGCGAGGAAGAGGAAAAGAAGAAGAAATTAGCACCCCCCCCCCCCCCCC
>Ga0116230_10008623_pt1 | contig 10045 bp, 7 predicted proteins | sample S1TSphfallax_3_FD_88678 | JGI IMG/M metagenome (GOLD analysis project Ga0116230, IMG submission 88678) | Host-associated microbial communities from peat moss isolated from Minnesota, USA - S1T2_Fd - Sphagnum fallax MG | ecosystem: Host-associated > Plants > Peat moss > Unclassified | place: USA...
AATAGAATTAATATGAATTGACCGTGTCACATGTGATTATAATCATAGAACATCTTGTTTTCACAAACTTATCACAAAAGATCATTATCTTTTTGGGTATATATATATTTCATCATTGAATTCCAAAATCATGGGAGCGAACATGACCATGGACTTTTATGAATAAAAAATGCACCTATGTATTGAATGTGCACAAATGAAGAAATTTAAAAGTTTGTAAACGTGTATATTTCTTGTGATGTATCGTAATTATTACCAAACCCATTACAAAATGCACAAGAACAACAACACACACATACATGTAAGAAGTAACCATGTTGTTTATATATTTCATTACCCATTGCTTCAAATGCATGAAACAAAAAATTTAGAACCTCTTGAAATAAATGGAAATTATCTAATTTCACAATAATACTTCCAAATATAAGCAAACAAAAAATTCGAATTTTTAAAAGATTTTAAAAAAATGATGATATATCATTTTTTGAATATTTAAATTCTTTAAACCTTGATGAAAGTACATATATAATAAATTTGAGAAGTAAATTAACAAAACCGCACATTTTTTTTAAACAAAAATTTTAAAACATACAAATTAATGCATTTAGTATACATGTTGCCCATTTATGGTTTACAAATACAAATATTCAATTTATCTTGGACCCATATGCAGCTCCATCATATTGCACATCATATATGACAAAAATAGATTAATCAATATCATCAAAATTACATTTTATCATAAAAAAATGCATCGCAAATAATATATATGAAAATACAAGAATTCAAATTTTAGATTATGTTTTTCTTAATGCCCAACAAATGGTTGTTCAACTTGTTTATCGTGTGCTTTCTTTACCATTATATCATTCATTTCAAACATTTCAATTCATAAATACTTCTCCTTATGGATAATGTGTTTTTGTGTTAAAATCACAAGTTCCATTACATGAATTGGAACCAAATTCAATTGATATAATATTGTGTTCATCGATCATAGACAAATATATTATCTTCCTAATCAATATGAATCATTATCATTAGCAAAGTTTAATTCTTCTATAACATAATTCAAAACATCGCAAACCCAAAATTATAAGGCTTGTAAATCCTAATAAATATAAAGATATTGAAAATTGGTTGAAAAAACAACTTTTATTATATTCACCATTTTGAGATTAAGAAAACTCCCAACTTGGAACTAATGTAACTTGGCATGATGCATATTGTCAACAACATGATGACATTTAAAAAATTAAATCTATTTTCAACCAACAAATGCCATATCTAAATATTATAAAAATGGATGAATCAATAGATTCAAAATCAAAACCATTACGTTTAACTCACATTTGGACTAACAATATAGATAATGGAGTAAATGATCCACGTCCTACAATTCCTATAACAAACACAATCAATATTGAACACTATGATTTGTAATCTGAATGTGTTATTCAATCATGGAATGGATTAAAACAAAAATCACAATTTCTAAAAGATGAAAATTTCACAAAATCATCATATTCCATGATGATGGAAAAATTTGAATATCATAGTTTATTTAGACAATTAAATGAAGAACAAAGATTTATATTTGATGATGTCATGCATAAAAAGCAATTATACCCTGACATATTGATATGTTTATTTTTGACATGGGGTGATGGAACTAGTAAATCTTTTATATTGAAACTTATAATTCAATGATTATTATGATTATACAATAGGCATATCTTTTGACTTAACAAAAATCAAGGCTTTACTTGTGGCATCAACAAGTAAAGTTGCCTTCAATATTGACGATGAATAATACATTCAACATTAAACATACATGTCCAACAATCCTTATCTATTTAACCAAACTTATCATCAAATTCATTAAATAAGCTTACATGTCGATATGAACAATTACAACTTGTTGTGATAGATGAAATATCATTTGTTGGTGCTAGAATGTTTAATGTTATAGATAATAGGCTAAGATCCATAAAACACATTCAAAACAATTTTTTTAGTGGTGTTGATGGTATCATGACAGGTGATTTCTATTAAACACCCCTTGTGAAAGATTGTTGGATATTTCAAAATATCAAAGACAATGTTAATGCACTAGCACCAAATTTTTGGTAAACATATGTCCAATCTTATGAATTCAATAAAACTATGCGATAGTCAAATATGGTTTTTATATAAACTTTGAACAAATTTCGTACTACAATAAAAAAATACAAAGGATATTGGTTGAATTATGTGCTTGTAATTATGCATCATTTAATGGTCTTGTGAATGGAACAAATGGAATTTTTTAAAACATCAACAACATATTGTGAAAAAACCATTATATGGATAATGTTTCAAATTTTAAAAATTGAAACACTAACACAACTAATAGATTTCCAATTGCATAAAAAATAGCTTTAGCCCATGGCATTTTCATTAACCAGACATCTTGGAATTTCTTCACTACATATGTTGGGGATTTTTTAGGTTTTTTTTTAGTTTAACTTTCTAGGGCATCTATTATTTTAAAAATAGTATCATTAGGGTTTGGATTCTGAATCTAAGGCGACAAAAGAAAAAATTATGGGTTGTTTTGGATTTGAACAATAACATGATCAAGTCCATGTTCCAGGTTGCATGCATTGTGTTTTTCTCCCTATGCACTAGATTTTGCCTCTTTTGATTATGAATTCAAAATAATGATTGTTCTTTCACAAAAAAAATTGAATTTGAAATTGGGAGGAGTTTTCAATTTTGGTGCCATCGAAATTCTAAAGAAGAGAAGAGGAAGTCTAAACTCTAGACTTGGATCAATAGATCCCAATTCATTTAACACTTAGGAATTAACACAAAAAATGACATAATCATACACAAATTTCAAATTGACAAAATCACACAAACTCTAGAGAGACAAAAACACATACACAAGTTACAACCTTAAATGAAAATTTCAATTCTTGAAACACAAGCATGGATGATTCACTGGTGCAATGTTGAATGCACAATGCACACAAGAAAAAACACAAAGAAAATAAAAATTCAAAAGGTGAAATTTGAAAAACTTTCTTCAATGTGGAGTGGTGAACTTTTAAGGATTGAGCACCATCAGATGTTGGTTTTCAAATCCTAACATTGCAACACCAAGAATAATTGCTTGTGATTCAATGCTCAAGCCTGGGTCTTTTTCATGTTCAAGCTTCACCAATCAAGCCCAGGCCCCATTCATGTTCAAGCTTGCCGATCAAGTGTGTTCATGCCAATGGTCATTGGTAACCAGTTCAAGAAATTTGCATTGTGCACCATGCGATTCCACCATTGGCCATTTCATATTACATAGATGGTACATCAATGCAACAAATAAACTTTAAGTTGTTACATAATACAAACTTGCAAAGTTGCAAGTTGCACCATTGCACATTGCATATCCGAGACTCAAGATGAAGATCTTTTGGATCCATGTTTGGCATTCATTAATGAGTCATGAATCATAACCCTCAAGGCTCATACTCATAGTTTTTTAAATGACCTAAATATTCATCCTTGATTGATGAATCGTGAATGTTGCAAGTTGCAAGTTGTAGTTGCTAGCATTGAACAACACAAGATGAAAAGAAAAAAACATTGAGAGTTAGGACTTGGGGAGTTAGCTCTCACAATTTGCAAAACATGAACCTCATATGGCTGCTAGATTTAGGGTTTTGGGCTTTGAATGTTTGGTCACTGACTTATTGTTTAGCCACCAACAATTAGGGTTTTAATGACCACTTACTAATGAGTTGATGATGACTACACATTGCACAATTCCTAGTACCTAGTACTTAGTACCTACCTCCTACCTAGGTACCTACTACAACCAGCGACTAGCCACCAACACACAGTCAAAATCATTAATCGACACGGAACCCTTGGGAGTAAAGTTGGCATGCAAAATGGACGACTAGAGATGCTCACCATCTAGCGAAACCCTAATGTCAGTTGATCTATGTAATGTGCGACAGCTGATCATTGAGATTCTTCATCGTGGTGGCGAATGGATGGCCAAAACCCATCCATCACTGTCTTGCGAATCTGTCCCCAAAAAAAAAAAAAATCATTTTTCCCCTCATAGGTAGGTTTTCGTGGATCCCTGCAGCCAGTCAAAAAAAGCGAAATTTTCGCTCCAAAAAAAAACACTGGTTGCAAACACTTAGTATGGCTCGTCCACTTACAATTTGGCTGATTGATGCGCCTCCCTGCAAAACTGTATCTAAGATATTTCTCAAAAGTCTAACCTACTTTAAAAAAAAGGTTCTAGCTGCTAATGGCTTAAAGACAGAAAGTGCAAGGGAAATATAAAAATAAAATAAAATAAAATTTATGGCTAAGTAACAATATTACTAATAGTATGCAAGTAGGTGTCTCTGTTCAGAAAATTCCCTTTTTCAAACGCCCTTTTGTTACCGCTTCCTATTATTTTGTCGTGCCATCTTTTTACCCATTCTGTAACGAATGGTTTTTTACTTTTTACCCTACCCCTACCCCCCCCCGCCCCGCCGGTACCTCAATTTTGCAGAACCTCTCAAACGCTTTACACCTGGCGCTTCTACCACCGCAAAACCAGCGCAACAGACAACCTGGACCGGACATACGTGTCGTTCTCGCATTGGGTGAACGTGTCGTTGTCACCGAGGCGATCAGAAAAATGTGTATCAGTTACCGACCACACGTGCCAGAGTCATTAATGTTAATCGCCTGATTAGTGAGTGGAGTCGGTAAATAAAAAATAAGCTATAAAACATTAAAGGAACAATAAACTCACTAAAATAGAAGTTTAAATTTTAAAAAAAAAACTATTAAAAAAAAAACCTCATGTTTAGTGAGTTTTAAAAACAGGATTAGTGAGTTGATGAGACAGAGAGAAAGAGAGAGCGAGAGAGAGAGAAAAGAGAGTAAATAAAGGCATTGACTAGTAACAGAATCGGAAAGAGCGTAGAAAGAAAAAGTGATGAATGGGCCCTTGGGGGGCAGTACAGTGTTTTCTTAAAAAGCTGAATTGGCGATCATCCATAGAATATGTAGGAAAAGTGGCGATCATCCTTAGGGAGATTTAGCCAAATATGAAAGTGCCAATCTTTAATCATGCTTTTATATTTTTGGTTACACACTTTAAACCAAATATAGATATCTGATGATTTTTTGCTATTTTTTCCTCTCACTTCTGGCGATTAGAAACCAGCGAAATAACTTCATTTTCGATTTTTTTAAAAACTGAAAATTCGTTTTTTGGCAAAATATCGCAAAATAAACCTGATTTTTTTTTTTCAATTTTCTGATGTTGTGTCATTAGCTATATAATTAGAAATTTAAATAGGAAAAAAATACTAGTTTAAAAATTGCTACTAATCTGAAATCAGAGTCCAAATGTGGGTCCCCAAATAATAATAATAATAATCCCGAAACTTATCGATTTTTTCCAATAAAAATAGGAAAATCGTGACAGTATATTCCATTTTATGTTTATTTTTATTTCATTTTGGCGAAATTTCTGACCCAAAGAAAGAACTCTGGCTGCTGGTGCAGTGGACTTGGTCGGGGGGCTGCAGTGAAGTGGGGTAGTAAGTTAAAAGAAATCAGACGTTAAGTAAAAGATTTGAGAAGCTCTAGCTCTGGGAAGCACCTAGACTACGGAGGAGCGGACATTGCGAAGAAGACGAAGAAGACGACGACAACGAAGGCGAAGAGAAGAAGAAGAAGAAGAAGAAGAAGATCGAGTCTGAGCGAGCGAAAAATCTTACAAACTCAGCTAATCTTTCTGCATCGCAGCATTGTGTGTGTGAGCTGCTTGAGAGGCTCTGCGGAACTGGTCTTTTGTTGGAAGCAGAATGGCAGCAGGAGCCAACAGTTTGGTACAGCAAAGGTGGTTTTTGCGCGGCGGAAGAACTGCAGGAGATGGTGGTGGTGGTGGAGGAGGAGGAGGAGGAGCTACGAGTGATCATGGCGGGAATGCGAAGAAGTCGGGTTTTCTTCGTCCTCCTGCAACTTGTACGGCTGCTAAATGTACTAGGCTGGTAGTTAATCGTCGTGCAGGAGGGAGAAGATCAGGAAGGAGTACTCCTCATCGGGTATTGTTGCGAGCCGTCTGCATGAGGCGAGATGAGGTGGCGATGGTTGATTGTAATAGTAGCGTAATGGAGATCGACCTGCAGTTGGAGGAAGGTGGAGGAAATGGGCATGCCCCTGCTCCTGCTCCTGCTTCAGCAGTTTTCCGCCCGCCGCGTGCTGCAGACCCCGAGATGATAAATGAGTACATTGGCTTCGGGATGTTGCAAGAGAATGGATCCTTGTACCGGGAGCGATTTGTAGTGCGCTTCTCTGAGGTCGGACCTCGACGAACCACTTCTTTGGAAACCCTCACGTGTCTACTCCAGGTACGTGTGCGTTGCATGAATGGAGGAGTTTCAAGGACGTCAGCTATGGTGAAGAAGCTATGTTTGATGTGTGTTCTTGTCCATACAATGCATTGCACCTGCAGTGCTGACAAGCAGTGGAATACCTACATCGCCATGTGCAATGCAGGAAGCTGCATGCAACCACGTGACGACTATCGGATATGGAGCATTCCATGGAACCAATGACGAGCGGCTCATTACTGTCACAACTCGAATGCACATTGAGGTTGATCGATATCCAACATGGTAAAAATCTTGCTTAGACTGTGACAGAAGAAGACATGATGATTGCCACAGAACAAGATTGCTTAGGCTGTAACAGAAGAAGACAAGATGCCACAGAAGACAAAAAAATGTGTAATTCTTTGTTCACAATCATTGACCAAGGTTTGTTTAGACAACGTACTGCAGTCTAGAGAACGGTTTGATCAAGAATGGTAATCATGATGGATGTCACTACATGTATGACTTTTTTGCTTCATCTTTGAATATGGTTTTCCGAAGACTTTCTGAAATGTTTTTTCACATGTAGAAGAAGAAGAAAACCATCACAAACTGCTTGGTGGTAACTGTTGTTACTTACTGGCTGCTACCAGGCGAAGTCTGCTGGAAATAGATACCTGGTTCTGCACAGAGGGCAGGAATGCAGTACGGCGTGATTGGACCGTGAAGGAGGTTAGGACAGGGGAAATCATTGCTTGCGCAACAAGGTATGCTTCAGTTGGTTCTGCTTGGTTCTTGGTCAGAGTCCAATTTCTGCAGTTCTAGAGAGAGAGAGAGAGAGCTCATCTGTCAGTATTAGGTCAAGATCATCTTATGAGATTGTTTGAGAGCTGAAATCAGCAGCAGCAGAGTTCCATGATCTGAACACATTTGACATTGCAGGAAATGTGGCAATGTCAGTGCAGAACAATTCATTTTTGGAATCTAGTTCCGTGCAGCAATTCCCACTCCGACTGCAGAGTAGGTCAGCCAGGTTGCTAGTTTCAGCAGTCTTGTGTTCAATGTGCAAAGATGCAGGGAATCTAGATTTGATGTTGTCACTAATAATGCACCAAAAAATATATTTTTGTTTTGTTGGACCAGCACTTGGGTACTGATGCACCTGGATACAAAGACCATGCATCGAGTCACTGACAAAATCCGAGCTGAATTAGCACCTTGGGTCAGAGATCCACCAAAGTCAGTTTCACACTCTTATGCTGCAAAACCCACAGTCACTTTCTTTTGATTGATGTGTGGGTGTCAATAGATAGTAATCATCTTCTGTTGCTGCAATATTTTTGAATCTCGGATCTTGGATAATAAAGCCAGAGAGAGCAGTGTTGGATTAATGATGTGTAAAGTTACCTTGGGGTTTGGAGATGATAGTTCTAAACTTAGGATGCTCAATATGCTTGGTGACAGGTGGGCATTGTCAGAAGAAAGAAGACGAGCAAGTTCTGGACGAATTGCAAGGCTTCATGGGAGTCCTCCATATGAAAAGTCTGGTCTTGAAGTAAGATTCCAGAACAACCACTTCAGAACTTCCTCACTCAGCCCACTGTCTGCTTTTTCAGTTCATTCCATGCTGCAATGTTTGCTGAAACTTTGCTTATACATGTGCTGGAGATGAGTGGTTTGTAGTTGACTGCAATGTTTGTTTGCTACTTGATCTCTCTCCTTGCAGCCACTTGACAGAGACTTTGATATGAACCAGCATGTCAACAATGTCAAATACATCACATGGACTCTTGAGGTATTTTGCTTTAACAAGAACCCTCTCTCTGGACTCTGAAGCATCTGGATTGTAATGTGCACACAAATCCAGGATCTTGCATTCCCCAAAAGAAGTCAGAGCTGTAGGGTAGCAAAGGTCAGTGCTTTGAAGAGGATATTTTCCACTCAGCGTTTGATGGGGAGTTTCCAGTCTGTATCAAATTGTCCACAGGGAGCAAGGGTTGAGCTTCATAGAGTTGTGTCAATAGATCACATTGGCATGTAGCTCATTGAGTGAGTCTTTCAGAGCAAGATACAACCTGCTATCTACTCTGGTAACTAACATAGTCTGCCGTGGTGTGGTTTTTGTATCTTGTGCTTGCTCGGAGGCAGTCCTCAACAAGATTGAAACTGAAACATGTCATTACTTACCCAGGAATTTGTTCATATCTTTTTGTGCAGAGCATACCTAATGAACTTAAGGAGGACTATGAGGTAAGCATGATAACACTTGAATACCGCCGTGAAGCCAGCAAAGGGGATAAGGTGGATTCATTGGCCAGGCGTGAGCCTTGTGATGTTAACAATGATATTTCTGCATTGGAGGGTCTATCACAGCCACAATTCATACATCTGATAAGAAACCATGAAGGGGATGAAATCAACAGGGGTAGAACAGTCTGGAGGCATGTGAAACATGCAGCAAAGCACCAGGGTGAAATCTCACCTTGAGCGACTGGTGATGTTACCCCACACCTGGAAACTGTCATCTGGCTCCCCAGAGTGCAGGTGCAGCACACATTTGACTTCCTAGAGAATTTTTTCAGTCACACCAGATGGTCTTCTTCAAGATCTGCTAAGGTACTACCATAAAAAAATCATTTTCCCTCCAAGAATCCCAACAAGTTTGAAGGAGAGAATCATTCTACTAGTACTGCTCATAGTACCTTCCATCAGGTCTACTTTCTTTTGATGATGCCAAGGTTCTGAAAGGTTGACACAGCTGAATTTGCTCAACTACCCTTTCTGGAGCCAGGGTAGTTGAGCTCATGCAATTTGCTGAGCTTCTACTTTGACAACTATGTTGGAAATATTTAGTTGAGGAAGGAACAAAGGGGGTGCATGAAGGGGGGGAAAGACACCCATTATAAGCTTGCTCTCAGCATGAAAGGTTCAATAGCTGCTAAGTTTGAACTCTTTGCAGAAACTTGGGATAAGATCCAGAACTCAGCTTAAATCTGGAATCTGAAATAGACTTCTCTGCTTTGTAAAAATTCTGTTCAATTCTGCATTCTGAGGGACAAGGACAAATTCTTTGCTGGCTATTACTATGATGTGGGGTTTAGTCGGTGCTGTGTGACAAATTGCAGAAAGGACATTGGTATTCAGGTGGTTTTGCTCTAAAAGGACAAGCCATCTCAGTTGAAGCTCACAGCTGGGTATGTAGGTAAAGCCCATAGCTGGGCAAGAATCCCAAAATGCATGGCTGGACTTGGCTACCACCACCTTGTAAAGCACAAGGTGAACGGTATCATGATCCTAAACCTGTGTAGATTATGAGGCACGGAGAGGGGAAGGGTTCTTATGCCTGGTCCATGAGAGTGCAAGGGACCTTATGTGTAGGGCTGCCTTGGTCGTTACCCGACACATAAGATCCCTCCCTCTCTTACCAAAATAAGGGCCCTTGTGAGGTGGAGCTGAAGTAGGCTTAATCCTGGTGCAGTAAAAAAAACTGGACTAGGCTTTTAGGTCTAAAAAAGTAGGCATAGTTTCCCTCCCACTCCTGGAGTACGAAAATTTCATTTTGGTCTCACATTTTGAGAAACATTTCAGTTAGGATGAGGGTCCAAGGACAAGGGTCCTATCAAATAGAGCAATCCTATTGGGTGAGAGCCATAAAAATTGGACCCAGGGCC
>Ga0116230_10008624_pt1 | contig 10045 bp, 7 predicted proteins | sample S1TSphfallax_3_FD_88678 | JGI IMG/M metagenome (GOLD analysis project Ga0116230, IMG submission 88678) | Host-associated microbial communities from peat moss isolated from Minnesota, USA - S1T2_Fd - Sphagnum fallax MG | ecosystem: Host-associated > Plants > Peat moss > Unclassified | place: USA...
CGGAGCGCCCCGCGTCCCCTCGACCATCCCAGCCTAAGCGACTTGGGCCTGTAAGCCCGGGCCTTAACCCCACGGTTTAGGCGCGGGTTGCCGGCGCGCATCGGCTCATCCAGTCCACAGAAGCTCTGCAAGGCTCGCGACTTGTCGCTCCGTCCCGGCGCAATCCGCGCAGCGGGAACGCCGTTACCCGGGTTGGTTTTTATTCCCCCTTTAGCTCCGAGCTCCGAAGGTGCGACCGGCCCGGCGGCAGGGGGGCTGAAGCGGAGTTTGGCGCCTCCTCGCCCGTCTCCGTGGGCGGGCTCTGGCGGCCCGGCTTGACCGGGCCGCGGTACGGCCGCCCGGCCTCGACGGGCGATCCGGGAATTGGCGCCACTCGGAGCTGAAGCCCCCCTCCCGCCGGCCCGGTCGTCCGAAGCCGAGGCACTTGACATCTTTTCCCCCCGCCCGGTATATTTAACAACTCTATCACACTCACTTTCGAAAAAGTGGGCCGTTCGGCCCGCTTTTTTTTTCCACATTTACCAATATGAGCAGCGAAATTCTTTCCGTCCTGGAATACATGGAGAAGGAGAAGGGCATTCCGCGCGCCGACATGATTTCGACGATCGCGAACGCGCTGAAAACGGCTGCCCAGAAAGGGGTGAATTCGGGTCAGGAGCTCAAGATCGACATCAATCCCAAGAATGGCCAGCTCCATGCGTGGGCGCTGATGAAGGTCGTGGATTCGATCAGCAATCCTCGCACGGAGATCCATGTCGAGAAGGCCCAGGCGATCAAGCCGGGCGCGCTCATCGGCGAATTCGTCGAAAAGGAAATCGACCCCTCCACGCTTGGACGCATCGCGGCCCAAACCGCCCGCCAGGCGGTGATGCAGCGGCTGCGGCAGTTCGAAAAGGACCGGATTTACGACGACTTCAAGGATCAGGTCGGCAATATCGTCACGGGCACGGTGCGCCGCCGCGAACGCAACGAGATCTACATCGATTTAGGCAAGGCCGAGGCGGTCATGCCGGCCAAGGAGCAGGTCCCGCTCGAGGAGTACCAGCCCGGTGACCGAATCCGCTGCCTGCTGCTCGAGATTGAGAACACGCCGCGCGGCCCGGAGATCATTCTGAGCCGGGCGAGCCCGCGCTTCGTCCGCCGCCTTTTCGAGCTGGAAGTGACCGAAATCGCCGACGGCACGGTCAAGATCGAGGCGTTTGCCCGCGAGCCGAGCTATCGGACGAAGATCGCGGTGATTTCGACCGATCCCAAAGTGGATCCGGTCGGGGCCTGCGTCGGCGCCCGCGGCGCCCGCGTCAAGACCATCGTCCGGGAGCTCGGGGGCGAGAAGATCGATATCATCAAGTATTTTGCCGACCCGCGCGAGATGGTCATCGAGGCGCTCAAGCCGGCCGTACCGCGCGAAATCGTGATCGACGAGCGCAATCGACGGATTCTGCTCAAAGTGGCGACGGACGATCTGGCGGTGGCCATCGGCCGCAAAGGCCAGAATGCCCGCCTGACTTCCCGGCTGATCGGCTGGCGCCTCGACATCGAGGAGTTCAAGGCCGAGGGCGACGATCCGCGCGGCAAGGCCGTCGCCTCCCTCGTCAAGGCCTTCCGCCTCGATCCGGTGATGGCCGGACGGCTCATCGACATGGGAATCAATTCGCCCGCGGCCTTCGAGGGCGTCGTGGCCGAAGACTTGGTGGGCGCCGGTTTTACGGCCGAAGAAGCCCAGGACATTATTGCGCGCGTCGCGCCATAATCAGCAGATTCAACCCGGCATGAGCATCCGCATCCACGAACTGGCCAAACGTTACAATATGGAGGGCAGGGACCTGCTGACCCTCCTGAAGGAGCGGGGCTACGTCGCGGCGGATACGAAGTCGGTGTCGAGCACGGTCAGCAAGATCTACGTCGAGGAAATCGAAAAGGAGTTGGGTGGGAAGGCCGTGCCGGCGATCCCAGTCGCGGCCGAAGCCGCGGCGCCCGCGCCCGGACCCGCGCCGGCACCCGCGCCCGCTCCTGCAGCCGCAACCGCGGTGGCCGAGACGCCGTCGGTCGCCGCCGCCCCGGAACCGGCTGCGGCCGCCGTCGATCCCGCCAAGGCCCGGATGCCGGTCGGAATGTTCGTGCGGTCGGCCGAGGACATCGCGCGTTCGAAAGAAGCGGCGGCCAAGGCCGCATCGGCCTTTCGCACCGCGCCGCTGATGCCGCCCCGCCCGGTCGCGCCGGTCCGTCCTTCTCCGCCCCTGCCCGTCTCGGCGCCGCCGCCGCCGCCGCGCCCCGTGGTTTCCGCGCCCCCGCCCGTCCGTCCGGTCTCGGCGCCGCCCCCGATCGTGTCCGCGCCCCCGCCCGCCCCGGCCCTGCCGGTGGCGTCGGCTCCAGCCTCGACTCCCGTGGCGCCCAAGCCGCTCGCGGGGCCGCCGCCGCTGCCGCCCCGGGCCGCGCCGGCGCCGCGTCCGGTGACGCCGGCCCCCGCGGCGCCCGCGCTCGTCGTGACGATCGAGGGCGGGGTTAAGATCATTCATCTCAAGCCGCCGGTGATCGTCCGCGACTTCGCGGTCGCCCTGGGGCTCAAGCCGTTCAAGCTAATTTCCGAGCTCAATCAGATCGTCGGATTCGCTTCGATGAACTCGACGATCGACGAAGCGGTGGCCCAGAAGGTCGCGGAGAAGTATGGCTTCCTGCTCGATATCAAGCACCGCGGCGACGTCGCGCAGCAGCAGGCGCAGAAGGACAAGGTCAAGCTGCAGAAGCCGGCCGAGGACGAGGAGAAGAACCTCGTGCCGCGACCGCCGGTCGCCTGTATTCTGGGGCACGTCGACCACGGCAAGACCTCGTTGCTCGATGCGATTCGCAAGGCGAACGTGGCCGCGGGCGAAGCCGGCGGCATCACCCAGCACATCGGTGCGTACCAGGTCGAGTTCAACGGGCGGAAAATCACTTTTCTCGATACGCCGGGCCACGCCGCCTTCACCAAGATGCGCTCGCGCGGGGCCAACGGCGCCGACGTCGCGATCCTGGTGGTCGCCGCCGATGACGGCTTCATGCCGCAGACCGATGAGGCCCTGAAGATCGCCCAGGCGGTCAAGGAGCAGCAGAGCGACAAGGTGGCGTTGATCGTGGCGGTCAACAAGATGGACGTGAAGGGCGCCAACCTCGATCAGGTCAAGGCGCAGATGCAGCAGCGCGGGATCGCGCCCGAAGATTGGGGTGGGGAGACGGTGACGGTCCCGGTTTCGGCCATCAAGGGCACCGGCATCAACGAATTGCTGGAGATGATTCTCCTCCAGGCCGATGTGCTGGAATTGAAAGCCAATCCGAAGGCCGAGGCGGCCGGAGTGGTGATCGAATCCCAGGTCGATGTCGGCCGCGGGCCGGTCGCCACGGTGATCGTGCAGCGCGGCACGCTGCGCCTCGGTGACGCGATCGTCTGCGGGCCCCACTGGGCCAAGGTGCGGGCCATGTTCGACGACCAGGGTCGCCCCCTCAAGGAGGCTCCGCCCTCGACGCCGGTCCGCGTCGTCGGCTGGTCGGGCACGCCGGAAAGCGGCGCCACGTTCAAGGCGGTCAAGAATGCCCGCGAGGCGGAGAATCTGGCCGAAGAGGAGGATCACCGGCTCAAGCAGGTGACGACGGTCGCCGCCGCCGTGCCGAAGGATATCTCCGTCGAGTCGCTCTTCGCCAATATCGCGGCTAACCAGCAGAAGACGCTCAAGGTCATCATCAAGACGGACGTCTTCGGTTCGGCCGAGGCGGTGCGCAATGTGCTCGAAGGCATCAAGAGCACGAAGGTGTCGCTCGAGATCGTTTCCTCGGACGTCGGTCTGGTCACGAAGAACGACGTCATCATGGCGGGTGCGGCCGGCGCGATCGTGCTCGGCTTCAACACCAAGCTGGAGAACGGGGTCACCCCCCTGGCCAAGCATCACGGCGTCCGGATCGAATCCTTTGCGATCATCTACGAGCTGGGCGACAAGGTCCGCGAGATGATGGCCGATCTGCTCGATCCGGACATCAAGGAGATCAAGCTGGGCGCGGCGGAAGTCCGCGCCACGTTCCCGCTGGCGAAGGGCTTCGTCGCCGGCTGCCTCGTGACCGAGGGCAAGATCAATCGCGGCGCCGCCGCCCGTCTCCGGCGCGGCCGGGAAATCGTCCACCAGGGCAAGGTCGCCACGCTCAAGCGCTTCAAGGACGACGCGAACGAGGTTCGGGCGGGGCTGGAGTGCGGCATCAAGCTCGACGACTTCAACGGTTATCAGGCCGGCGATGTGATCGAATGCTACGACACCCAGAAAGTCAGGGCTTCGCTCTGATGAGCGCGCCCCGCCGCCCCGCCCGTGTCCAATCGCATCGTCCGCATCAACGAGCTGGTTCAGCGCGAGCTTAACGACATCCTGCGCCGCCGCTATCAGGCGGAGGCGGTGGCGATGACGGTGACGGAGGTACGGGTGGCGCCCGATCTGCGCGATGCTCGCGTCTTCGTCGCCATCGTCGGCGCGGAGGAATTCGTGCAGGAGAAGTTCCGCTGGCTGCGCCGCCAGGCGCCCGCGCTCCGCGAAGAAGTCGCCCGGCGCATCGTCCTCAAGTTTCTGCCGCGGTTCACCTACGTGCTCGACGAATCGACCGCCCGGGGCGCCCGCGTGATGCAGGTGCTCGACCAGATCGTTCCACCCGCGGCCGAGCCGCCGGGAGAGGTTCCGGCCGATTCCTAGGCGGCGGCGGACTGCAGCCATGGCGCGATTTTATCCCCAGTGGGCCGAGGCGTTCGGCGAACTGCTGGCCCGGCTCGCCGGCCGGAAGGTGGCCGTGATCGGGCACGCCCGTCCGGACGGGGATTGCATCGGTTCGCAGGTCGCGCTTGCGCGCCTGCTCAGCGCGGCGGGCAGCCCGGCCGTCTGCGTCAATGCCGATCCCGTGCCGCGGCGCCTCCGTTACCTCGCGACCGGGAGCGATTTCATCCGGACCGACGCGGCCCTGACGCTCCCGCCCGAGTACGCCGCCGTGTTCGTCGATTGCGCGGACCACGGGCGGGCCGGCGACCGGCTCCGGACGCGGTTTGCCGCACCCCTCGGCAATCTCGACCATCATCTCTCCAATGCCGGCTATGCGGCGGTGAATCTGGTCGACTGCGCCTCGGCGGCGACCTGCGAACTGCTGGCCGGCCTCGCGCTCGATCGCGGCCTCCCCGTGGATGCGATCACCGCCCGGGCGCTCTACGCCGGCATCCTCACCGACACGGGCCAGTTCCGCTTCAATTCCACCTCGGAACGCTCCCTGGTGCTGGCCGGCGAACTCGTGGCGCGGGGGGCCTCCCCGTCCGAGGCGGGCTATGAACTCTATGAGCGGGAAACCGCCGGCAAGCTGCAGCTCCTGCAGCGCTTCCTCGCCACCCTGCAATTCGAATGCGGCGGCCGCGTCTGCCTCGGCTTCCTCCCGCTCGGGGTCTTCGCCGAGACCGGCACGTCGGCCGAGGACACCGAGGGCCTCGTCGACCACGCCCGTTGTATCGATGGCGTGGATATCGGCGCCCTCATCGAGGAACGGCCCGACGGCGGCGTCAAGGCCAGCCTCCGCGCGAAGGATCCGGTGTTCCGGCTCGATCTCGTCGCGGGTCATTTTCAGGGTGGGGGTCACGCCTGCGCGGCCGGCCTCAGCGTCGGGCTGGATCGCGCGACCTTTCGGGCGGAACTGCTCGCCGTCCTGGCGGAGCGGTTGCGCGCCGTCGCCGCCGCCGCGCCCACCGGCTGACCTGTACCCCCATGATGTTCGGCGCGCCCAAGGAACTGGAGGGGGTCCTGCTGGTGGACAAGCCCCGCGACCACACCTCGCACGATGTCATTGCGCGCCTGCGCGGCAAATTCCGCATGAAACGGATCGGCCACGCCGGGACGCTCGATCCGATGGCGACGGGGCTGTTGATCGTGCTCATCGGCAAGGCGACCCGGGCCTCCCAGTTTCTGATCAGCCTCGACAAGGAATATGCGGGCACGATCAAGCTCGGCGAAGTGACCGACTCCCAGGACGCGGAGGGTCGGGTGATGGAGACGCGGCCGGTGCCGCCCCTGACCGAGGCCGAGGCGACGGCCGCCGTCCGCGGGTTTCTCGGGGATCAGTACCAGCTTCCGCCGATGTATTCGGCCATCAAGATCGACGGCGTGCCGCTCTACAAGAAAGCGCGTCAGGGCGAGGAGGTTGCGCGCGAACCCCGCTTCATCCGCGTGATGAGCTGGGAGCTCACCCGCTTCGCGCCGCCCGAACTCGACTTCCGCCTCCAGTGCAGCAAGGGCACGTACGTGCGCACCCTGGCCCACGATCTCGGGCAGAAGCTCGGCTGCGGGGCGCATCTGTCGGCGCTGCGCCGCACGGCGACCGATCGGTTCAACGTCGCGCAGGCGCTGACCCTCGACCAAATCGAGGCGCTGCCTCTGCCGGAATTGGGCGCACGCCTCATTCCCGTGCACCAGGCGATCCCCAGCGTGGCGCTGTGAGCGGGCCCCTCCAGTTTGACGGCCTGGACCGGGTCGAACTTCCCCCTCGACCGCTCCATCTGGCCATCGGCATGTTCGACGGCGTCCATCTGGGCCACCGCGCGGTGGTGGACAGCGCCGTCCAGTCGGCGCGGCGCAGCGACGGCCTCTCCGCCGTCCTGACGTTCTCGCCGCATCCGAGCGTGCTGTTTCGGCCGGACCATCCGACCCGCCTGATCCAGGATCTTCCGGCCAAGATCCGGCTGCTCGGGGAGATCGGGGTCGGGGCGGTCATCGTCCAGCCCTTTGACCCGGCGTTCGCCGCGATCGACGCCGAGGCCCTGGTCCCCCTGCTGCAGCGCAGCCTGCCGCATCTGGCGGCCGTGTACGTGGGCGAAAACTGGCGGTTCGGCCGCGGTCGCCGCGGCGACATCGCCCTGCTCGTGGCCGAGGGTCGGCGCCACGGCCTGGCCGTCTTTAGCGCGCCCCGGGTGAATTGGGACGGCGAACCGATCAGCAGCACGCGCATCCGCGGCCGCCTGGAATTGGGCGATGTGGTCGCGGCCGCCGCGCTCCTCGGCTTCCCCTATGCGGCCACCGGCACGGTGGTCCCGGGCAAACGACTCGGTCGCAAGCTCGGCTTCCCCACGCTCAATCTCGCCTGGTCGCCCGACCTGCGCCCGCGCTTCGGCGTGTATGCCGTCCGCGTCAAGGGGCAGCGCGCGCCCGAGGCGCTGCCCGCGGTCGCCAACTACGGGTTGCGGCCCACCGTCGAACGCACCGGCGAGCCCGAGCCCCGCCTCGAAGTGCACGTCCTCGCCCCCTGTCCGTACGACCAGGGCGATGAAATCACGGTCGAATGGCTGCGCTTCATCCGTCCCGAGATGAAGTTCGACGGACTGCCCGCGCTCCAGGCGCAGATCGCCCGCGACGTGACCGCCGCTCGCGCGTATTTTTCCTTGCCGTAATCGCCCTCCCGCCCGCTTAATGTCCGACTGTCGGTTTCGGACCCTTAGCTCAGTTGGTTAGAGCGTTTCCTTGACATGGAAAAGGTCGCTGGTTCGAGTCCAGTAGGGTCCACCATTTGAAAGCTGCTGATCCGCAACGGAAAGTGGCTTAGCTCGTCTGCTCAGGTGGTTGATAGCGAATGCGGAACCTGCGATGCGGCTGACGGTCGGGTTTCGTTCAACCCTGCAGCGAGCCTGGAGCCAGCCGGAGACCCCTCGCGGGCCTTGAAGCTGGTACTCCCCCCCGTCGAAACCCCACCTTGGTACCCACCTTGAACCGCCCTTCGATCGTCTACTCTGCGTTGCTCGCGCTCGCGGCCTCAGCCCTCGCAGCCGAGCCCTCCACCGCCCCCACGGTCGACGAAGGCGTTTACGACATGGACCGGCCCGGTGAACTGGAAAATCCTTTCACCGTTCCCCCCGGCCACGCCGAGCTGATCAACTACGTCGTCGCGGCCAACGCTTCAGCCCGCGAGGACGCCTTCGGCACCGGCGCCTCCGCCGTCTTCCTCGATTCGAATCTGCGGTTCGGCCTCGCCGATCGCTGGGAGGGAAACGTGATCGTGGACACGTTTCTGCACTCGAAGCCTTCCGACGACGATGATCCCGCATCTTCAGGCGGAGTCGGCTACGCCACGCTCCAGGCCAAATGGAATTTCCTGAAGAGCGGCTCCGGGGACTTCGCGGTCGGAATCGCCCCCTTCGTTCGCCTGCCCATCAACCGGCGAATCGGCCAATCGTCGCAAGCCGCCCTTGGGGTCGGTCTGCCCTTCGAGGTCGACCTGGAAAACGGCTGGGAACTCGACGGTTCATCGAGCGTCTCCCGTCTTCCCAGCGACTCATCCGACCGCCCTACCCAGTGGGAGAACCAGGCCAGCCTGGAGCGCGCGCTCAACACCCGCCTGAAAGCCTACCTCGAGCTCCAGCTCCAAGTCGGCGACGGCCCCCCGCTCTGGGCCGCCGAGTTCGGCCTCACCTGCCGCCTGACCCACTCTCTCCTCCTCGACGTCGGCGCCTCCCTCGGCCTCGGCCGAAATTCCCAAGGCCGCCTCGCCTACACGGGCCTCGGCTGGAACTTCTGAGCTCGTCGTCCCCCGACGAGTCGCGCGAAGCGCGCTCGCTCCAACCACCGGGCCCTTTAGGGTGATCGCAAGGCGGCGGCCTGGCCCAGCATCGACGACTGAGTCACCGCCGCCTGCGTGATCGTATCCCCTTTCGGGCGCCCCTTACCGGTGTCCGGGTGGCGCGTTTCCGAGCGAGGATCGGTCTGTGGCGCGAGCGCATTACCGGCAATCACAGCTGCCCCCGGGTGAGGCAGGGTGGCGGCGCGGAGCTTGACGCCTGATTGGCCGCTCACGGGCGGTACACCGCGCCGGTACGAAAGAGGCGCCCGACCTGGTCAGAGAGTCGCAGACGGGAACCCTGGCGGAGGCGGAGCGGGTTAGGGTGGCGGCGCGAGTTGGCGACGTGTTCGGCCGTCTCCGTGGGACGCGATCCGGTCGGTAGTTACTACCGACGGGTTTCGCGTCCCGGTCCGATGGCCGATCCGGGCCTTGGCGCCTCCCGAAGCGACGCTGCCCTAACCCGCTCCGCCTCCGCGGCTCGTCTCCTTGCTCACCGCCAGCGCCACGCCCGTCACCACCGCCGCGCCCGTCAGATAATACCCCACCGCCGGCAACCCATGGTGCAGCGCCAGCCAGGTCGCGACATACGGCGCGAGCGACGCCCCAAAGATGCCCGCCAGATTGAAACTCAGCGACGACCCGGTGTAGCGCACCGCCGTGGGGTACAGCTCCGAGAGCAGCGTGCCCAGCGGTCCGTAGGTCATGCCCATGAGCGTAAACCCCACCACCATCGTCAGCACCGCCCCCATCGTCCCCGCGCTGAACAGCGCACCAAACCCCAGTCCGAAGACGACGATCCCCGCCGACACCAGCAGCAGCGTCAGCCGCCGCCCATGCCGGTCCGCCAGCACGGCCGAGCAGGGGATGGCCAGGCCGAAGAACAGCACCCCCGCCATTTGGATGATCAGAAACTCCTCCCGCCCGAATCCCAGATGGCTCGTACCCCAGCTGAGGCAGAACACCGTCAGCAGATAGAACAGTACGAAGGTCGTCAGGGCGATCAGCGTGCCCTGCACCACGGCGCCCCCATGGTCCCGCACCGTGTTCAAGATCGGCAGTTTCACCCGCTCGTGCCGGTTCATCGCCTGCTGAAAAGCCGGGGTCTCAGTGATCTTCAGCCGCACGTACAGGCCGACCAGGACCAGGAGGCTGCTGGCGATGAAGGGCAGCCGCCACCCGAAGTCGAGGAATTGAGCGTTGGTCAGCGTATGGGACAGCAGCAGGAAGATTCCGCCCGAACCCAGGAAGCCGATCGGCGCCCCCAGCTGCGGGAACATGCCGTACCAGGCGCGCCGCCCCGGCGGGGCGTTCTCGGTCGCGAGCAGAATCGCGCCGCCCCATTCGCCCCCGAGGCCCAGCCCCTGGCCCAGGCGCGCGAGCGCCAGCAGGATCGGGGCGATCACGCCGATCGATGCATACGTCTGCAGCAGCCCGATCATCACGGTCGAGAGGCCCA
>Ga0116230_10008627_pt1 | contig 10042 bp, 6 predicted proteins | sample S1TSphfallax_3_FD_88678 | JGI IMG/M metagenome (GOLD analysis project Ga0116230, IMG submission 88678) | Host-associated microbial communities from peat moss isolated from Minnesota, USA - S1T2_Fd - Sphagnum fallax MG | ecosystem: Host-associated > Plants > Peat moss > Unclassified | place: USA...
CAAGGTGTCGGTGAGGCCGAAGATCTTGCCGGAGACGACCGAGACGGCGCCGAATTCGCCCATCGCGCGGGCGTTGCAGAGCAGCACGCCGTAGAGCAGGCCCCAGCGCAGTTTCGGCAGGCTGACGCGGAAGAAAATCTGCAGGCCGGAGGCGCCCAAAGTGACCGCGGCCTCTTCCTCGTCATTGCCCTGTTCCTGGGCCAGCGGGATCAGCTCGCGGGCAACGAAGGGGAAGGTGACGAAGGTGGTGGCGAGGATCATGCCGGGCAGCGCGAAGATGATCTGGATGTTGTGATCCTGCAGCCAGTTGCCGAGCAGGCCGTTGGTGCCGAACAGCAGCACCTCGAGCAGGCCGGCGACCACCGGGGAGATCGAGAAGGGCAGGTCGATCAGGGTGGTCAGCAGGTCGCGGCCGGCGAATTCGAAACGGGCGATGCACCAGGCGGCGATGATGCCGAAGACGACATTGGCCGGGACGGCGACGGCGGCGATGATCAGCGTCATCCAGATCGCCGAGGCGACGTTGGGGTCGACCAAAGCGGAAAAATATTCGGCGATGCCGGCCGAGAGCGCCTCGGAGAAGACGATGATCAGCGGCAGCAGCAGAAACAGCGCCATGAAGGCGAGCGCGGCCGTGATCAGGGCAAGCCGGGCCCAGGGAATGGTTTTCTCCCGGACCGGCGGGTTCAGGAGGTAGGTCTCGATGGGGTGCTGCGCGCTAGCCGCCATGACGGCGCCTTACCCAGGCCTGCAGCAGGTTGATCGCCAGCAGGAGCACAAAAGAGACCAGGAGCATCAGGGTGCCGATGGCGGTGGCGCCCTGATAGTCGAACTGGTCGAGCCTGGCGACGATCAGCAGCGGCAGGATTTCCGAGACCATCGGCCGGTTGCCGGCGATGAAGATGATCGAGCCGTATTCGCCAAGGCAGCGGGCGAAGGCCAGCGCGAAGCCGGTGAGCAGTGCGGGCAGGATGGCGGGGAAGATGACGCGGCGGAAAATCTCGAAATCGCTGGCGCCCATCAGATGCGCGGCTTCCTCCTGCTCGGCTTCCAGGTCCTGGATGACCGGCTGCACGGTGCGCACGATGAAGGGCAGCGAGATGAACATCATGGCGACCACGATGCCGGCCGGGGTGAAGGCGATGGTGATCCCGAGCGGGGCCAGCGCATGGCCGATCCAGCCGTTCGGGGCGTAGAGGGTGGAGAGCGCGATGCCGGCGACGGCGGTGGGCAAGGCGAAGGGCAGGTCGATGAAGGCGTCGGCCAGGCGGCGGCCGGGGAAGCTGTAGCGGGCGAGGACCCAGGCGACCAGCAGGCCGAACCCGGCATTGATCAGGCTGGCGGCAAAGGCGGTCCAGACGCTGACCCATAGATCGCCGATCACCCGCGGCTCGGAGATGATCGAGAAGAAGCCGCGCCAGCCGAGGCCGGCGGTGAACCAGAGCATGACGCAGAGCGGGCCGACGACGATCACCCCGAGCCAGACCAGGGTGATGGTCAGGCTCGGGATGAAGCCGGGCAGAATGCTCGGTTTGCGCCAGGTGAACTGGCGGTTGCCGAGGGTTGCGGACACGCTCAGGCGCCTTTGGAATAGACCTGGTCGAAGATGCCGCCATCGCCGAAGAACTTTGGCTGGGCCTTCGACCAGCCGCCGAACTGTTTCTCGACCGTGACCAGCTCGATATCGGGGAACTGGCTGGCGTATTTGGCCGCCGCCGCGGGGTCGCGCGGGCGGTAGAAATTGGCGCCGATGATGTTCTGGGCGGCCGGCGAGTAGAGATATTTGAGGTAGGCGGTGGCGAGCTCGGTGGTGCCGTGGCGGGCGGCGTTTTTGTCGACCACCGCGACCGGCGGCTCGGCCAGGATGCTGAGCGAGGGGGTGACGATCTCGAAGGCGCCGGCGCCCGCCTCCTTGATCGAGAGATGGGCCTCGTTCTCCCAGCCGACCAGCACGTCGCCGATGCCGCGCTGGGTGAAGGTCAGCGTGGAGCCATGGGCGCCGGCATCGAGCACCGGCACATTGGCGAAGAAGGCTTTGAGATAGGCGTTGGCCGCGGCGGTGCTGCCGTTATTGGCCTTCAGCGCATATGCATAGGCGGCCAGCACGTTCCAGCGGGCGCCGCCGGAGGTCTTCGGGTTCGGGGTGATGACCTGGATGCCGGGTTTGACCAGGTCATCCCAGTCCTTGATGCCCTTCGGGTTGCCGGCGCGGACCAGGAACACGATGGTGCTGGTATAGGGCGTGCTGTTGAGCGGCAGGCGGGATTGCCAGTTTTTGGCGATCAGGCCGGTTTTGGCGATGGCGTCGATATCATAGGCCAAGGCCAAAGTGACGACGTCGGCCTGCAGGCCCTCGATGACCGCGCGGGCCTGGGCGCCGGAGCCGCCATGGGAATAATGGATCACCGGGGTGACGCCGGTTTGCTTCGCCCAGTAATCGGCGAACAGCTTGTCATAGGCGGCGTAGAGGCTGGCGGTCGGGTCATAGGAGACGTTGAGCAGGGTTGGGGCGTCGGCCGCCTGGGCGAGGCCGCTGCCGATGGCGGCGAGCGGGGCGGCGCCGGCGGCGAGCGTCAAAGCCCGGCGGCGGGTCAGGGTGAAGGCGTTTCGCATGATGTGGCATCCCTTGTTGATCGGTTTGTTTCGAGGGCTATGCGCCATACAAAAACTATCTAGTCAATAGGGTTACATGAATTGGGTGGGAGGGTAAATTTATTGTGTTTCTGGGCGGGTTTTTTGGGGTTTTTTCGGGATGGGGGTTGGTCAGGGGCGGTTTTGCGGGGGATGCGCGGGGGGGTGGGACGGATGGCGGAATGCGCTGCGCTTTTCCGCCCTACATAGCGGGCCTAGGGTTGCGGGCAGGCGGCGGGGAGGTTGGCGAAGCTGTGGTCGACCGGGGCGTTGGGGGCGCGCAGGCGGTAGACGATGGCGTCGTCATAGGTTCGCCAGACCTGGTAGCGGGCGGCCAGCGTGCGGTTGACCGCGGCATAGACGCGCAGGTTGACGATGCTCGGGTCCTGGTAGGGGTAGCGGTTGCGGATGATGAATTCCGGATTGGTGGCGAGGATGCGGATGATCTCGTGCATCGCCGGCACTTTTGCGACGCGGGCCAGCTGGCAGCGGGTGAGGACCGAGGGGAAGGGGTAGCGGGTCGGCGGGATCTGGCGGTCGAGGCTGTAGATGATCGGCTGATAGTCGAACACGAAGAGCTGGCCGGCAGCACTCGGCCCGGCCAGCAGCGGCCGGATTTCATGGGCGATGCGCGAAGGGGTGTCGCGCTGCAGCGAGACATGGCCGTTGCGCAGCGCCAGGATCGGGGTGGCGGCCTGGCTGATGGCGGTGGCCGCCGCGGCCAAAGGCAGCGCCAGGACGGCGGCGCCCAGCAGCATCACGGGGAATTTGCGCAGGCGGCGGGCGAAGCCGAGATTGAGCGGCGCCCAGGCCAGCGTGACGCACATAACCGGCAGGATTTGCAGGAAGTAATGGTCGAAGAAGGATTTGGCCGAGGCGACGCCGATGCAGCCGCCGATCAGCCAGAATGCCAGAAAGAGGTTGAAGCGGGCGGCGGGCGGAAAGGTTTTGCCGGCCAGCCCGCGGGCGATCTGCCAGCCGGCCATCGCCAGCATGATCAGCGAGATCAGGAAGAGCGGCGACCAGCGGATGAGTTCGATATCGAAGGCATAGGTCAGCGCCGGCATCGAGACCGGCACGTCGACCCGGCGGACATTCGACAGGATGCTGTCCTCCAGCCAGGAATGCAGATGGCCGCTGCCGGCATAGAGCAGGAAGGTCAGCGCCAGCGGCAAGGCAGCGCCGGTGAGCAAGGCGAGGCCGGCCCGGATGGCGGCGCGCGCGGGCGGCGGCGCGCCCGGGGCGAGGGTGAGCAGCGCGAAGGCGATGGCGGGGAATTCGAAGAGGGCGACATATTTGGTCATGAAGGCCATGCCGAACAGCAGGCCGGCGAGGAAGGCCCGGCCGGATAGGGCGCTCAGCACCGCGAGCGCGGTGAAGCAGGCCATGAAAATCTCGGTATTGGCCGACAGGCCGTCATTGGTGAGCGAGCAGATGACGTAGGCGGCGCTGGCGAACAGGGCGGCCGGCAGCGGGTGGCGGGCGGCCGGGATTTGCAGCACGATTTTGAAGATGGCGAAGGCGGTGACGGTGATGAACAGCACCGCGGCGATGCGGATGGAGAAGATGGTGTCGCCGAACCAGGACTGGAACAGCGCGAAGACGCCGTAGATGCCGATCGGCTTGTTGTCCCAGATGGCGGTGTAGGGCAGGTGACCGGCGCGCCATTGTTCGGCCATCAGGAAATACAGGCTCTCGTCCCAATCCATGACGCTGCGGAAGAAGGTCGGCAGGCGGGTGATCAGGACCGCGAGGAACAGCACCAGCGCGAGGCCGGCTTGAAACTGCCAGGAGACGGCCGTGCTGCTTCTGGCGGGCAAGGCGGGCAGAGCGGGGGGCTGGGGTGCGGGCACCGAGCGGGTGTGGCGGATAAAAATGGGCAAATCATGGCAAAAACCGGCCGCGCCGAAATTTTTTAGGCCGGGCGCCGGTTAGTCGGAAGCGAGGCCGGAGCGCAGGCGGGGGATGAACATGCCGGCTTTGGCGCGGTAGCTCTGATAGGCGGCGGCCAGGCTGGAATTGGCGAATTTGCGCTCCTCGCGGCGGGCGGCGTTCCAATAGACGGCCAGCATCAGCAGCGGCGCGGCCCAGGCCGTCAGGCCCCGGGTGGCGAGCGCGGTGGCGGTCCAGAACAGCAGATAGGCGGCATAGAAGGGGTGCCGGACATATCGATAGGGGCCGTGATTGAGCAGGAAAGACGGCTCATCGGTATCAAATGCCATGGTCGGCGGGGTGCTACGCGTGGCGCGCACCGTCCAGGCGAACAGCATCAGCGATAGAATGAACAAAACGATGGCCAGCGCCGAGAGCGCGGCGGGACCGTGCGCCAGCAGGCGCCAGGCGAACCAGAGAAAGCCGGTGACCGTCAGCACGCTGATCAGGATGGTGCCGGGCGGAACCCGTTCGGTCTGCCGGAAATGCGATTTGACGCCCCAGGCGAAGGCGGCAAAGCAGAGGCAGCCCAGAGACAGCAGGGCCAAGGCGGTTGCGCTGAAGGCGGGAAAAATTTTCGCGCTCCTCAGACCGCAACGGTTTCGCCCTGGAACAGACCGTCATAGCTGTTGCCTGCGGCATTCGAATTCAGCAACGGAATTTTTTTGAAAATCGTTGCGTAATTGGATTGCGGGCAGGCCATCAGGTTGACGGCGAATTTCAGGCCCGGATAGGAGACCGGCCCGGCGATCGGGGCGAATTCGAGCCGCTTGTAGAACGGCATGTGGTTGCGCCGCACGCAGGAGAGCATCATGTCCAGTTTCTGCTTGATCACCAGATGCGAGACGAAACGGAACAGCACGAAGACCAGTTCGGAATCGGTCGCGAAATCCGGATGCCGCACCAGCCGGGTGATTTCGCCGGCCTTCTTGAACGGCTCGGATTCCGAGCGCGCCAGCAGGGTTTCGACTTCCTCATGGAAGATGTGGACCGCCGGAACGTCGTGCCAGCCGGTGGCGTCGGGGTCGGAATCGAGCACGGCGAGGCGGACGGAGGCGGCCGGCCGGTGATCCTTGTAGACCACGATGGTGCTGCAATTGGGCATGTCGTCATAGGGATCGGAGTACAAGCCGTTCGGCCGCGGGTCCAGATAATCGGCCGCGACATAGGCCGCATGGCGCAGGCCGAAGGCGTCCTTGCGGGTTGCATCGTCGAGCGCTAGCCGGGCGGTGAGCGCCGGCTTTTCCTGGCTGGGCCGAATGAACGGTTGCGGCAGCACCGGCGCTGGCTGCCGAATCAGATAGGCCGTTTTGGCTTGTAACGAACTCATGATAAAATCTCCGTTCTTTCAACTATAACGAGAATATTATTGACTTTTTTTGGAATGCGACAGGTTAATCTCGATTTGTCAAAGAAATATCTTGCTCATAATTTTAGACGAATCTATACTTCCGAAACTATTGCACGAATTTCTATAAAAAAACATAGTCACCAAAAATTGGGGTTATAAACATTAAAGGCACAACTTACGCGATAGAAGAGGTTTTTGATTTGTCCGCATCGATCCTGGCGGATTAGACATCGTCAATGGCAAAATACCAGAGAAGAAGCCGAGACATCGGGGCCGCCGCGGCGCCTGGCGTGCCGGTGCGCGGTTGCATTTTGCCGGCGGAATGATCTGCGCCTGATGCGCCGGGCGGTCGCAGCTTGGCGCGAGATCGGAGACGGGCAATAACGCGCTGGCTTTTATGCGCTCTGGACTGTAGGCGGTAGGTTACTCGATAATTAAGAACTAGTGCTTGTTAAGGTTGCAGTTATTGAGCAGATTGATCGGGTGACGCCGGTCAGGCGTAACACAAGGCGAGAATATCTGATAGGCATAAGGTGGAAATACGTGTGCTAGGCAGATGGCGGGCAGGGGAGGCGATCCGCGCGGGATGGCGGCAGCGGCGTTCGGCCTTGCACGGGCTGCCGGGTAAATTGTTCGGCGCGCGGCCGCCGGAGGGTGCTGCGCGCAAGCTGAGCGGCGAGCGCGCGACGTTCCTCGCCTATCTGCTGATCGTCATGTGCCTGGTCGGGATTAACACGGTCTTTCTTTTGGGCGCCGATTTTTTGATCTGGCATACCCGGAAGATTTCGGTGCTGCTGTTCCTCTGCATTTTCGGGATTTATATCGGGCTTGCGGTGCGCAGCTATCTATGGCTCGCCAGCAGCCCCGATGCGCGCAGGCCGGCGAAGTTTCTGCGCGAGGTCATCGCCATCATGTGGGTGCTCGGCGGCTTTTGGCTGATGACCTTCGTGCAGTTGATGCAGGTGGCCGATGAGGCGCAGCGCAGCCTGATCTACGGCGTCATCGTCGCCTGCATATCGACCGCCGTGCTGCTGGCGCCGGTATCGGTGGCGTTCTCCTTCTGGTGCCCGATCACGATCGGCGGGTTTGTCTCGCTGCTGGCCGCGCCCAATCCGGATCCGTTCGCGCTGATGTGTCTTTTCGGTTACGCGATGCTGACCGGATATTGCACGATCTATTTGAACAACAAGATGACCGAGCGGGCGCTGAATGCGATTCAGCTCGAAGAAAACGCCGAGGTGATCAAGCTGCTGCTGCGCGACTTCGAGGAGAACGCCAGCGACTGGCTGTGGGAGACCGACGCCAAGCTGATGCTGCAGCATGTCTCCTCGCGGCTGGCGCAGGTGGCAGGCAAGCCGCGCGAGGCGCTGATGGGAAGGTTTCCGCAGGTGCTGTTCGGGTCGGTGAGCAAGACCGATCAGAAGAACGGCACGCCCTTGGCCAAGCTCAATCGCTATATCAGCGAGCGCTCGCCGTTTCGCGATCTGGTGGTGCCGGTGGTGATCGACGGCGAGGAGCGCAGCTGGATGCTGACCGGCAAGCCGATCGTCGATAAATCCGGCCGGTTCGTCGGCTATCACGGGGTCGGGTCGGATGTGACCGTGATGCGGCGCAGCCAGGAGCAGATTGCGTCTCTGGCCCGCCATGACAGCCTGACCCGGCTGCCGAACCGGGTGCTGTTCAACGAGATGCTGCATCTTGGCTGCACGCGCAGCAAGGAGGAGGGGCTGGCGCTGCTGTGCCTCGATCTCGACGACTTCAAATCGGTCAACGATACGATGGGACATGCGACCGGGGATGGCATATTGATCGCGGTGTCGGAGCGGCTGCGCAGCTGTCTGCGCGATGTCGATATCGCGGCCAGGCTCGGCGGCGATGAGTTCGCGATCATCCTGAAGACCCAGGATATCGAGGAGGTGGCCTCGGTCGCGCGGCGGATCTGCGAGCGGGTCAGCCGGCCGTATCATTTCGATGGCAGATTGGTTGAGATCGGTGTGAGCATCGGCGTGGCGCTGGCGCCGCGCGATGGCGACACGCCGCATCTGCTGATGAAGAAGGCCGATCTCGCGCTGTATCGCGCCAAGGCCGATGGCCGGGCGATCTGGCGGCTCTATGATGTCCAGATGGATGAGCGGGTGCAGGACCGGCGCTCGCTGCAGACCGATCTGCGGCAGGCTTTGGCGCGCGGCGAATTCTATTTGAATTTCCAGCCGATCATCGATTTCGAGAGCAAGCGCATCGTCGCGGCCGAGGCGCTGCTGCGCTGGTTCCATCCCGAACGCGGGCTGCTCTCGCCGGCCGAGTTCGTGCCGATGGCCGAAGGCGCCGGGCTGATTGCGCCGATCGGCGCCTGGGTGCTGCGTCAGGCCTGCGCGATTGCCGCATCCTGGCCGGAGGAGGTGCATGTTTCGGTCAATCTGTCGCCGTTGCAGTTCCGTGACGAAGAGCTGATCAGTGAGGTCGATGCGGCGCTGGCGGCGAGCGGCCTGGCGCCGGGCCGGCTGGAGCTGGAGATTACCGAGACCACGGTGCTGGAGACCAACAACCAGACGATCGATGCGCTGCTGCAGCTGCATGGGCGCGGAATTCGGATCGCGCTGGATGATTTCGGCACCGGCTATTCGAGCCTGAGCTATCTGCGCCGCTTCCCGTTCAACAAGATCAAGATCGACCGCTCGTTCATTCGCGATCTCGGCGAGGATGAGGACGACGCCTCGATCATTCTGGCGATCATCGGGCTGGCGAAGAGCATGAAGATGGTGGTGACCGCGGAAGGGGTGGAGACCGAGGCGCAGGCGGCGTTCCTGGGGGCCAATGGCTGTACCCAGGCGCAGGGCTTCCTGTTCTACCGGCCGCTGCCGGCCGAGCAGATCGGCGAGGTGATCGCGCTCAACCATAGCCGGACCAGCGCCGAGACGATGGCGATCCGGTCGGCCGCGGAGTAGCGCCGGCCAGGCTGGTTCGCGCCGCCGCGCAATTGCGCTAGAGCGATCGATCAATGCAGCAGACGCAAGACAATGCAGCCGGGGCGAGCCCGGGCGCGAGAGAGGCGGCCGGGGCAAGCCCGGGCGTTCGGGAAGCCGCCGGGGCGAGCCCGGCGATGGCGCAGTGGTTCGGCATCAAGCGCGCGCATCCCGACGCCTTGCTGTTTTTCCGCATGGGCGATTTCTACGAGCTGTTTTTCGAGGATGCGCAGGCGGCGGCGGCGGCGTTGGATATCGCGCTGACCGCCCGCGGCACGCATCAGGGGGCGCCGGTTGCGATGTGCGGGGTGCCGGTGGGGCAGGCCGAGATTTACCTGGCGCGGCTGATCCGGCGCGGCTTCCGGGTGGCGATCGTCGAGCAAATGGAGGACCCGGCGAGCGCCAAGGCGCGCGGCGCCAAGGGGCCGCTGGCGCGGGCCGTCGTCCGGCTGGTGACGCCGGGCACGCTGACGGAAGAATCGCTGCTGGAAGCCGGGCAGCCAAATTTTCTGGCGGCCATTGCCGAGGCCGGTGGCCGCCTGGGGCTGGCATGGCTGGACATCTCGACCGGGATTTTCGAAACGCAGGCATGCGAGCCGGCAAATCTGATGGCGCTGCTGGGGCGGATCGACCCGGCCGAGATCCTGGCGCCGGAGATGGAACTCGGCCCGCATGCGGCGCGGCGGGTGAACGCTGCCGGGCTGGCGATGCGCCCGCCCGCGAACGCCGCGGCGGCAAGGCGGGAATTGGCGCAGGAATTTGGCGCGGCCAGCCTGGATGCCTTCGGGACGTTCAGCGATGCCGAGGCGATCGCGGCGGCTGCCGCTTTGGCCTATGTGCGGGCGACCCAGATGGGGGCAATGCCGCGGCTGTCGCGGCCGGCGTCGATCGGCGATGCCGGATTATTATTGCTGGATGCGGCAACCCGGGCCAGCCTGGAGATCCTGCGCGCCCGCAATGGCGGCGAGGCGGGCAGCCTGCTGGCGACGGTGAAATTGACGGTGAGCGCGGCCGGGGCCCGGAAGCTGGCGGCCTGGCTGGCGGCGCCGCTGACCGATCTGACCGCGTTGGAAGCCAGGCAGACCGCCTGGCTGGCGCTGCGCGATATGCCGGAGTTGGCGGCTAAACTGCGAGCGGCTTTGCGCGGCGCGCCGGATCTGGCGCG
>Ga0116230_10008628_pt1 | contig 10041 bp, 8 predicted proteins | sample S1TSphfallax_3_FD_88678 | JGI IMG/M metagenome (GOLD analysis project Ga0116230, IMG submission 88678) | Host-associated microbial communities from peat moss isolated from Minnesota, USA - S1T2_Fd - Sphagnum fallax MG | ecosystem: Host-associated > Plants > Peat moss > Unclassified | place: USA...
AAGAGAATTAGGCTACACACATTTGTATGAATTCAAAAATCAGACCTAAAAACTACATCAAAGCTAAAAGGAACAAATTTTGACAATTCAAAAAGAATCCACAACATTGAAAAAATACAATATGAAATTGTAAAAGCTTCAAGAAACAAATGGAAAATCTTCAAAAAAACATCAACAAGAATGGGAAAAAAACTTTGAATGAAACACTAAAACCCAATTCTATGGGATGTTACCAAAGGGAGATAGAAAGTTGGAAAGGAAAAAAAATTAGAATGAAAAAATGACATTGAATTCATGTATTAGGTATATTATTTCAAGTACTAATGTACTAGGGCACATTCACAAAATAATGAGCCAAGGGTGCACCCTTAATAAGGACTACATTGAGTGCTTAGTCTACAATAAATCTAAGAAAAATATGACGTGTCATGTAGTCAATCCAAAACATGTGCCAAGTCAATGGCAAGGTAAGATTAATGAAATTTGAATTTCACTCACTCAAGTGCAACATGTACCTATCTTGGTTCATAGGTATCTTAAAACCTATGTGACAATTGCACGCACTTTTTTTCCTCTCGCAATTGAGCTACCCAAGTTTTCACACGTGCAACTATCGTGCATGCTATGTCTTGTGTCTGTCAATTTAAGCTTCCCAAATGTTTGCACACACAACCATTACACATGCTTGCTCTTCTTTTTGCCAACCTAAACCACTCAAAATAATGCAAATACATTAAGTTTATCTTAATGTCAAAGTTACCACTTAGGATGGATGAGATTATAGATTACAAAGACCAAATTGAGGAGTTTTTTTGTGATTGTTAAAAAGTTGAATGGAAGTGGGTTGAACCCAAGAATAGATCTCACTTCAAAACATGTTTGTGAAGCAAATTTGGAGGTTTTTAGGAAAGTCGCTACTTGTTCAAAAGCACCAACAATAAGTTGCATGAAGACACAAGAAGGGAGCTTATTAGTTTGTACACTAAGATATATGGGACACCAATTGTCACAAACGATGAGTTCTTGTCTTGGGTGGTGAAGGGTTACATTGCAAAGGCAAAAGGGTGGCCCATAAATTGGGCCAAACCTACTACTCTCATTGTAAGAGAGAAAGCTTGAAGGGAATCAACATAAAAGATGCAACATGCATCCAATAAGCTTGAGTTTTCGAAATTGAATGGGGGTTCAAAACTAAGTGGAGGTGAAGCCTCAATTGGCAAATTGGAAGGTGATGTCTTAAAGAGGGTTAAGTATCTAAAACATGGGCATCCAAGTAATGTTCGATGCACATGTTGTGTGTCAATAACAAAGCTGAGTAATGTTGAAGCTCTATAATCATTGTTTTTTTATTTGTTGAAAAATGCAAATCATAAAATGAAGAGCTTGGAGGTGGAAAAATCAAAATTGGCAAAATAGTTCATAGGCTTGTGATTCAATATGGAGGATTGCAAATTAGCTACATTAAAAGCTCAAAAAAATTCAATGTTGCTACATATGAGGTTGAACGTCTTGAAGGCCGGTACAAAGACATATAAAATTAGGTTATTCTAATTTATCTCTATTCATATTGCTTCATTGGGTCATTTAAGTTGCCATTGCAATATTATTGTGCATGTCAAAGAACCTTAGTTCATTTTGTTCCATTAGGGTTTACATATGTGATGTTGTGTGCACATGAATTTTTTTAGTTCATCAAGTGTTTGTTTGAACTTTTTTTATTTAAGGTTTAACTTAGTTTCAACAAATGAACTCATTCATTTCTTTCATCAAAGTTTGGATTTTATAATGTTAGGTTGATGTAAAGTACCAAGGCTCTAGATCTATATGCACTACAGAAGCAAGTTCGATGAGTGAAGACTGGTTACATGAATTACATGAGGAGTTGGATGTTTTTGCACAAAAGCTTCAAACTGCCAAAATCCATTTGGAAATCTCACAAACATTACTTGAAGATAAGAAAAAAAGGGCTATGGCAAGTGAAAATGTTTTTCAAAATCATGAACTAAATTTTTGGAAGTTAAATTCCATAATTGTTGAGGTGTAAAAGGAAATGATGGGCTTGGAATGAAAATAGAAGTCAGTTGTAAGTCAATTAGTTGAAATGCAAAAAGGTGGTGGTCTATCAATATGGTCTAAGCCAATTTTGCACCCAATTACCCGCCCCCCAACTTGTGATGTTCTTATTATCAATGTGAGACATTGTGTTTTTTGCAACAAATGGTACCATTGTTGGGATATAACTATCACATTGTGTAGGCATGCATACCACCCATTCTACTTGGCCAAACTTGTCAAACAACAAAATAAGTAAATTATTTGTGAAAACATGTTTCATCATGATTAGTTGCATAGTTGGGGTTTTAGAGATGAAAATGATGAAGTTAAAATTCTTGTTACCAAGTCGAGATTGGAGGAACAACATGAGGATATTAAGCAATCCTTAAAGGAAAATTGGAAGGTCCAAGACATCTCCATAGGTAATTGTGTTCAAACCCTGGTCCTTTTGAACAAGTGGAGCAATACTTGTAAACATGTTTAGACAAACCTATTACTTATATTGAATATTCATTCAAGAGTGATTTTCAATCTCATTGAGCTTTAGTTAATTGTTTAGTTATTGAACTGAGCTACTTGTGTGCTTTGGGTGTCATTATAGTACTTTGAATGTTGTAAAGTTACCACTATACATGTTGTTAAGTGAATAGCTTAGTTAAACGTTGGGTTTTTTACTTGACCGGTATGTATGTTGTTGGACTCCTTATTGGTCATAGAATTGTCCTTGGCATTAAGTATTGTTAACTTGTGCTTTGTTATTAATGTGCAAGTACAATTAAACTTAGGTTACAAACTAAAAATAATTCCTCAATGTTCAGCATGTTGTTAAATATTTTATTGTTTTGTCCCATCACATGATCAATTGAATTATGTGTTTTGGCTGTTTATACCACCACTATACATGTTTAGTGTGCTGATGGATAGATGCAATTCAAGGTTTGATGTTATATTTGTCCCATTTTTGAGGTTTTTTTTATCACAATTGTCTTAATCCTTAACAATTGGTTATGGGGACAATTTTCATGTTCACCTCAAATTATCAAATTCCATTTTGATTTCCTAGATCATTCCAACTACCTCATGTTTGAAGGTTAGGTGTTTGATTTGTATTTCATCTTGTGGTACTTGACTAAAAACTGCTATGGTAACTTAATTAATCCCTTTTCTTCAAACAACTACAAGATCTTTGGTAAAACTTGATGGCAATTCTTCACTAATCATAAACAATGGGGCGTTACTTGAGCAGTTGTTATTGGAGAAAATTATTTAGTTATTTCGACAATTGGAAGGAAAGGAAGTGGAAGTGATTATCAATTTTTTTAAAGTTCATTATATGATGGCCATTGTATATGTTGTGTCTATTCCTAAGCAAAAAAAATTGGGATCTACTAACACTAGATACCCATTGAGAAATCATGCATCTCTTGGGGCATGGAATTACTATGTTAGTCCATTAATATTAGCATCAACCATGGGTGATTGTTGCTAGATGGCTTTGGAATCATATTCTAGATCTCTTGCAATGGATGTTGATGAAATTGAATCCCTTCTAAAGCTTGCCCTAGAGTGCAGATTGAAGAATTAAATGATGAGTTTGGAAGTATGGGTGGTAGAAGTAGCCATTAGATGTTATTTGATTATGGAAAGAAAGATTGCCCTAAAAATTGTATGCAAATGGGGTTGCAAAGTGCAATCGTGAGTCTTCTCTACAATATTCCATTTGGTTTGTACATGTGAGAAATTTGTAGGAAATTGGAATCAATATTTGTCAAGTAAATTATGTTCAATCACAATAGGTAATATGCCTCATAATTTGTGAAATGAAAATTTACCACTTACCTTTATGGCCTTGCAAAGGAAGGTTTGACATCATTGGTAGCTCCCCAAGCTCCATCATCAAATGTACTTCCAAACTTTCAAGATTTGCCATCTACAAATCATGATCTTAAAAATCTACCATCAACTGTAGCTCCACCATTTCTACTAGTAGCTCCACAAGCTTTGTCATTAATTGTACATAAAGTTCAACCACCTCTACCATTAATAGTATCACCAACATAGACTTTGTTGCCAATGGTAGCTCCCCGAGTTTTGCCATCAACAAAAAGTCCACAAGGTTTGTCATCAATAGAAAGTCCACAAGGTCTGCCATCACCAAAAGGTATGCAAGTTGTTGGGATGCCAATAGTGATCATGTAAGAAGTATATGAAGAGATGGGTCATAATCTTAAACCTAATTTTCAAGAGTAGAATGAGCAAGACAAGACTGCACTAAATCAAAAGACTAGGTATTCATTCCAAAAACATGATGATTCAACCAACAAGAAATTGTCTTCCCTTACCTCCTTGTCATCTCTTCCTACATGTGAAACCCTAAATTATCTTCATTCATTTGTTACATAACATTTCATTTTCACACATTTATGTTCATCTCTTGTAAGTCTAGAATTTATAGTTAGATCAGAGTTGAACTTACCAAATTTTGTGTTTCAATGATATAGGGGAAGATGTTGCAAACAATTATGCAAGGGAAGAGGTTCGAAATAAGGAAATGGCCATGCCTAACCACAACACAAGCAACAAGAAAGCATTATGTCCAAAGCATAAACATCCCCCAAAAAATGGACACATAACTAAAATAACTTGTTTGTACCAAACACCAAGCTGAGATAGACAAGTTACGTCCTTATGTTAATATGCGAAATAAAACAAAGTGAGTTTAAATCATCTCTTCTTTGGACTATGAACTAATTTTATGCAATTTGACTTGATCATAGTGCACACAATCTAGAGGTCAAGATTTATGAAAGCACCTTGGTCAACTTAAGGTTTGGTTTATTGGAAAAGTAGGAAAAAACTACATTGTGATCACTGATGTGCATGCCCTTGTATTCATTGAAACATGGCATCTGAAAAATTAGGAATACTCCAAGGACAATTTTTGGAATGTTACATGTAGAGGCATGTATTCATGGGGACTTTGTTTGCAAACAACCTTGCTACCTTGGAAACATATATTCATTTTTGTAGGATTTTAGGTGGGTACTCAAGCTGGTACTATGTGGTTTTGGTATTGTTTCAAAATGCATGCATAGATTATATGCATCATGTTTTTCAATGACAATTTAGTACTTTGCCTATCAAAATATTATAGACCTATTTGTCTTGCTTCTAGGTTCATTCAATTTATATGAATAAATTGTGAAAATCTTATCAGCTTTTTAACATTGCAAACATAAACATATATCATTAATTGTAAGGTTGTTTTGATGGGTGTTTATGGTATGTGTTTAAGGTCTATTTTGAAGATTAATGTAAGGACCCATGGACTTGTGGTTTTGAATTTGGAATTGTTTTTCAAAATGCATGCATGTGCCTTTTGAATGGGAGGTCAATACTTTGCAAACTAGTGTTGTAGACATGTTTAGACCTTTGGCTTCAATGGCCTTAATATTGTGAACATTTCATGAATATTATCACCTTTTAAAGCTTTACTATTAATCCTTAAATTGTCACTGACATGAACCAACTTATCTATATTGCTTATGTGTACATCAATAACATAAATTTATCTATTGCAGATAGTTTGGCATATCATTCCAATATTTTTTGCACTTTTCCATTACATGTTCAAACCTTACATGTTTATGTCAATTGATAATATACATTATGGTTATCTCCATATTTTGAAATAAGATGGCATTTCATTTCTTATAAAATGGTTTAAATGTTAGGTTTGATGGGATTATTGAATTGTCTCAAGTTGTTAGGACTATTAAATATATACTTGTGAAATTAGTACTTTGAACATTGCCAAAAGTGTTTTGACTATTTAGGATTATAGTCCTTTGTGCTAAATGTGCTTTAACTACTTGTGAGTTCACACACTTTTTTTCTTACTTAAGTGTTAAATGTCCATTGATTGTTTATCGTTAGATTCCTTTTGTAGGAGGTGGAATCTTTGGATTGTACCAAATAATACTGGTCAGAAAGGTAACTTGTAGTTCATATGTTGTTTAACATGTGGTATTTGTCTCATGCAATACTTATTTAACTCAATGAAGGACATTATTGTCTTGCCTTATGGCAATATAATGCATTTGGAGTGTATGTGTGATGCATAGAGATGCCTAGCGAGTTCCTTTCTCAGTAGCGTGGAAGGGTTTGCATGCCATTATTTGCTTCTTTCACACATGGTTCAAGTTGTAGGAATAAGTGATGACCTTTCATATTTGGAATCCTGATAAAAAATTGTTTCAATATGTTTATGGAAAAAATAAAATTGAACAATGGAGTTTTCTTTTCTCTAGACAAGAGTTTTTTATGTTTATGGTCACTATTGTAATTGCTTGCTTTATTCTTTTGATTTTGGTTCAGGAGCTAAAATCTTGCTATGCACTATGGATGTGAAGTTGAAGTTGGAAACATGAAATAACATAATTTTGCCAAAAATATATAATTGACCTACAAATTTATTATAGTAAGAAAAAAACTTGGCCCACAACATTATATCAACATCCAATTAAAGCTTCAAACCCTTCATTCCAAAAGTAATCAAAATCTATCCAAATTTTGCTTCTCAGTATAAACTCTAGGTTCACGAGATTTGCCAAGACAATCACTTTTATAAGATACCCTAAAATCACGGTGATGTTCTTGCAAATAGCCTTATTGCCTGCAACACCCATGCAACCAAGCCAAGTTTAGATCCACATACCACAAGGCTTCAACATAAAAATTATTGTTTTGTAGAAAAACTTCATGATGCATCTCACCTTTCTTACTTAATAAGGTTCTGCTATAGTTGCAAGTTCTACATAAATCCAACTAATGGCTTGATATGTCATTTGTGCATTGCTATGATCACCTAAAAAAAACATAGTTCCACAAAATTCAACAGGCTCTCAAATAGAAACCTTCATTGAAAACAATTAACAAATCAACTTTTAATAGGGTGTTATATTGATCAACAAAATCAACAAGATAAAATATAAGAAAAAATATATACCCATGGCCTTCAATAGATGTTGCGTTCCCTTTAGCGCTTCCTCTAAACCCCCAACCTACATACAAAAATAATTTGTCAAAAATGAAAGGAGCATTAGAAGAAAAAATGAATGGGAATGATAAGTCATAAGCAAAAATCCTTTTCTATGTTGTGAAATGGACAATGGTCACAATTTTGTGTCACTTTCCTTCCTTTGGATTTGCATGCATAAGACCAATAATTGCAACTTGTTATGTCCAATTGTGAAACCATCTTCCATATTGGGTTTAGGTCTAAGGAAATTAAAATTTGAAACTTTCTCAGACCTTCCAAGATGGAAGATGGAAATAAAAGGTTAAAAGAATTACGATTTTAGGGCTTTTTCGCCATAAATATGAGTGTTGTAGCTTGAACTCCAACCACACCACCTAACACGGGAACATCCAACAACAGAACAACTTGTTGTGTTGCCCCAATCGTTTTTGCATCAACCACAACCTATTCCATGAATTTGCAAAGGAAATGATCACACACACACACACACCACAAGTCTTGATGATCTTCTTACAAGTTTTCTCCCTAACACATATGTTGCATCACCTATTTTTCCAAACTTCCACATGAGATTCTTCTTCCCTATTTAAATAGTCGATGTGGATAACCTCACCACCTCACAGATCCATTAGCTATTTTCCATGATGCCTTTTTTTTTCTTTGGGGGGGGTGGTGTGGGGGTCTTTGTTGTTTTGTACATGTGGAAATATTGATTTTGTACTTTTGCCTACAACTTGATATTTGTCTTCTTCTTTTCAAAAACTCAATCCTCAAAGCCTATTGTTGTTGTTGCCACTTCTCAAAAAGGAAGCTACAAAAACCAAGACTCAAAATAGGCAAAACATAACCAGTTCCTATTCACACACTATTGAAACCTTCCATGTTCCATCATTTCATTAAATAGATATTTTGCTTGATATGAAATTTGAAATTTTTTTGTGTTTTTTGAGGATGGTATACAAAGAGAGTTTAATTATATGGTAAGGATTTGAGGTTAAAGGGCTTCAGGAGAGCCTTTGCCTGCCTGAGAAACCTTTCGTACATGGACATGGGCTTTTAAGAACAAAAGCAATGAGAGAACACACAATAAAATTGTAGAAATTTCTTAAATAGGAGTGAAATTTATTTTTATTTTTTTCATTTTATTTGGAAAATAAAAAATATTTCATATTTTTAACACAAAAAAAGGACAAGTTGTGATCTCTCTGTTTACATGGTTCTCAAAGCAAAGGGGAGAAGATAACAATAAGTGCCAGTCCTTTTAGGTCAATTTGCACTATATAAAACCTCAAGGTGGCGGTCATCATCGTTACCAAAGCGCTGCACGCTGGATCGATCTACCAGGATTTATTTCGAAAAAGCTCAAAGTTTTTTCTTTTGCTTTGTAAAATCGCCTCACGCCAAAATTTGAAAAAAAGAAAATTAATCATGGCTTTGAGTTGTTTTCGTAGGAAATAGTTTATTAACCAAAGAATTTCATGCAAAAAGATTCATTCAAAGATGGTGAGAAACCAACAATGAGCCTGCCAAGTTAAGGAAGGCTTTGTTTTTTCTAGAAAAGACAAGAAAAAAAACTCTGAAATAAAAAAAAACAAACACAAACAATTTTTTCATTTACCATTCCATTGCACACATTATTATGCCAAGCTTTGAAATTCGTCTCTACAACAAACCAGAAACCAAAATCAATCAAATGAAAAGCGTGAAATTGTTGCTAAAAGCTTGAAAGTTGTTTCTACAACAAACCAAAAACCGAAATCAATCAAATGAAAAGTTTACAATTGTTGCCAAAAGCTTGGGAGCTATCTCTACAATAAATTAGAAACCAAAACCTTGATTATGTTTTTTTGTTGATTGATACTCTTATGATTGATTGCAAAACCCACTAACCCAATTATTTTCTTCGAGCTACTCAATGATCAAAACATTTAATTATACTTACATGAGGAAAAAAAAACAATTAAACTTGAATTACTTTATAAAAATCTATCTTAGTACCTAACCTTTTAACTTTGTTTACTTTGGTTTAATTATATCTCCTCATTTAAAATCTAAATAAAAAATTTAACCTTGTGCCAACAACACAAATCCTAGCAACACCTTTGAATTGAAAAAAAATACACTCCAAACAACATATATCATTTCTTCCAAACAACTTGCAACTTGCAACTTTTATAGCTTAGATGCCCATGCTTGGGAAAAGAAAGGAATTGATTTAACTTCTATGTTTTATCTTTGAGACTTTGTATTATGCTCAAGACAACTTAACAAAATTAAATCCAAACAACAAAAATGCACCATCCTTTACTAGTCTTTCACTATAACAAAAGGTGTCCTTGTAAGCCAAGTGATTTCACTGGATTTTGAGTGGATTCACTAGTTGTAGTGAACGGGGACTAATGAACTACACCCACATTTTGTAGTAGTGTTTGTACTCTAATTATTCATGGTGTTTTACCTTTCTACACATTGTTATAACTTCAATTTGTTGAAAAATCAAAAGTTAGGGCAATGTCAGGTTTGCAAAACTTTAACCTTGCCACTTACATTATTTTGAATAATATCCTTCAACTCCACCAAAAATTCATCCTCATTCCAAGGCCCACTCGAGCTTTGCCAAAAACACAAATCTTGTCCTATAAAACAATCTGAATAATATTAAGTAGAAGATACTTTCAAAACATGACCCATGCTCAAATAAACAAACAAAATTTAATTATCGCAAGGCCATACCAAATTTCAATCCAGTAAATATATTTGTTTCAATCACATCTGATTTGATGTCCATGATTTGTGGTAGTAATTCATATGATGCATATTTGCCTTTTAATATGTGGGAAGTTGGAGGCATGGAAAACTTGGAGGCCAATGTCAAATGTGAGAAAATATAAGCAGGGGGCTTGTCACCTCTTAGCAAATAGGTACAACTACCTACAAATAGTCTA
>Ga0116230_10008629_pt1 | contig 10040 bp, 10 predicted proteins | sample S1TSphfallax_3_FD_88678 | JGI IMG/M metagenome (GOLD analysis project Ga0116230, IMG submission 88678) | Host-associated microbial communities from peat moss isolated from Minnesota, USA - S1T2_Fd - Sphagnum fallax MG | ecosystem: Host-associated > Plants > Peat moss > Unclassified | place...
AAACCAGGTTTTTCTAGCCCCACCCTTATAGTATTAGTGTACTAATAAAAAAAAAGTCTTGAATAGGTTTGTATGTAGGTGTGCAGAAAAATGTTATGGCCAATGAAATTGCTAGATTTGCTGTTCTGAATTTTTTATAAAAAATTTACCTTCAGTGAACTAACATGTGAAAATGTAACAAGGGTTGGTAGGTTAGTGAGAGTTTTAAATGATCAATGGAAATGTAAAAAAGGAACATTATTCTCAATGTTTAGCATAATAGGGTTGTATGTAAGCTTGGAGATTATTATTATTTTATTTTTTCAGGCCAATGGGATTGTTGGATTTGATGGTCTAAATTTTATCTTCTTGGTTATATTTGGCAAACTAAGGGTCAATGTGTAAATATTTATTTATAAATAAGGTTGTAGCACATTATTTGAATTATTTTTTTCTTTCCCCATTTTGTGATACAACCACATTGGTTATATCGTTCACAAGATGAATTATTCAATTTGGTCATAAGCCGAGCAAGAAAGTAAAATTTTCAAAAAAAAGATATTATATTTTAGTTAGATGTTGGAACCTATTGTTCAAATTTGGCAATTTCAGTATCATTTTCTTCCAAATTTGACAACTTTGTAAATTTTTTTGATAAAAATCTTTTGTATGTGAACCATTAAAATTTTGTCATTTGCAAGTTGACGAAAAAAAACATATTGGTTTAAACCAATGTTGGTTCATTACTATTTTTTATAATAACCATTATAAAGATTTGGGATCACATAAGTTATCAAAATCAAAATTTTGAATGTTAAATAGGTGGGTGTGTAAATCACAAGCGGGTTTTGGATCAAAATTATCTATGTTTATTACATAGTTATGGAAATCTATGTTTTTGTTTGCATAATGTGTTCTCACCTTTTCATTGTCTATGTATAATTAGTATGCCACATCATTCTCCTATCATGGATTTCACATAAATTATATTAAAACCTTTCAAAACAAAAATCTGAATTCCTTTCACAATTTTATTCCATAAAATTTTACATTCATACAACTTATTTCTATCAAATGAAGGTGTTTTCCAAAGGTCATAAACACCCACTTATGTATTAACCAAAAGGAAAGTAAACAAGAAATTTCCCAAAATTTATACATCGTATGGCTCCCCATGTGATTAAACATGCATAATAAAGTGGTAAAGATTTTTCACATAAATTATCATGTGTGAATCAATGCACTTTAATGTGCCAGAAAAATTTCACATGACTTTTCACACATAAATTATCATGTGAAAGTCAATGGACCTTAATGTGTCAAAGATTTTTCAAATGAATTTTCACATGAATTACCATGTGAAAGTCAAATACTATGATCAAATCATAATTAAATTTATGAAAATTTATTAATAAATAAATCATCAAACTTAACTGTTAAATAATTACATAGGTAATAGTCTAATTACATCAAGTTACATCACTCCCAAAGTCATTATGGATTCCATCTTTGGAATCACATATCCAAAACCTTTTTTTAACTTGTCATGATTAATGTGATCTAGATATGGTAAGCCATCAACATTTTCAAATTCAGAAGATCCATTATCTACAAACACCCTCCTAATGACAAATGGTCCAAACCACTTGGACAACAATTTTTTATAAGTTTTACGATGATGCCGAACGTCAAACATCATGATAAGGTTACTTTTTGTAAACTCTTTTTTTTTCAACTTCTTGTTAAAAACTTTTTTTTGTTAAACTTGCACGACTTTAACGGATTGGTGAGCTCTCAATTATAGTTTTCCAATTCATTAAGTTGCAACAATTGATGGCATTGGGATTCTTCGAAAGGAAGTTTCATCGTTGTGGGAATGCATAAAGTCATTACTTCCAATTCAATGGGTAAGAGCGTTTCCATCCCATAGGTTAAACAAAAAGGTGAATATTTTGTGCTAGTTTTGTATGTGATGTTGTAAACCCACACAACATGGTGGATCTTGAGATCATAATCATAAATGTTCACATGAATTTCAACCTCTTTTGTTAACATGGAACACAATGTCCTATTGATCCTTTCTACTAAGCAATTGGTGCTAGGTTTATACAAAATGGTAAAGCTATGTTTCATTGCAAGGTGTGCTAACAAGTTTTCCATAACTTCACTCAAAAATTAAGGACCATTATTAAAAACAATTTCGAATGGTGTTGCAAATTGAGTAAAGATTCGTTCATACAAAAATCATGTTATTTTTTATTTCATTAAGGATTTCAAGGCATGTACTTCTATAAATTTTATGAAATAGTCTATGCAACCACAATGAATCAATGCCCTTTCCTAGTCACTAGCAATGGCCCCATAAAATGAATTACCCATTTTCAAAAGGTCCTAAAGGTGGTATGGGGTGTAGAGGGCCACTCATAGTAGACCTTTGTGCATAAGTTTGACATACATCAAAACTCTTAGAATAATCATGCGCATCCTTGAAGAGGGTGGGCCAGTAATAACTTGCTTGCAAAATCATTTTTGTTGTGATTTGTCTCACAAAGTGGCCTCCATAGAACGCATCATGAAATTCATACAAAAGATGCGAAGTTTCATCCTTTCCAATGGTTCGTTGCAAAACACCATCCTCTTTTTGGAAATAAAATTAATCGCCTATTATCGAATAATTTCGACTTTTGTGCGTACTTCGTGTTTGCATCACTTTTGTGGTTTTAATTAAAAATTTCATGCCATCTAAGTATTGAATGATTTCTTAGTATTACTTAAATGTTTCTTCTGCATTGATGGTCATTATTGTTGCATTTGGAAAGTCATCATCTTTTAAAACATCACCCATTCCTTCATATGCCCTTGTAAGGCCATCAACATTGCCATGTCACCTTCCTGGACAATGGACAATGTCAATGTCAAATTCCTCCATTAATAGCAACCATCAAGCAAGTTGACCACTTGGATTGGACTTGCTGACTAAGTAGGTTATCACCTTGTGATTTGTCAAAATTTTGGCCTTCTACCCCAACAAGTAATGGTGAAACTTCTTAAGAGGGAAAAAACTATAAGACTTTCTTATTCAATCATAGTATATTTTTTCTCTGTTGAAGTTAATTATTTGCTAGTAAAATGAATGATGTCATGCTCATTTTCGTCCAATTGGGACAATGTGCTCCCCACCGCTTTTTGAGATGCATCACAATGTACTAAAAATGGTTTGTTCTAATATGGAATCCAAAGGATTGGTGCAATTTAAAAATTTGATTTGAGTTATTTGAATGCATATTTGAATGCTTTATCTTCCATTGGTGTAGGTGTATCTTTTCGTAGGAATCGTGTTAAAGGACGTGTTTTTGCTACAAACATGTGTATGAACCTTCAATAATAATCCAGCATCCCCAAAAAACTTCGAAGGGTTTTTTTTGTCGTGGGAAAAGAAGCTTTGAAATCCTATTAAACTTTTTGATATTTGTGGCTACCCATTATATGATAGAATGTGTTTAACTATCTTCTTTTTTGAAAAACTAATTGTGATTTTTTCAGGTTCAAAGTCATTCTTGAATCATCCAAACGTTGAAAGATTAATTCAAGTTTGGTAAGGTGAGAAACTCCATCACTATAAATTCCAAAATCATCAATGAAAACTTGTAAAAAACAAGGATGGTTTAAAAATCTTGTTCATTAAACATTGAAATGTCTTTGGAACATTGCACAAATTAAAAAACAATAATGTGTAACAAAATGTTCCCCATGGTGTGGTGAATGTGGTGTTCAAATGATCTTCCAGAACAATTTTCACTTGGTGGTATCCCCTGTACCCATCTCCGAATGTGTACATATTGTGTTTTGCTACCTTTTCCAAAAAAATTTCATAAAATGACAAAGGGTATCAATCTTTCTTAGTTATTTTGTTTAAAACTTTGCAATTGACCCATACCTTTAACTTGTCATTTTTCTTTAACACTAATTCCATTGGAGAAACCCATTAAGTTGTTTCGATAAGTTTAATGAACCTTACTTCCAATAATTTATCAAGTTCTTCCTTCGCCATTCCAGTGTATTTTGGATTCCACCTTCCTTACTTGGTTTTGATCGATTTGACAATTGGTAATGATTCAATTTTGTGTTTTTCCATGGTGATTTTAAAAAGTCTTTGTAGCTAAAAGTAAACAAATGGATATATTTACATAACAAATCTTCATATTGTTTTTTTTCCTCAGGGCGAAGGTTTAATCCTAATTGAATCTTGCTCACCCATTCCACAATTTCTCTTTTTATCAACACACGTGGAGTTGATTGATCATTATCCCTTTGAACCCTTTAATCACGTGAGTTGATTGATCGTTATCCCCTTGAACCCTTTGATCACGTGAGTTGATTGATCATTATCCCTTTAAACCCTTTGATCACATGAGTTGATTGATCATTATCCCTTCAAACCTTTTGATCCGCTTGAAACAAAGCTCCAACCTTGAGGATGGCTTCCAAAACATATAACCTTACTTCTTCTTCACTATAATCATTTGTGTAAATTTTTTCAGAATTACAACTTTGATCTGTTTTTAATTCATCATCATATTCATTCGTTCTTCTGGAACTCTTCATAAAGTTTGTAAATGGAACTTTCTGTTGGTTAGGATAAACTCCAATGGTCATGTATTTTTCACCCCAATAGTTTTGTGCATGTGATTTTATTAATTAAAGCCTATTTAATATCATTGGGTAAGCCCCATCTTCCTCTAATACCATATGGAAATCCATAATGGTGGAAACTGTCATTATAATGATTACAACATTACTAATTAATCCTTCTGGTTTAACAACTCGTTTGTTAGCCATTTTTAAGGTTATTAAAGGCAACCTTTCAATTTTCAACCCTAAGTATTTCATTGCAAGAATTATAATCACATTAATTCTTGCCCCTCCATCTATTAACACTCCATGTTACATTGATCCATTACATTGCACATCAATGATTGGATCACATTCATGTTCAACTGTTATGGCATTCAAAGGTGTGGGTACCTTTGGGACTTTAGGTCTTGACAACCTTTTTTTTTATTCCCTTTGAGCCGATGGCGCCATTACCACCAACTGTCCAATGGTGATGTTTGCCTTTTATGATCCCACATCCTTCACTACTGAATAAGGACTAAAATTTCTAGAAATTGGAAAGTGTTGGAATTTAAACTTTCGCCTTTGACCCTTTTTCTTTTCTTTTGGTGCTCTCACCATCTCCTTGAACTTCTTGAAACTTGCATCAAGATGAGTAGTGTTTTCGATTGATCGTTTAGTTTAAGCCATGACATCAACCACATCTTCAAGAATTTTGAGGTTCTTTTTCAAACTCATCAAAACCTTTTCTTGCCCTTCATTCATTGGTTTAATTAAATGTACTTGAGTTTTGCCTTTTTCCATTGTAGAAAACCTTTGAATAGAAAAACCTACATTTTCTTTGGTAGGTGAGGTACGCAAGTTTGGACATTCTTTTGAATAATGTCTCATTTCTTGACATTTGTAACATAGAATTGTTATTGAGTCCCTCTCCATGTTTCTGCTCTTGTTAATCTTTGGTTGCAATAGATGGAGGTCCAATTAGTTCATTTGATTGATCATTTGTTCCATAGCTAATTCCATTAGTTCATTTCTAGATGCTTTTGCAATTTTAGTTTGTCGAAAATTGAATTACCTTTGCCATGGATTTCATAATTGGTTGTGGAACTTCTTCCATGTTTTCCTCCTTTTCAACCACCTCCACCACTTCATCAAACATCTTCGTTTGTTCATATTTCACTTGTTGTCACAACTTTGACAACATACCAATGGTGAAATGTTTTAGCACCAATGCATTGATATTTAACAAAAAATGGATTAGTTCCTTTGTGACCTTGTGCTCTAAAACACCCCTAGAGTTTATTCTATAATGTCATTGTGCTTTCCTTATACTTTTTCATTGATTTTGAAGCTCCTTACTTTTGTTCATTTAGTTCAAGTATTAAGTTTTGGTAGACATTTTTTACTAGGGCTTTAGTTATGTAATTCCATGATCCCTTTAATTTTTCTATCTATCGTTCAACCTAATGTGATGTACCCTTTAAGAATTCAAAAAAGAAATTAAGCCATTCTATAGTTGTTCTAAACCCCATACTAATACAAGTTCTTTTATATTCCCTTAAAAACACTTCAGGGTCTTCACCTTTACTTCCCTTAAAAACTAAAATAACCATGTTGATTTTTATTTTTTTATTTAAAAGATTAAAAAAAACACCAAACTAATTAATCTCTTTTGACCAACTATCATTTAGCTTTCACAATTTCTTTTCATGAATTAGAAAACTCCCAATGGCTCAAATTACATTCATAATAAAATTCTCCCTATCTTTTCAATGCAAGTTTTTAAAAGGACCAGACATTTCTAACCCTATAATTATCTTGTTTAAATGCATGGATTGAAAGACAACATTTATAAGATCACAACCATCACAAGTATCAATGACGTTTACATTCCACATGACATGCAAGTTATTGATTATGGCATAGTCTAGAGTTACATCCTTTTTTTTAAGCTAAATGAGTAAATGTTGTTCTGGTGTGATCACTTTTTGGCGTTGCTTCAAAGGTTTAAGGTCAGATTGAAGTCCAAATTCTTCTCGTCGTTTATGTAGTTGTGACATTAACACACTTGCTTCACCCATAGTTCTAGATTCTTCAATAGGTTTATCAACAAGTCTTTCAATAGGCGAACTTAGCCTAACAACTCTTAATGTCAGTGATGGGGTTTGTGGCCTATCTTCTGGAAACTATGTGCAAGGGGAATTAAAAGCCTCTCCTAACATTGACATTAGTGTTTTATTTAAAACATTAATCCTAAAAATAAAACATATATTGCTTTTTAAAAACCTACAACATTTTTTACATCAGAAATTAAAAAATTTCAAAGTTTCAACAAAGTTTAACAAACGTAAACTTATTCATGAATGCCTACTAGTTTTTTTTGTAAACTTTCTATTCATATGGCTTAACACTTGCCATTTTTGTTTTCCTTTATTACCTATAGTTTTTCTTTGTAAAACTTTTTAGATTCCCACAAATCTAACTTTAGTTCGTGCTTAGGACTACATGTAAAATCCAAAAATAGACTTGGGGTCAAATAGAATGACTCGTGTTTATGGTTTTCATGATGTTGCTTAATGTGTTTAATTGTGCACCAAACTCAACTTGGTTTGCCTCTCGTAATTTCTATTACCACAAGTTGAATCTCCTCCACCCATGTTGTCAATTTTGTCCATGATTCGGGGAAAACAAATCACCCTGCATTTCACATTCTAAAACAAAACAAATAATTTTTTTTTTCCCTACTAAATTTTCAACAACAAAATTAAGTTCATCAACACAAATAACATAGATTCAGGTCTTGGTTATGAAACCAAAAGATGTAAATCACAAGCAAGTTTAGGATCAAACTATGTATGTTTATCACATAGTTATGGAAATTATGTTTTTGTTTGCATAAATATTTTTTCACCTTTCTATTGTCTATGTATAACCGATATGCCACACCATTTTCCTACCATGGACTTCACAATAAAGTATACCAAAACCTTTTTAAAAAAAATTTCAATTCCCTTTACAATTCTATTCCATGAAGCTTTACACTCCCACAACAACTTATTTTTATCAAGTGAAGGTGTTTCCAAAGGTCATAAACACCCGCTTATATATTAAACAAAAGGAAACTAAACAAGAAATTTTCTAAAAACTACACATCACAAGGCTCCCCATGTGATTTCACATGCATAATAAAATGGCAAAGATTTTTCACATAAATTATCATGTGAATTAATGCACTTTAATGTGCCAAAGACTTGTCATATGACTTTTCACATAAATTATCATGTGAAAGTTAATGCACTTTAATGTGCCAAAGACATTTCACATGGCTTTTCACATTTTCATGTGAAAATCAATGGACTTTAATGTGCTAAAGATTTTTCACATGATGTTTCACATGAATTACCATGTGAAAGTCAAGCACTATGATCAAATCATAATTAAATTATGAAAATCTACTAATAAATAAATCACCAAACTTAACCATTAAATAATTACATAGGTAATAATTTAACTACATCAAGTTACATGTGCTCACAGTGTTTATGTTAAAACTTAAAATGAAAAGGGTTATTTTGAAAAGGAAGGTTATTTGACCAAAAAACAGAGTGGGGGTTCTACATATACATGGCAAGAATGTTGACAAATTCACTATTTTTGGCAAAAGCATGATTATGGCCAACCCATTTGATTGTCAATTTGATGAAGAAATTTTGTTTATCTTAATTAGAATCTAGTATTTGCCAAGTTTAAATTGGTTTCACTTTTTTTATGGGAATTGTTTAAGTGTGTGAAAAGTTGCAAACTTGGGTTGAATAAATGAAAATACTAATTTTTTCTTTTCTTGTTTAAAAACATGGAGTGATGATGGGAATTCATTTATAGATAATAATACAAAAGTAAAACATTATTTTTGTAGCTTGTGTTTTTGTTTTATTTAGCTGCAACTGTAATGAACCAAAATGGACATTTTTGTTGGGTACCTAAATTGTCAAGGACATTTTCCCCCCCAAAATGAAGCTATTATGTTGAAAACCATTATAAAGTATAATAGTTTCAAAAGATTTTACCCTTTAGAAACTAGGTGACATGATTCATCCTAATTTAGTTGGAAAAAAATTCACATTCATCTTTTGAAATTTTGTTTTCTCCTCCACCCTTTCAACTATGCATCTATCCTTGAGCAATTTTATCACCAATTCATAACCCACAAAACTAAATATGAAACTATTTTTTCCAAAAATGGTTATGGCACCCATCATAAGCAAAATTCATGCAAATCGTTCAAAATGTGACAATGTGATTGAAAACATTCAAATACACATTTTTCTTATTTTTGGTTTGAAATTTTGCACAAATGTGAATACTATAAATGAAAGGCAATATTTGATCAGTTTTGTTTTATGAGGAAAAAGTCATTGGATTTCAAAAAAATTGAAAATCATGTTACACATGACATTTCTTGATTGGTTTTGATTTGGTAATTTTTTTTAAAATGTTTAAATAAGTTTTTAGAACATGTCATCATTTAATGTGAGAGCCTTATTGGGTTCCTCATAATTAATTTGATGATAAAAATGGAAATAATAATCATGAAATTTTTTCTTTTACAACAACATGATGATGTACATTAAAATCAATTTATATTCTACTTTTTCCCTATTTATAACCAATTTATCATATAATATTTGATATTAAATGAATGGTAGGGCCATTGTGTATAACACATCTTGTTTGTTTTTCAAATTACTTATAGAACCCCGCAAATAGATGGATGCATTCCAATACAACCCATCAAATGGATGGGTAAACTTTAAATTCACACATTGGTGTTAGTAGCTTGGGGCAATAGCAAATCTAAAAAAATATTTGGCACATAAATCTAATGAATACCCCTCATGAAATCATGCCACATGACATGTATTCCAAAAAGGATACAATGTATTATCATTAATCACATTATCAATGAAACCTTTGATCAACTAATAAAGAAAAATTCATTGAAGTTAATGTCACAAGTCATAAGGTGTTGTGATTACTAGTCAAACTTTTTACCATGTGGCATGTCACTTTAACATTGTATGACCATAAGTAGTTATTAATCACCAAAAATTGCAAGATTCAATGGAATTTTTTTATTACATAATTATGAATGATTAAAAATATATAATTTTAAGAATTGATATTTGTGTAAAAATTATCAAGTCATGATATTAACTATAATCGTAAAATATAATGTCACATGATATGACAATGTCCTTTATAACTATGAAGTAATTAATATGAACATGTAATTACAATTATAATATAAATAAATAAATTATGAATTTATTAATCAGTTGCAAAACCCAAGATATGTTGTTGTGTTTAAATCCCTACTTTGAAAATAGAATCAAGTTTTTGTAAAAACCTAGTTCAATTTTGATGAAAATCAAGACTTAAGAAAAACC
>Ga0116230_10008630_pt1 | contig 10039 bp, 10 predicted proteins | sample S1TSphfallax_3_FD_88678 | JGI IMG/M metagenome (GOLD analysis project Ga0116230, IMG submission 88678) | Host-associated microbial communities from peat moss isolated from Minnesota, USA - S1T2_Fd - Sphagnum fallax MG | ecosystem: Host-associated > Plants > Peat moss > Unclassified | place...
CGACCCTCCTCCGTATCCAGATGAAGGCTCGGCGTGTCCGGCGCCTCAAGTCCCAGCGCCGGCTGGATTCGGTGAAATGATTCATGGGCGAACATGATGCGACGCACGTTCGGGTCGTCGGGAATGTAAGGCCACATGAGCATGGTCCAGCGCTTCCCCTCCCACACCACGGGCGCGTTGGACACGATCACGCTCTTGGGCAGCGTGCCGACATAGAGATCCCCGTCGGCATGCAGGACGCCCTCCGGGTCGGCCTCGTTCGCCACAGCAAACCGTGTTTCCGGGTCTACGAAGAATAGCGCGCCGTAAAGCCTCACGCCCCACAGCTTGCCGCCATCCTTTTCGGACAAGGCCTTGTCTTCCGCGAAATAGGCTCTTGCTCTCGCCAGATCGATGGGCGGGGCGGTCTGCGCCTGGGCCACGGCCGCCCCGAGCGCGGCCAGAACGGTCAAGATATGAAGGAGCCCCAGCACAGGTTTCGACCCGAGCATGGCGGCGGCGGACCTTATTCGCCTGATCGTGGCCTGCATGAGACGAGTCCCCGATGCTGGGACGCCGTTATAACGGAGTCTCGCGCCTTGGCGCCAGACTTATGGCTCACTGCGGTAGCTAGACACCCTCCGCGTCAGGGCACGTAGACTTCCTCGATTAAATGGCTGCCCTCGGCGACGCGGACGTAATTGCCGTTGTCGTCGCGGTACCAGCGATAGCCGGCGCCGGGATCATGCAGGTGAACGACACCCCAGTCGGTGACGACATAACGGTCGCCCCAGTAGCGCTCCGGCCAAGCCTGGCCTGCCGCCCATGCGGCGAGTTCGTGATGATAGGCGCGTTTCTTATCCTGGTATTGCGCCTGCTGGGCATCATAGAGCGCCTTCTGGTCTTGGTACTGAGCCTGCTTAGCCTGGTAGTCGGCCTGGGCCTGTTGGTCGGCCGTCTGAGCCAAGGCCGCGCTCCCGACCAGGGCTGCCGCGGCGCCCAGGGAGAGGCCAAGCGCTAAGAGTGTCGTCTTCATGCCGAAATCTCCATCTTGAGGATGGTTGAACGGCTGAAGCGCCCTCCCGGTTCACAAGGTTCACGGCAAACGCGTCACCCACCCGTTTCGTCCACGTCAATGGCGACGGTTTTGCCGCGGGAGTGCGGGGCCCATCCCGCCACGATGGCGGAGGCTATGGCCCTGGCCACGAGTTCAGCGGCGATCTGAGAGGGCTGCAATTGCGATGCGCCGAATCGAGGCTGCGCGCCCGGCGGGAACTCCAGCACGGCCTCGCGCTGTCCATCCCTGTGGCGGACCGCGATCGCCATGCCGCGCCAATTGGCGGCGTCACTCGACCATTGGGGCCGGCGTTGAAGCCTCCAGACATAGGGCTCCCCATCGACCTCGATCTCAAACTCCGGGTTCTGCTTGGTTCGCGCCATGTTAAGGCGTTATCGCGGCCGGTGCGCCGGGGCTACCTAAGTCTGGGCCACCCTTGTCCGGGCGCCCTCCCTCCCGAGACCATAAACCTCGGCGGACCCGAACTCTGATCCTAACCGGCGAAAATACAAATATGCGTTTCAAGCTAATATTCAGCCTACGCAGAACGCTTTTAGAGATGGCGTTTATAATATTCCTTTTCTATTCTAATCTGCTGATGGGACAATATAATTTTGGTCACAGCTTTACCACGAGATCAATATTGGAAGCTATGCGGAACATATTCACTTTGGATAATTTGGTGATCGCCATCGTCGCCGCTTTTATCGGTCACGTCGCTTTCGATATTGTGCGAAAGCGCCTCTAGCCTTCTCATCATAGGGGCGGCACGTTCTCGCCGCGTATCCTGCTATCCCTGCAGGCGCGAGTTCAGCCCTCCTACTTCACCCGCCGTACCGGCAGCGGCAGGTTACAGATGTCGATCCGGCCCGCCGCGGTTTTATAGAAGGCGTCCTTGCGAAAGCGCCGGTTCTGGACAACCGCCGCGAAGGTGGCGCTATCCGTGCGCAGGGCCTCCAGCTTCACCTGCTCGGCCGCCGGGATGTCGGAGCCCAACCGGATTGAGACAATGGGAATCCGCTCCGCCGGCGTCTGATAGAATCCCAGATCCCCGTGGCCGCGCGGCAGGGCCGAGAGGATATCCATCCCTTCCAGCACCCGCCCGAGCAGGGTCACATTCCGATCAAGCTGGCGGGGGGCCTGGCCGATCACGGCATAGAGTTCGGCGGCGCTTCCCGAGTCGGCGTCCAGGTCTCGCCCCGCGCCCACCATGCCGTAACAGTGAGTCAGCCACGCCTGGCCCGTCAGAGGGTCCCGCGCGGCGGGAAAGCCGTCGGTGAAGCCCACCCGGGGGGCATAGGTGTCAGGATCCGGCAAGGGCGTGAAACCCTCCGCCGCGCTGTAGGGGTGATCGAACTCCGCCTTCAGCGTCCGACTGGCCCCGCCCAGAGGCTTCTTCGCGTCGGCGTCTCCCCACTGGACCACATAGTTATCCTGGGACCGCACGACGAAGAGGCCGTCAAAGAATCCCGCCTTCGCCAGCAGTTTGAGATTGGCCACGTGATGGGGCGCGAATGTGGGCGCGAGTTCGATCACCACCCGGCCCTGAGGCAGGCTCAGATAGACCGTGTTCGCCGGGTCGATGGGCCGCCAGTCCGCAGGCGGCGCGGCCTCGAGGATCGCCTGGAGCGACGAAGGCGGCGGGGTCTGGGCCCACCCGGGGGCGGCCAGCGGCAAAAGAGCCGCGAGCACCATGCCCAGGATTCGGTCGGAAACCATGGTCAAATCCTCAAGGTCAGGCCGCCATCGGCGGCGAGGGTCTGGCCGGTGACGAAACCGGCGTCGTCGGAGGCGAGAAACAGGGCGACCTTGGCCACATCCGTGGGCTCGCCAAGGCGCCGCAGCACCGATTTCCGCGCCCAGGCCTCGGCGATCTCCGGCTGGGCAAAGCTCTCTTGTGTCATCCCCGTGCGGATCGCGCCCGGAAGCAGGGCGTTGGCTGTCACGCCATGGCGACCCAGCTCCAGGGCGAGGGTGCGCGTCAGCCCCAGAACGCCTGCCTTGGAGGCGCAATAGGCGGCGAGGCCATAATCGGTCCCCTCGGCCATCACGCTGGCGGTATTGATGATGCGGCCAGCTGGAGAAGCGATCAGGTGTGGAATGGCCGCGCGCGTCAGGCGAAACACCGCTCGCAGATTGACATCCTGCACATGATCCCAGGCCTCGTCGCTCGTCTGAGCGGCCAGGGCCGAAGTCGCCACACCGGCATTATTGAAGAGGATATCGAGGCCCCCCAGCCGCGCCACGGCCGCCTTCACGACATCGCCCGGCGCCGCCTCCTCGGTCACGTCCGCCTCAAGGCCAAAAATCTGGTTTGACTGGAAGCTTAGGTTCGCGCCCGGCCGATCCACGGCCAGAACCTCCGCCCCCTCGGCGGCGAAGAGCTCCGCGCTCGCCCGCCCGATCCCCGAGGCCGCCCCCGTGACAATCGCCCTGCGCCCCGCGAGCCTGTTCATCTGTCGGACGCTCCCCTTCCAGGCCACTCTTCCGATGTTGTTAGGGGGGAGACAAGGGCGCCGACGTCAAGCCGCCCCCCGCTCGGCCCGGCTCTTCGCGATTGCCAGACGGAGCTCGCGCGCGAGTTCGCCATCGCCGAAGGGCTTGCTGACCACCTGGCTGCCCGCGAGGAAAGGCGGCAGCACGTTGGTGATGTCATAACCGGTGCTGAAGACAAACGGGATGCCCCTTTCCTTCAGGACAGCCGCCACGTCCCAGGTCATGTCGCCGCTCAGATTAACGTCCAGGAGGGCGGCGTCGAAGGTCTCGGATCGCGCCAAGGCCAAGGCCTCGGCCTTCTGCGCCGCCGGTCCGATAATCGTCCACCCCAGATCATCGAGCATACCTTCCAGCGAAATGACGATGAGAAATGAGTCCTCCACCACCAGAATCCTGAAGGTTTCGGAGGCGTTTTCCGGCTTAAGGGCCGTCGCATCGGGCGTCGTTGCGGCCGTCGCCGGGCCGTCAGGATCAGATTGTGAGACTGACGAGAGGGGAAGGTAGATCTCGCATGTCACGCCGGAGACCAGATATCGGATATCGGCCGTCCCGCCGGTTTCCATCGCCAGAGCCCGCTCTATGAGCGTCGTGCCAAAGCCGAATCGGGTGGGGGGCGTCACGGGCGGACCGCCGGCCTCATGCCATGACAGTTGAATGCCGCCGTCCTGGCTGCGACGCCAATGGACCGCGACACGCCCGCTCGGGAGACGCAGCGCGCCGTGCTTGGCCGCGTTGGTCGCCAGTTCATGGATGGCCAGGGAAAGGGAAAGCGCCGATTTCGGGGTCAGCAACACATCGGTCCCGGTAAGCGAGACGGCGAAGTGCCCATTGGCGTAGGGGTTCAATTCCTCCCGCAACAACCTGTCGATGGAGACCCCCTCCCAGCGGCTCTGCGAGAGCAGGCTATGGGCCTTGGCCATGGACTGAATTCGGCCATCCAAACCCTCGACAAATCCGGTGAGCGTATCGGCGCTCCGGCTCGTCTGCACGACAAGCGCCTGAATATTGGCGATCGTATTCTTCACCCGGTGGTCAAGCTCGGCCAGCAGCAGCTTGTCGCGGTCCGCCGCGCGTTTGCGCTCCCGCGCCGCGGCATTGATTCGACGGAGCACCACATGCAGCAGCGAGACGCGCAGGTCGAAAGCCGCATCCAGATCGGCGGTCGCCCAGGGCAGGCACCGCCCGCGGACCGTTTCCTTCCAGATCTCGAAGGATTTCCGGGGCGACAGCCGCTCGCCATCGGGGCCTGCCGTCAGCAGCTTTTTGGGTTCGCCAGCCCAGGTGGTGGTTCCCACCAGTTCAGGCCGGAACCAGATGATGAAGTCGGACGGTTCATGAGACACCGATATGGCCAGGATGCCCGAGGCGACATCGGCGAAGTTCTTGGCCACGGGCCAAAGCTCGCCCAGCCGGTCGGTGGAGAAGACACTTTCCACAGGCGTGATTTGCGTATTGAGCCATTCCACCATCGCTTGGATCTGAGGCTGGGTCGGCGTGACTCCTAAAAAGGTCAGCTGCCCCTTCACACTGACCGCGACGCCGCCGTTTCGGCTCCCATCCAGGGAGGTGTCCCCGCCGTGAATATAATCGAGCAGGTTAGGCGATTGCTGGGTCAGCCCGAATGCATAATCATCCGCGCTGGCGAGGTTCAGCATCAGATTCTGCAGCACCATACGACTGGCCAGGCGTTCCTGGAATTGCTCGCCGGTCTCTCGCGCCTCAAGTTGCAGTGAGAACATCGACCCGAACAGCTCGCAGATGGCGCGCAGGTGCCGGGGCAGGATCCGGGGGCTGTAATTATGGCAGGCGATCAGGCCCCAAAGCTTTCCGTGGCGAATGATCGAGATCGACATTGAGGCGTCGATCCCCATATTCCGAAGATACTCGCGATGAATGGGCGAAACATCCCGGAGGATGGCCTGGCTCATGTCCAACGGCTCGCCCGTACGGGGATTGTCGGCGGGGGTCAGCCGCGCGGGCTCGTAATTGACCTGGGTGATCAGCCGCAGCCAATTCTTCACGTAGAGCGCGCGCGCCTGGAGCGGAATATCCGCCGCTGGATAGTGCAAGTTGAGGAACGGTTCGAGGTGCTTCTCGCGACTTTCAGCGATCACCCAGCCGGAGTCATCCTGCATGAACCGGTAGACCAGAACACGGTCATAGCGGGCGACGCCGCGCACCCGGTCAGCGGCCATCTGGCAGAGGGTCTGCAGCGAGATGGCGCCATCCAACCCCTCCACCATCTCCTGAACGCCGGCCAAAGGGTCAGCGGCGAAGCGGTCGGCGATTTCGGCCGCCTCGAGCTCCAGAACCAGCGACGCGCCGCTGCGATGCAGGCTGGCGTCCAGGGGCTGGCCGGGCAGGACGCGCAAGAGCGGGTCCAGCAGATGGCGCGGCTTGGCCAGGTTGACGTTGGCGCTGAGACTGGAGAGGATTTCCACCTGATCACCGCGAAAAATCTCGCGGGCTGACCGTCCCAGCAGCGTCTGGAGAGGGAGCCCCAGGAGGCTTGGCGTATCGCCGGCCGCCTGCAGCACCTCGAGCGTCTCGGGATCCATCACCAGCATCACCCCATGGGGCAGAATGGCGCCGGGGATGTGGATGGGCTCGCGCGCGCAGTCAGCTAAGTCGCGAAGCGGCGCCGGGGTTTCGGTCTCAGTCATGTGTTACGCCGCTCCAGCCGGCCATCCAGCGTTCGAAGACGGCGAAGGTCTCCAGGGCGGCGTGGGTGATCCTGGGTCTGGCCTCCGAATCGGCCCCATAGGCCTCGAGCCGCGCCAGATAGCTCCGCCACGCCACACCCGTCCCGGCGCCCCGGCCGATGAAAAACCGTCGTCCGCTTACCGCATCGGGACCCAGAAGCGCACTCAGGTTACGGGCGAGTTCGCGCCCGCCGAGCGCTGAGCCCTCCACCACGTAGAGGGCGCCCAGCCGCGCCTCCGGCGTTCGCGGGATCGGTATGTACGGGCAAAGGTTGGCCGCGCCTCCGCTAGGGTCCACGCCCAGGGCCCGCAGGTCCGCCTGAAGCCAAGCGGTGCGCTCGCCAGCCAGATCGGCGGCCATCTCGAAGGGCACGTAAAACCCATACAGCCGGATCAGCAGCCGCCGGTAATGCGCCATGCTAACAGTTCCGCTCTGAATAGCGGCGAACCCGTCATGGCGGTGAAGCCGCTGATGGACATCAAACGTCGAGGCCCGCAGAACCGCGCGGAAATTGACGTCTGCGTTTTGCGAAGGGGGCGGCGCCGTGACGTCGCTGACGAGAGTCTCGTCCGCCGGCTCTTTGATGATCTTCGCCCCGAGACAGGCCCGATCACATGCGGGTCAACCTGTCCGTTACCCGAATGCGCGGGAGCGCGAATCGTTCCGGATCAGACTTCAAAACTCAAAATAGATCGCGGACCCCATTTTTTTGGCGCCTTCGCGTGCTCGCGTGAGACAACCTGTTCATCGGCCGCGAAGACAGGAAAGAGCCATGCCCCCCGAGACGAGAAAGACTATCGCCCTGATCACTGGCGGCAATCGGGGCCTCGGCAAGGATATGGCGCTCTCCCTCGCCGCCATGGGCATGGGTATCGTCCTCACCTTCAACACAAACGCGGCCGAGGGCGAGGCGGTGGCGGAAGATATTCGAAGCCGAGGCGGGCGGGCGGCGGCCCTGCGCCTCGACCTGTCGGATACGCCCGCCATCGACGGCTTCATCGAGACGCTCAGGGCCACCCTTAGCGAGACCTTCGACGGCGCCCAGCGCGTCGATTTCCTGATCAACAACGCCGGGATCGGTCGGCCCATCCCCATCGATCTCGTGACCGAGGCCGACTTCGACGCCTTTGCCGGCGTGCATTTCAAGGGCGTGCTGTTTCTCACCCAAAAGGTCCTGCGACTGATGAATGATGGCGGGGGCGTGGTCTTCATCACCGCCGCGGCCAATCGTTACAACGTGCCGGGCTATGGCCTCTACGCTTCTTGCAAGGGCGCTGTGGAGGTGTTTTCTCGATATGTGGCTAAGGAATACGGTCCGCGCGGCATCCGGTCCAACACCCTCGCGCCCGGGGGCGTGCCCACCGATTTCAGCGGAGGCGCGATCCGCGCAAACCCCGCGCTCCAGCAGATGGTCATCGCCCAGACCGCCATGGGCCGCCTGGCCGACCCCCACGACATCGGCGGCCTCGTCGCCCTCCTCTGCTCGGACGAGGCCCGCTGGCTCACCGGCCAGAGGCTGGAGGCGACGGGGGGATACAATATCTAGCCTTGCCGCAATGGGGTCTGAGAGCCCATATTGGGATCCGCGCGTCTCGGGGGGGATCACGCCTTGCAAGGATGTCCTCCATGACCCAAAGCCCGATCTTGAACATCGCCGCCTTGGCCTTCGCGGGGGGCCTCGCGCTTACCGGAGCGGCCTACGCCCAGGACCCAGCGGTCGCCGTAAAATCTGGAACCTATACGTTCCAGACCGACCACACCGAGGTCGTGTTCGGCGTCTCGCATTTCGGCTTTTCCACCTATTATGGTCAGTTCCCCGGCGCGACCGGGACCCTCAATCTGGACACCGCGAATCTCGCCGCCAGTCATCTGGATGTCAGTATTCCCGTGACCCAGGTCTGGACCGCCAGTCCCAAGCTCACCGACGAACTGAAGAGCGCCGACTGGCTGGACGCCGCAGCCTATCCGACCATGACCTTCCATTCCACCAAAGTCACGCCGACTGGCCCGACCACCGCCGACGTCACCGGTGACCTTACCCTGCATGGCGTTACCCACCCCGTCACACTCAAAGCGACCTTCACGCGCGCCGCGGTCTTCCCCATGACCCAGAAATATATGGTCGGCTTTCAGGTGACGGGAGACGTGAAACGCAGCGAATTCGGCGTCAGCAAATATGTGGCCTATGGCCTCGCCGACGACGTCCAACTGACCATCAGCGCCCCCTTCGAGCGTGCTGGCCCCTAGGGCTCCATCTCCGCAAACACCTTGCGGGCGATCTGCAGCCCCGTCATGGCCGACGGCCAGCCCGCGTAGAAGGCGAGATGTGTGAGCGTCGCGATGATCTCCTCCTTGGTCACCCCGTTCTCCATCGCCCGCTTCAGATGGAACGGCAGCTCGTTGGTGCGATAGAGCGAGATCAGGCTGGTGATGGTGATCAGACTACGATCACGCGGCGATAGCGCCTCATCGGTCCAGACATCACCGAACAGCACCTTGTCGGTGATCTCGGCCAGCTTCGGGGCGATATCGCCGAAGGATTTGCGGGCGTTAGTCGGTTCTTCGGACATTGGCTTGTCTCCCGCGGCTAGGTCCCGCCTGAAGGTTTAACGCTTAGGTCCCGCTGTTCCCCTCTTCTCACTTCATTTCAGCCCACCGTCCAACACCTCATTCAGCTCCACATAGTTACCGTCCGGATCGTAGAATGACGAGAACATCACGTGGATCAGGCCCTTGCCGTCATAGGACGGATAGGCCACCGGATGCGGCGCCTCGCCGATCCGCACGCCCGGGGCAAGCTTGATCCTATCGAACTTGGCCTCCAGATCCCTGGTGTTGAAGACCATCACCATGTCGCCGGGGCTCAAGGTGTCGCTCTTGGCCGGACGCGGCGTGACGGCGGGCTTGAAGTACTGCAACAGTCCGATCACCCCCACATAATCGTCATTGGCCCGCAGCAAGACGAGCCGCCGCGACTTATCCGCCGCCACGTCGGTGGTGGCCGAAGGCGGTGTGCGGATGATGTGGTCATAGGTCGTCTGCAGACCCAGCGCATCGCGATAGACCTTAAGACTGGCGTCCACATCCTTCACCACGAGGGTCGTGCGGCGTAGATCGACGCCTACGCGCTGGTCGGCGGGCACGGGGTCGGCGTGGGCGAAGGCCGAGAGGGCAAGACTGGCGAGGAGGGCGGCGAGGGTGAGAGGTTTCAAGTTGGATGTTTCCTCCAAAGGGCCGGACATTGATGACATCTTCGCGGCGGTATCGGTAAGCTCAACCGCAGCCGCCCATTGGTTATCGAACCTCGCGTGTCATTCAAGGAGGCTTAAATGGGCGCTCCCCGGACGAGCAAGGCCGCGGCTTTCAAGGCTGCCGCGCGCTGGGATATGGCCGAACTCGCCGTTTTGCTGGAGCGGCAGCCATCGCTCGCACGGGCGATCGATCACCTTGGCTACACTTTGCTCCACCGCGTCGCCTTGGCGGAGGCGCGGAAACTCGGCCGCCCCCCGGAGGACGCCGTGGCTGTTGCGGGCATGATCTTGGCGGCCGGCGCGGATCTTGAGGCGGTGCGAATGATCCGGGATGACGGTGAAGTCTTTCCGGCGACCGCGGTTTGGTGCGCAACGGCCTGGGGCCGCAACCCGCCGCTGGTCATGGACTTCCTGCGCCGGGGGGCGAGGGCCGATTGGTGTCTCTGGGCGGCGGTGTCCAGTCCCGATTCCCCGCTTCTATCGATGCTCCTGGGGGCTAAGCCGGCCCTCGAAAATAGGGTCGATGGTGAAACCCCATTCTTCTACGCGGTGC
>Ga0116230_10008632_pt1 | contig 10039 bp, 7 predicted proteins | sample S1TSphfallax_3_FD_88678 | JGI IMG/M metagenome (GOLD analysis project Ga0116230, IMG submission 88678) | Host-associated microbial communities from peat moss isolated from Minnesota, USA - S1T2_Fd - Sphagnum fallax MG | ecosystem: Host-associated > Plants > Peat moss > Unclassified | place: USA...
TGATGGACATGTACATTTTGATTAAAGGCTAGGGGCTTGAATGACACATGTATTTTTTGATGGATCAACTTGACTATATTGATTTATTTGACTAATTCTATATAGTCAAGTTGTACAACTTTAATCCAAATGGTCAATGGTTTTTAGTCAAGTGAAACATTTAGCCAAAATGATTAATGGTTTTGAATCAAGTGAAACATTAATTAAAATGGCCAATGATCTTTAATAAAATGCAACATAGTTTATTACCTTATATATTTACCTCCTACCTACTCACCCACCTATTTATCTAACTAACCACCTACATACCTATTATCCACCCACTTACCTACCTAGGTTTAACCATTAGGTGTATGAGGCACAATGTTTAGCCATTAGATTTAGCTACTAATTTTAACCAAATTTTAGCCATTATGTTTATGCATTAAATGTAGCCACTATGTTTAACCACTAGGTTTGGCATTAAATTTAGCCTAAATTGAACCATTGAATTTCATCACTAAATTTAACCTAAGTTTAACCACTAAGTTTAGCTTAAGTTTAACCACTATGTTTATTAAACATATATTAATTTTAATCATTATGTTTAACCATTAGATTTAGCCACTAGGTTTAACCAAAGTTTTGTTATGAAATTTAGTCATTAGGTTTATCAACTACATTTAGCCATTATGTTAAACCATTAGATTAGGCAACTAAGTTTAACCACTAAGTTTAATCACTTGATTTCATCATTAGGTTTAGCCACTAGTTTTCACCTAGATTTAATCACTAATTGTTGCCTAGGTTTAGCCACTAGTCATCACTTAAGTTTAGCCATTATGTTTAATGATTTGAAATAAATGTGGGAAATTAAAAACTTGACAAAAATTGAAGATCTTTGATGGTGCAATCCATTGGTAAAGACTTGGTTTAACCCTATCATGCACATAGGTCCCACCTCCTATTTCCAAGGCACAAAGTGAATAAACCATAATCAAACCAACCTATCAATCCCCTAGAACATTTTATCCTCTCCATCATATGTCCCTACAATTTTTATAATGATTAACATTTTGTCTACTCACTCTTGCATAGTGAAAATCAAAATGAAAAAATATTAACAAAACCACTAAACACTAAACCTTGGGCAATGTTCCCTTATTTAACAACATATTTGTTCAAGAACAGCAAAACAACCAAAAAATATATAGATATAGACTCAATGTGTTTAGTTTAAGAAACGCAACACCTTTTATAACCAAAATTGTGCAAGTTCCTTCCATTGCTAACATTCCTCCCATCCACACAAAATAAAAATAAAAACACATCGCACCAATCCCTAGCTTTGTGCATCATCATAAAACCATAGCAGTGGAGATTCACAATTAGGGTATTAAAAAGGACGGTCCAATAAAAAAAGATTACAAAGAACCATTTTAGATTTTTATTGCATTTATTACTTTATGCCTATAACTAAAATGTTGTCATGTCAATTTAATATAAAATTCCAAGAATAGATTGGATACAATATAAATGTATTTTTTTATGTTTGGCAATGTTCATATAATGCACTTGATTAAATAGTATATGATGCAAGAATTTTGAAAGCTATAGAATCCATTTTGGAAAGGCTTCAAGGAAAATGACTCCTTTCTTTTGCCATTTGGTTTATTTTTTGTATTCACTAGGCTTAAAATTTGTGGCCCCAAATGTTGACAACATGTGTAGGAAAGAATCATCCAAGAAAACATGTTAGTTGTTTATAAAAACTTATGTATTCATTTTCTACATTTCTAGTTTTTTACCAAAATATTGATGCATAATTACATATGCATGTGAAAAATCATCACCATCGTGAAAATTAACATAATTTGAATTATCCAATATTTTGCACTTAAATTGATTCCATGTAAATTATGTATTTGGAAAATAGAAAAGACAAAGTCCTATGTCCAAAAAGTAGTACCTTAATCATAAATATCCCTAGTAATATCTAGAAAATGTATGTGCAAATCACTAGGCATTCTTGTGAATTATAACAAACAAGATAGAAAATAGTTTGCAACACAATAGAATTAAACAATTCACAAAAGTAGCCAATTGAGCCTTAAATCCACATTCTAGGAGTTCATGCTACATATGCCAAAAGTATTGCAAGAAATTCAAAGACAACATTAACGTTCACCATTTCACTCAAAGTAGTTAAAATATGAATTTCAATAATGGTTTTTATTTATGGTAAGTTACAAAATTTTAAATTTTTGGTATAATAAAAAGTAAATAAAAAGTACTTTTTAAAATGATTTGTCAATATGGTGTTCAAACCTACTTCACATTGAAATTTTGAAATATTATGATTGTGACATGCATAATTTACATAAATGTCTTTTAAGTTTTCATTAACTTGAATTCTTTTTTAAATCAATATTTCATTTACTTGTAATTCATTTTGTAAGATTGAAAATCTCGTGCAAGTAAATGCATTTTAAAAATAATATATTTACTATTTACAAAATGGGATTTTTCAACATTATAATCATAAATGAAATTATCATCATATTAGTCATTCTATAAAAATAATATTTCTATTTTTAATAGATCAAAGTTTTTTTTATGGTTATTGGTAAAAACAATTTACACAAAACAATGAATCATCTACTTTACTTTGCTTTCACCCACAAAATTCGTTCGAAAGGTGGAGAAGTTGAAACAAGTTGAATTTTAAGGAGGTTTTAAAAAGTTGTTTGTCCATATGTGTGATTTGAGGTTTTTACGAATTGGAACCAATATTTTGCACCACCTTGAAAAACGAGTCTATCAACAAAAATTTCACAAGGTGAAGCAACCAAATGTACATAATGATGGGCAATGATTCATTTTAAAATATGGAACATGGAAACACATTACACCAAATAACTACAATAGTTATATTAATAATGAATGATATGCCCTCATCATAAACTTACCAAGTTTCATAAATTCATACCAAAATTGCACGAATTCCATGATGATGTGGTCAATATGTATGATATTTGTATGTATTCAATATTTTAAATATTCAAACCGATAAGACATTGTTTTTGAATGACATACCTGAATGTTCATGTTTAATACACAAAAATTACATAGTTTTATCCAAAATTACATCACAATAGTTGCATGGATTTAGTTAAAATGTAAATCATATTTATTTCACATCAAAACATCACAAGTAGAAGAGACATGTCATTTATATAAAAGTAATATGTATATTTTTTTGTCATTTTTACACTTTGAAGCTCAAGGATATTACATGAACATATTTTTTAAGATTTTCACATTAATTCTATTGAAATTTTGTGATATTGTAAATTTGTGATGCTAGATCAAAATGAACAAGGGAAATTAACGATTTTGTAATAGGAAATGGTGATTAGATGAAGGATATCGATGGAAGTGGAACCTTCCATTGCCCACCAAACATGAAATCTTTGGCCTTTTCCTTCCCATTGACCATTAAGTTGGAACCTTTTGTTGCCCATCAATCACAAGATCTTTCCCCTTTTCCTTTCCATTACCCATAAGGTTTGGGTATTTTTCCCCTTCCCTTTGTGTCATCATCTTAAAAGTGTGTTTTTGGGGCTTCAAGAGATTTTTAAGAGCATTTTTTTTCCCTTAAAAAGGTAGCTCTTGTGAGATTAGTTGGTGATAGAATATTCATACATGTTAACTATGCCATGGAAATGCATTGTGAACCATCATTTAAGACTTCGATTTCATAAGTTAAAAAAATCTACTTGGAAGTTTTTGTTTTCCAACTACTTTTTTTTTTTCTAATATATCTCGGTCATTATTAAAATGAAGATCTTGAAACTTTTAATGGTGAAGCACTTGGTTGATAACTTTCCAACAAGCCTAAACTTGTTAAATTTGGATGAGAAAATTGCCCGCAATGAGGTTTAAATGACTAGGTGTTTGCTATAATTATGTTTTGATCTAACAAGTTTAAGGGTCAATTGCTAAAGTAAAAAAATTGAGGTTGTGCAACTTGGAAATTTGAACACCTTGCTTCCAACTTTTAAACCTAATCAAGATCAATGCAATTGGATGTCTAAAGTGGAATCTACAACCATTTGAAGGAAAGGGGGTCAAGCAACCTTCCATCTCCAAATGGAATGTACAAGGATGTGCATTCTTCCAAATCTTGATTCAACCCTTCAACTTAAGCATTTAAGTTCAATTCTTAGTAGATTAATTAAATTTCTTTTTACATTCGTATGAAATTTGTTGGATTACAAATGCAATCCACTGTTTTAGGCCTACATGGAATCATTCAATTGTAGTAACTTTGTAAGGAATTTTACCTCTTAAAATTGAAAAATGAAGTGTGCAAAAACTACCTCACCAGTAGTATTCAATGTCCCCCATGGAATTTAGGGGTTCTTTTTTCTCCTCAATTACCCCTTGTTCCTACTTCCATTAATGTTTATTGTTTCTTGGTAGCCTTGCATTTTGAAACCTCAATATTTTTTTGCCTTGTGCCTAATTGTTTATGCACACATTGCACTCCAACTCCATTTGATGTAATGTAGCCTACATTGTCCTTTATTCCCCTTGTAGTGCCTTGAAGGCATGTTTTACAATATTAGCCCTTAGGTTTGCCTTAGAATATGAAAGTGGCTTAAGTGTGTTTGCCCTTTATTTGTGCCCCATTTGGTGAACTCTCATGTCAAATGGATCTTACGATACCATTTCAACCACAACCTCCAAATTCACCTCCATTTGTTCCCAGGCCTTTGGGTCTCCATTTGTGGTTTCATCTATGCTTAAACTTGATAAAAATGTTGGCCCACATGAACAAAGGAGACTTTGCTTCAATGGGTGTTCAACAATTTGGTCAACAACCATGGGAAAAATTACCATGTGGTTCCACAACCACCATTGACAAAGGTGCATTAATTGACATTAGTGGTATTGGTTGAGGAGCAATTGCAAGATGTGCATTATGAGAAAATGGGGTGATTTGTAACTCATTGCAACTTAGCGTATTTCTACGGGTGTGAATGTTATTAGACAAGTTGCATGAGTTGCAATGGAAGTAGCTCACTAAATGTGAAATTGTATACATATGCAACTCATGCAATTTAATTACAACTTTCTAGGAACAACTATTGAGCAACTCTAATGAAACTAATTTGCAACTACCAATGTGCTAACATCATACAAGTTTCATTGATCCATCAAAATTTGACACATGGCACTATGGGGATTTTTGAGTGATTTCCACCATCATTTATGATTATTTATTTTATATGGTTTTAACTTGTGACATGTGATGTAATTAAAGATTCCACATGGAATATTAATTGGATTTTGAAAATAAATAAATAGATATATATTTAAGTAGGCAATTAGGTTAAGACATAGGGATAAGTAGGTAGGTCATATTTACATACCTAATGTACATGTGACCTACGTACCTACACCACATACCTACTTGCCTACCTAGGTAGGCAAACAAATTGGAAAGTAGAAAGGTAAATGATTTAAAGTATAAGTAGGTAAATGTTTTTTTAAACTTTATGTTTTGCATTTAAGGTTCAATTTTTTTGAACTCATCCCAAATTGGCACATGTATTTTAATGTGAACGCCCAAAAAAAAACCACCAAGTCTTTATATAATTTTTGAAATGAGATTCAAGGACAAAACGTATGAGTTTTATTTGCACATTAGTTGCAAATTGGATTGCAACTCAAAAATAAATTCTCCCACATTTTGTGTGCTTGTTTTTAATTTTGTAAATTATACAACCAAATATGTAAATATCTAATAATTAATTGTGTGAATTAATTATCAATAATTAATCATCTAAAATAGTCAAATAATTATTTAATTAGTTATTTGATAATTAATCATATGGATTCCCAAAATTGATTATCCAAAATAGTTATTCAGATTAATTTATTTTATTTAGATGATTAACTAGTTAGTGAGTTTAGATCATTAATTTTCAGATAATTAATCATTTGAACTAATTAACTAACTATTTCAAATAACTAATTATCCAAATTCAAATAATTGGTCATTTATTATCTGAATTTAAATTATTTAATTAATTATCTAAATTAGTTAATTACATTATTATATAATTTTAATTATTAACTCATATTAATATTTTTTTCTAATTAGTTATATCATAATAATTAAGTAAACTAAATATTTATTAATATGTAATAGTCAATAACTTATTAAAATTGAATTCATTATTAGATTTTAAGGATTAGTTATGAATTTTTTTTCAGTTATTAACTTATTAACATTTGAAGAACAATCACAAAATAGTGGAAAAGTAATTTTTTATAATGGTAACATAATGGTAACATAATAACATAATTAATTGTATAAATGGGAATTATAATTGAGAAGTAGTTGCAAGTGTCATGTACATAATGGGCTATGGAAATGTGTACATGTGGCATGATTATATGTGTCTTCTTTGTACAATAGTTGCATAGTTGTTGATTGAGTGTTACATTCATACCCAATTATAATATAGTTGCCACACACAAATAAAATGCAACTTGTCAAAAAGTCAAACATGACTAATTATATGTCAAATATATGATGTGTACATTACATCATATAAGTATCCCATTTGAAACTAAGTTACAACTACAATATAACTCCCTAATTTTCTAGCATGGCATTTTATTTATCAATTGCCTAAATTTCCATGCTTTAGTTGTAATGTAGTCATATATTAATTGTTTTAGAAATATAGTTGCAAAGCGGTTATGGTGGACAAGATTTCTCATAGTGGTGGTGGAGCCACTTGTGTTTGATATGGATGCACATTGGTCCTTTGACCGCTTAGAATGGTCCTCCAATCAACTTGAACCCCAAACACCACCTTTGCATACACCATTTATGTCAAAATCAAAGGCATTTAGTTTTTTTCCAAAGATTGGTTCCTTGTCATTACCATGTGCACTTGCAACATGTTGCATTAAGTGCTTATGATCATACCATATACGATTAAAGGGCTTGAAAGTGGAGTTTGACAGGGATAGTTGTAAGATGACCAATGTCCATGGACTCGTATACGTGTTTTCATTCATGTGTCTTGGTAACTTGTAAATTGGGTGGCATTATTTTTATAATGAGTTTCATGTCAAATTGTTGGCCATTTCTTGTCAACATGGCACCACCACACATAGGTGGAACACAATGTGTATGTCCATGGTTGGGGGATGTTTTACCATCCATCATATGTTTAAAGGCCTCAAGTTTTACATCATGTTGTTTTTCCATTGACTTGAAATGATTTAAACATGGGCTTGAACTAGTACTAGTTATGATCACCATTGATTACCTAGAAGGGATGGATTCAACCACAATCTTGAATAACTGGCCAACATTACATGACAATCGAAAGCACTTGGTTGCCATTCAATGGCCATGACATGAAAACCATAGCAAATCATTAGATGGTAATTGAAATAGGTTCAATCACCTTCTGTTGCCTACTCCAATTTTATGGCAATTATACATATTATGATGACCATCCTAAGCCCTAAACATGTTTCAAGGTGACCAAAATCAATTTCAATAACCATCTAAATATAGTTGGAATGTCTTCAACTCATTTTGGCCATTTAATGGTGATCAAATTGATTTCAATTGTCATCTTTTGTATATAACATGTTTGAAAACATTTGAAACCCTTTTTCTTTGATGTGTATGACCTAAATTATCTTTTTACAATTGATGCAATACACTTGGAAAAAAATGTTTGGCCTTTGCAACAATTCAAGTTATTTTTGTGTTTTAGGCATAACCAACCATGTCAAGGAATCAAGATGAAAACATGAGATAAAACCAACTTGAACTGAACATTGCGCTTGATGACAATCACAATCAAAATGACAACACCATCCTTACATGGGACTATGAGGGAGCAAATGTCATGTATTTTCAGGCCAAAATAAAGGGGAGTATCATGTGGATATCTCTCAATTACAAAATGATGTTGTATAAAGAAATCCCATTGACTTTGTATGTCAACAACCAACACGTTGTGGAGGGGGAGTGAGTGTTCATAGCCTAGAATTACAAAGGTGCGAATGTTAAATATCGTCATGTGCATTTGAAGGAGTATATGCTTTAGATGTCATTAATATGCCAAAAGATTTGTTGTACAAGGACATCTTTAGAGAACTTCATGTTTATGATATACATGACTATTTCAACACAATATGACCATAAATAGGAATAATGTCCATGATAAAAGAACATAATTTCATTAAGAATGCAAACAATCTTCATTTTGGTAAATAAACATAGTGGTATTCCCCAAAAGTTGATACAAAAAGTTATTCACCTTAGCCATCATTTTTCTTTCATTTTTTCTTGCTTGAACCTTTAAACATTATTGTAGTTAATTTTCACATACTTATGCCATTGTCCAACATTTGAAATTTTTGAAAAAAAAACTCTACTTAGTGAACAAAACCGAATATCTTGATTTGGTCACCATTAGACATCTATGGTGATATTTCAATCACCATTGAATTGCTATAGTGCCATTTTAGTCACAAACACTTTCCATATTTTAGTTACCATCAAATGGCCATAATAGTTTTGATCACCATCAAACGACCATTTTATTTTTCAATCACCAACTATCCAAACCTGGTGACCAAATGCATGCACAACTTCCCATGGTGGCTAAAATCCCTTATGATCATCCAATGGTGACTGAATTGGGTTAAAACTATATGACATTTAAGAAAAATCTTGGTTTCATTTTTTGCCCCCATTTTTTTCCCTTTGGGTTTTTTGTCTTTGGTTACACATTTACAACAATTGCTTAGAACCTCGAGCGACTTGAAGAGGTTAAAATCTTAAACACATCTAGGAGTTTTGTTGGCCTTTTCAGAAAAGTATGGAAACTATTAAAGCTTGACCTTTCAAAATTCTAGTGGCTCATAATCATTATTGCTTGGAAGGTTTTAAGGTTTTTTGGGCATCCTAGATTAAAATGATGTTGTCCAACCAAGCTTCAAGGAGACAATTTGACCTTAAACCCTAAACTTTATCTTAGGCATTGAATGATCCACATGGAATGCTTTTTAATGTGCCATCACAAACCATTCAAAAGTGAGGGGCATCAAAATTATTCAAGGGTGAGAACATTTCATCAACCCATCTTCAAAAGTGACAAAGGCTTGCAATAGATAACCTTAAATGAATTGCCATGCGATAATTTTAGGAAATTGTTTTCAACTTTTTCAAAAAACAAATGATGGTTTACTTTCCCTTTTATGAGTAAGCAAACATCTAGCCTTCATAAATATAAACATGTCATGGAATCAATTTTTTTAATGGAACTACATAATTCCTTAGAATACATTAAGCTATTGAATTTTGCAAGGTTTTTGGAGTGGCTTGAATGCAAGGTTATGGACATGATGTCAAATTTGATGCAATAGTTTGGGGTATTTTTATCTAACAAAAGACAAGGCAAATTAAATTATGGAGGTGGTGGAATTGTGAAATAATGTGACATGGTGGGTCAAAAAAATAATTTAGCAAGGATTTCTCAAAAAAGAAGACATGGTTAGTATCATGGATGGAAAATGGGGTTTGAAATCTTATTTCCCAAATAGGAAGTTAGGGCATCCTACGGATTCTAAGCACAATGAATGTGCTCCCTTTGTTAAGTCAATACAATTAAGGTGGTTATGGTGTGATGCATAAAGTGTGGATTGAAAGGTTCAATTACATCCCAAGCACAATCAAGTTGGTAAAAAAAAACACACAAAATATAAACAAAATACATGCAATTTTTTTTGGTAGAAGTGTTGGCTTGCCCATGCAAACATCCAAGTGTCATCAAATACCTTGCCATCCATTTAGAAACCATGGAGGCTTACACATTGTGGTGGAATGGGGGCATGATTCGAAAAATGTTTGATTACAACACAAAGTACTGACCCATCATGGACAATTGAATGTTATTGTGGGAAGGGGGACCCAATATGGAAGGGCAAACATGACTTGTCACCTTTAGGCAAA
>Ga0116230_10008634_pt1 | contig 10038 bp, 5 predicted proteins | sample S1TSphfallax_3_FD_88678 | JGI IMG/M metagenome (GOLD analysis project Ga0116230, IMG submission 88678) | Host-associated microbial communities from peat moss isolated from Minnesota, USA - S1T2_Fd - Sphagnum fallax MG | ecosystem: Host-associated > Plants > Peat moss > Unclassified | place: USA...
GTAGCTTGATCAAACCTTACAACAAACATTAAACATGAGCAATGAATTAAATGTGGCACCAACCTCGATGTAGTTGCAAAGGCAATGCTTAGCCAGAAAAATACTTTTCAAATTTTTGTGATTGTCCTCAAATTATGATGAACATTTTAATTATTTTTGTTACACAATATTTTCAAAGAAAATATTGATATAGTGGTTAGAATCTCCCTTTTCATCCAAAGGGTTCAAGGTTTCGTCCTTTTTTTAATTTTGAAATGGATGAGGGAAAAAAACCTCTAGACAATATCTTCAAGCTAAATGCCAAAGGAAAAAAAGGACTTTCCTCATAGAGGAAATACAATGGTAGTCTAACCATATCCCTTGGGGAGAAAAGGAATAACTTCTTGTAAAGAAAGGGATTAAGTTGCATTGGGGAAAAACATTTCCCCAAAGAAAAGACTAAATTGCCCCAATGATCAATTTCTTTCAAGAAGTAAATTTTTGAATGTTTGACAAAAAAAATATAAGGAATAAACTTTGTTCAAATCAAACGTTCTTTATATAATTGATTTTTTTTAAATGTAAATATTTAAAACGATCTTGCAGACTTGATTTGAAGTTATGAACTAAAAGTTATCATGAAAAGAAGAGGATTTAAAAATATGTTTCAAAATTTCAAAATTCTTTTACCGCATATAAATGTGGTGTAAAATATATGACATATAAACAAATTTGTACCTTGTAATACAAGAAAATGATCAATTACACAAAAGTATGACAATATGTAAAATATGAATATTTAACTAAAAAAATTAGCATGTTCATTGTTTATGCTAACATAAATATGATATTATAGAACCTTGGCTCTATCCTGCGTGTCTGCTACTTTTGGGTAACTGGAGGGCACAAGCTGGTTACCGGACATAACCGACCGCAATGAGAATTGATTTTCCCTCTTTTCATCTACAAAGAGAGTGGCTACAACAGTTTCATCCAAGAACTGAATGGTTACATAATCATAAATACAGTAGCATGGGGCGTCTTGATGACGTGTCACTTCCTGATTGGACACCCACACAACAGTTATATGACATAACCTGCTGAGCTCATGGATGTGAATCGTACAACCTTTTGAGCTCATGGATGGAGCCTCATTTTCTCTGCGCCTTCTAGAAGACAACAAAGGGGATCATCATCTCAATGCCCCGCACTACAGGTTATGTCCAGTAACACAGCTTGAGGAGGCCGGTTATGTAGTCCATTGGGCCAATGAAAGCAGATGTTGGTACCTCGGTGCTAACTATTAGGGTTGCTAATGGAATGAAGGTTGAAGGTTATGGCTTGTATAACTTGGTCGACAGACATTCAGATGGTTATGCCTTGTAACTGGTGACCTGATAACCAATCTGAATGTCGGGAGGTCAGTCCCATGTTTGCTTATTTCAGTGTCTCTCTAATCTGGTGAGCCTTTCTTGTCCCACTCCGTGAGACCTGGGGTTGTGGATCCACGAATGAAGGGATGGGGTCTAATTTTTTGTCCCATCACAAACCCAGAACTAGTTGGTCCCTTCTGGGACCTGGAGTGGAAGTAGGCCTCGCACATAATACCACTCTTTCATGAAGGGGTATTAGAATGATCACAAACTGGTGAACAAATTGAGGTTATGGGGGGTAATGCAAGTTGTTCCCAGAGGTCCAGGTTTTTCTTTTCTGTAACGCAACTTTTAATTTCTGTATACATCAAAATTCTGTAAGATTTATAAATGTGGTCTTCAACTTTTTTTTGGTATGGATTCACTTTTCTCTTCTTTTTCTCCATTGCTGGCTTCAAATTTTCCCTCTTGTTTAGTCAAATGAATTGGATGTGAAATGCTTGGTCAAAGTCAGGAAGGAAGGAGCAAAATTCCATTTCTTTAAATTGATGCCCAACAAATGTATTAGACAATGCTTTGCATTTGGTGAGTGAAGTGCATCTCATTTCATATTATTTTTATACACTAAGCCCATGAGGGATGCAACGGCTTTGCAAATAACATGTGCCTTACTACAAGCATTGTAGAAAGTGAAAAACCAATAGCCAACCACAACTTGTGAGTCACCTATTGTTAATCTATTAAATAGTTGTGAGCTGTATACCAAACTATTTCAAAAGTAGTTTGAAACTTTGAAGTTTGAACAACTCCACCCTCAACAAAAGTTTGCACTTCCAAAATATAATGATAGAGGTGCTTCATGCTTGGCATATTGATTGTTGAACTTTGGCAAAAGTTATGGGATAAAGTGTGGTGAGTTATTGCGAACATCTTGGGAAGCACATTGGGAGCTTGAGAACATGCCAAAAATGCATTAAGAGCCTCAGGTGTTCACACATTGGGAACTTGATGTGAACACATATGATTGACAACTTGGTGTACACCTGGTGAGAAAACATTGAGAACATCAAAATCAAAAATGTTCAAAACTTCCATTAGTTCCCAAAAAGAAAAAAGTTTGATTCTTGGGTGCATGATGCATCACCTCATTGGCAAAGCAAAATTTCTTTCCCCAAAAATGTTTATCACTCTTTTTCAATTAAATTTAATGCCTCATTCTTTTATCAACCTCAGGTGAACCATCATCTCTTATACAACTTTAAACCTTGATTTGGTCATTTGTTTGGTGAGTGAATCTACTTAAAAAAATTTGGGGAAACCTAGGAAAATTTCAATGATATCTTTTCACATAACAATGCATGCCACATGGCATTCTAATTTATAGGTTTGCATTTTGGCCTTTGAGGCCTACTTGGCCATATGGGTCTTTAGCAATGTTTATCACAAAATCTAAAATATGACACTAGTGCAGCTACTCTAATAATGACTAAAAGGCCTCACTCTAGAAGGTCAAGTACCAATGTACCTATATTATGTACATGCTGGTTCATTTGTCGCCAAGTCAAAACCCCCAAAAAACACATTTCTTCTATGCATAATTCCTAGTATGGATTACGATGACTGTGTGAAACCCAATTTGTTTTGTTGATGAGGATTGCCTCTATACACTTGAACTATAAGCTTCCATCAATGGTCATTAGGGAGGAAGCAGTGGCAAAAATGCTTACACAATCCAAATTTGAAAAATAAGTCTAATTGTTCTATCACCTAGAAAAGGGAATGGAACCTTAAGTGTTAACGTATTCCTATTAGAGTTATGAGTAAAGTAAAAAAACATAGTTCAGCTCCAAAACCTTGAATTTGGTCATACACAAGGTGAGATGAAAAAAACCTGCAAAAAAAACCTTAGCATTCAACCGAGGATGAAACTTAAAAAATCATCAATTTTGGTGGTAAATCGAGTTTCATCATTTCTTTTTTTTTCTTCTTAAGAGCCTCCACCAATGCTACCTATATTGATGCACTCCCAAGCTCCTTATTAGCCTCAAAGATGAGCCTAAGGTAAAAAAACAGCGGAAAGGTTAAAAGTTTGGGGCACACTCCCTAGCTCTCAACACTTTAAAGGGGTGGAGGGGCGTGTTGGAGCTCTGAAATGGGACTAGGAAGAGTGACAAGCAATTTATTCATTCATTCGGATCTGCATCCAACCAACCACAAGTTGGTTAATACTATGTTGCACAACACCTTTGGTGTTAGGACAAACCACATGCAATTTTGGACTTGTGAGACTCACCACGGCCCAGACTCGAGGGAAGCCACCACCTTCCCCCATATAGTATTCTCTATGCCTCTCCAAGAAGCCCACATCCAAAAGGCCTTTTTGTCCTAGGACTCCCAAAGGAAAGTCCCAAAACTACCAAAGTTGGACTCCCGCAACTTTGTGGGGCCATAATTTCTTGCTCACACCTCCGATCAAGATGAGGTTTGAAGCAAAGTTGTAATTCTTGTCAAGAGCTTTCCAATGGTGTATCACACTTCATCTACACGCACGGAAGTCGAATCGATTCCTGACTTTTTTTGGTTGGAGTCAAACTACTAATTTGATTCCTAACATTCTTTTTGCCATAACTTATGTTGCAAATGTCCAAACGGGTCATGTGAGACCATTTTAGACATCTACACTTCAATATCTTTTCAATGATATTAAGAATTCTTCAATGCAAGGTGTTTTGACTTCTACAATCACTCTCTGAAGGTTCGGGAGTCCACTTGGACTCCAACTCCTAAAAGGAGAGCTCACTTGGGAGTGTGAGTCTTCATTCTCACACTTTCCTTAGCCCGCACCCTTGAAACCCTTTTGCCTTGGTCGCAAGCCCAAGGCTAGGGTTGCGACATATATTTTCACTACTTTTAATTGTCCAACTATTATCATTAGTCTTGAACCTTATGCATTAAATGTTTGTGGCCATGTGGTGCACTAAAATTTTAGATTGCGTTATGAGCCCTTAGGCTACCTCCACTAACAAGATCCCTTTATCATCAACAATGGATGTCACAACCATCATTTTCCATACACAAAGAACCTTAAACCCTAAGAACTCATTGAAACAAATATTGGATTTGGTACAAAGGCTATCGAAACCTACGAATGTCAAGATCGAAAAGATTATTGAAACAAACACATCAATAAGTGAAGCTTGAAGCAAATTTTCACTTACAATAATGTTGCAAACTTGATACTGGCATTGTTACACATACAAGCTTGTGGAACAATGGTTGTGCTTTCAATTCACGCATGGCATATGTGAGCTTGTGGAACAGTGGTTGTGTAAACAACTCACGCACAACAAACCAAAATTGTTGCAAATAAATGCAAAAAAACACTTATTGCACAAATTTTCAGCAAAGGTTTGTATTTTTTAACTATTTGTGCTCATGGTTTTTTGTGTTTATAGGTTTGAATGCAATGGTGGGGATGTGTTGTGGTAGAGATTTAATTGGTATGGTATGTAGTGTTATCTTCCATAGAATTTGGTTTATGTGGTTGCATTTATGGAATGGTTTGGAGAAATGGGGTTATTGATATTAGAGAGTGATGATAGATCAATGAAGTGAAACACAAATGTGCAGGTGGTGGGCATCTTGTAAATGTTGGCACATCAACAACAATGATTCAAGAAGTATCAACGATAACACCGGCTACAAGAGATGGAGGGAACAAAGGAGTGATAATAATTACTTCTGCATTGTAAAAAGTCCCAATCTTCACAAAACATGATGTCAAAACCATGGCACAACATGTGGCATCTAATCTAGTTTCCATTACATGGGGCATACTAATTGTTGTTTCTTAAAAGGCTTGTGCACAACCACAAGTATTGGAGTTTTGCAACCTAGGGCTTGTATGCATGATGCACTGATTATACATTAATCATTGTTATCTAGATTATATCACACAACATATATCTTGGTTTTGTTGATAGGGGGTTAAAACCCACTATGTTTATGTTCTAAGCACGATGATATGTGCCAAATTCATGACTGAGTGTTGTCCGTGGAAGGGTGTGCATATCATGTTATGTGGAACAAAACACATTTTGGGTCACATGGCAAAGGAAGAGGTGTGTTGTTTTGACTCACCAAATGTCAGTGTGAATATTTGCACAATCTCTCAGAAGGCCTATGATGCAAATGGGAAAATTCAACTTCCCAATCACAAATCCAAGTTCGGTGATCATGTTATGGTTTGCATTAATGACTCGAGGTATTGTCCATTTTTTTTACAACCCCACAATCCATTACCTTCATCAAAACTGCATTGATGATATGCATATCTATTATTGTTGTTAGAGTTGGGTTCCTTGTGTTGAAATTACAATGGGATTTTAAAAAGTATCCAATTAATGTGATGATTTTTTTAGTAGGATTTGAAAACCTCACAACAATCTTTCCTTTCCTACAGTTCAAATGAAACATTTGTTAACTAGCAAAAACTTCAAAGGAATGGTGCAAAAGTTGAACTCCAACATGGAGATATTGTGTTGCTTGTTGGTCCACTAGAACATGGTGAATCTCTATCATTTAACCATGCATCTACCATTCCCTCATTTGGTTTTTTCCTTTACCATTGCTTATTTATGATTTACATGTTTAGAAATTATAAAAGTTGGTTATTTTGGTTTTTGTTTGTATGTGCCTTTTAGAAAATGCTTTTGCATTGTCTATATAATGGTGCCAACAAGGGAAAACATGTCGGGGATAACCTCTCAAGATGACCCAATTGACACCACAAGAGCAACAAATCTAAAAAGGAAAAACACCCATATTGTAAACAATATTACAACCATGAAGCCAACAAAAACGAAGTTGTCAATAACCTTAAATTTTGAAAGACCTAATTATCTCAAAACCCACACACCACCACACCATAGTCTTGAGTTTATTGCAACATGTTTATGAATATGGTGCGTTTTAGTCAAAACATATTGGAGTTGTATGCAAATGATGTGGAGGACGGAGGATGTGCCAAGTGTAAACAAAGTTGAGGTCTTGGAAGTGAAGGCCCTAAGATCCCAATTTCATTTAATGATGCTCAAAACCTGCAACATTCAAGTGAACTTCACAACTTGTAGGCTTGATGAAGAGGTGTAAGTGTTTATTTTACTTGGACCTTTGCTTCTATGAGTTAGTTGGCTTCAACTTCAACTTAGTTTCGTTTTTTGTTCAATGGGTGTTTAAACTACTAGCTATGGTCATAATTTGTTGTTGTGTGATGCATTTTTTTGATTTTTTATGCATATTTTTATTTGACATGGGATTTGGAGCTTCATCATCAGTTAGAAATATAAATCTTACCACTGAAAAATTACAAACAAACTACCATGCATTTAAGGCAGATCATGATGTAGTGGGTGTCTTTTTTCAAGCTCTCTAGACTTTTTTAGAAACTAGTTGGTTGATAAATGTGGCAAATATTTTTAATATGGCAAAAACTTGTACATTAGTATTATAGTGTAATTCTTGAAAGTTCAGCTTGTTTTATCGCACATGAGTTAAAAGAAGTTGAAACATTAATTACCACGAAGTATGCAATTCAAATTGAAGACAACAAGCACACCTTTTTGCTACAACAAAAGAGTTCAAGGAGTTTGCAATCACAATCTCACATTAGCAAAACATTATCGAGGATCTAAAGCAGCATATGGCTTTTACTACAAACACACGCCTTCATTGAAGAAACATTATAGAGGTTTTGAAATGGCCCAAACATTTGCAAGCTACAAATGTTGAGTGAAATGGAAGCCTCAAGTAACCTCTGCATGTCTTTATATTATTATTATCATGGTAGCACAATAACTAATATACCATGTTGTTGTTATTGTGCTTGCAACGACTAGGGAATTTTGGAATTGGAAAGTTAACTAAAAGATGCACACATTCAGCATAGCAAAGACAAGATAATAGAAGAGGGAAAATCCAAGGCAACCTTTGACCGTTTGCGTATTGAATCAACATAAGAACTAAGACACATCCTCAAACTTGTTACTATTTGACACAAGGAACAACATGACACCATTCTAACTATTCAGGTTTACATTCTAGGTTATTATTTTGTGACAAATTCTCCTTTTTTTAGCTATGATTTGCATTGTTGTCAACATGGAAATAAACATTATATTAATGATCTCCTTGGCTTAGCAAAGAAATTTAGCCTCAATTTGTTTCTTATGGGTGCACTACTAGAAATTTTGGGTTTTGCAACTGTCTTTTGCAATTAAAATTTAGTTACATGTGACACATGCAACTACAAATTTATGTAGTTACATAAGACAAGTTGCACATGACATCCAGTTGCATGTGACATTATGTATAAAACATGTATATACGGTCTTAATATACATGTTCATACATATATACAAATCCAAATGTAGTTGCACCTTATGTGTCGCAACCCCACTTTGGGTTAAGTGTGAGGATGAAACTCACACTCCCGAAAGTGAGAACTTGGAGTCCTTGGGGAAACCCAAAAACTCAGAGCTTGATTGCAGGGGTCAAAACACCTTGCATTGGGGTGTTTTTTATATCATTGAAAAGATCTTGAAGTGTAGATGTCCAAAATGGCCTCGCATGAGCCATTTGGACATGTACAGCCCAAGTTATGGGCAAAAGAAGGGCCTGGAGTCAAACTGGCAGTTTGACTCCCGACCACTAAAAGTCAGGAATTGACCTTTTCCCGACGACTGTAGAAGGAGTGCAACATGGCATTGAAAAGCTCTCAAGGAGAGCTACAACTTTGGTTCAGACCTCACTCCAATCGGAGGTTGGAACCAGGAGATATGAGTTCCCAAAGTCTCGGGAGTCCAACCCGGGACAGTTTCAGGACTCCTCCTTGGGAGTCTCAAGAAAAAGTGCCATTCGGATGTGGCTCCCGTGGAGCAATGCAGAGAATACTATATGGGGGAAGGTGGTGGCTTCCCCCGAGTCCGGGCCGTGGTGAGTCAAGCGAGTCCAAGGCCGCCCATGGCTTGTCCCAACACCAAATGGATGCAGAATGAGTTTTAACCAACTTGGGGTTGGTTTTGGATGCAAGACCGTGTAACAACATAATTGTCCCTCTTCCTAGTCTAATCCCGGGACTTCTAGCACGCCCCTCTTACCCCCTTTAGTGCTGGAAGTCGGGAGCGGCCCACAAGTTCCAACTTTTCGCAATTCAACATACTTAAACCCTCAAGTGGGTCTAACAAGGAACTTAGGAGCGTGTCATTTTACATGGGCGTGTAAAATAATGTAACTATAAAACAAATACATTTATATGGTTTTACATGGTTGTGTAAAACAATGTGAAAAATTGAATGAATGTTGTGACAAATGGGAACATGAAAAGTTGTCACATGGATGGGAATGTGATATCATAAGGATGGGAACATGATGTCATATTCAAAAATTGTGATGTCACAAGGATGGGAACATGTTATATTTCAAATTTGGTTTGTAGCCATACATGTTTTAATCTTCTTAGGGATGATCACTAGTGTTTCTAGGTCTTGGTATGGTTAATAACCATCTTGGCTACAACCCCAAATTCGCAAAAAAATGAGGCACTAAGGGCTGAAGGGCCTTGCATTGGTGGGAGAAGGTATAGTAGTAGTTTGTTGGCACATGATAAATATCTTCTCGTAGGAGAAGTTATGGTACATTCACACTTGATGTTAAGTCATTGTTAAATGATAATCTAGGTGGCATCCTAAGTGGCACCCAATGTTAAACGGGCAATAGCTTAATGTTAAGTGAATGTTAACTTACATAAAATGTTCATGGTAAGTAGGTGTAAGTCCTAAATGACTAGCATGGTTTTAGGGGTGAATGCACCTTAAAGTATACAATATTGTTGTGAAAGGGTAAATGTGCATAGAAATAAGTTTTTTTGGGTAGAAAAGAAGTGAACATTGGAAGGAGGTGGTTGGCAACAGCTAGGTGCCGAAAGAGGCATGGTAGAAACCTAGTAGTTACCTTTTTTTTTACATAGATATCTATATATGAGGCTTATTTCTTACAGAATTAGTTACCTAGGTGAAACTAAATGTTAACTCAGTTCAGGTTCATCCACAAGTGAGTAATAATGGGCATACAGTGGATGGTGCATTGGTGGTGCTGGTTCACCGAAGGTGTGTGGTCTTCCCTCCTTGTTATGGCTACTAGGTATTCATGGTAGTATATTTGTGACTCGTATTAAGTAGTTGTGAGGACCCCCAAAGGTTTTTCTTTTTAAAGAAATATTTTATATTATTTTATAGGCGATAGGCATTATTGATTGGCCCATAACAAAAAAATTATTATACAAGCTTGGACAGCCCCAAAATACATAGGTATAATATAGTCTCCTGCTTTTTGGGGCATTTATATTTATACAAGAGTAGAGTTTATGACAAACATATGTGATAAAGCGATCCACTATTGGGAACACAATGGAGGAACATGTTTAGAACTTGGGGAGGATTTTGGGAAACAAGCGAGAATTTGATGGGAACACAGTGAGAACAACAAAAATCTAACAGCCCCACCCTCACCCCAAAACCCAAAATAAAACTTGCAGAGTGATGGGGCCCAGCAGATGGATGCACAAATTTGATCCCTTGACTTTGACATCTATTAAGAAGACATTGGGAGACTTATGATTCTTGGAAAA
>Ga0116230_10008635_pt1 | contig 10038 bp, 11 predicted proteins | sample S1TSphfallax_3_FD_88678 | JGI IMG/M metagenome (GOLD analysis project Ga0116230, IMG submission 88678) | Host-associated microbial communities from peat moss isolated from Minnesota, USA - S1T2_Fd - Sphagnum fallax MG | ecosystem: Host-associated > Plants > Peat moss > Unclassified | place...
CAAGAACAAGAACAAGAGGTTGATTTTGTGGAATTGGGCAAGCTTTGGCAAGCTCCCTTGTATGAGATCACATTCTCACAAAGCTCAGAAAGGAGTTCTGATGAAGAAGAACAAGGTTAGTAGTCCAGCACTAAAATTCACTCTCTCCATTTGAAATGCTTGAGGCCACCACCTATCCTCAACAGAAGAGCTTTCTCTATAAAACCCTAACAACCTCCCTTCTGGAGCTAGCAGCAATGGAGAAAAGCTGGAAGGAGTTTCTGAAGCATCCCAGAAAAATGCTATTTGCTAATGCTCCAAAAGTTGCAACTTTCTGAAACACTAGGGAAAATTCTCTTTTGCCCTGTCATTGCTGATGTGCCAGAAGTCAGAGTCTCTGAAACATAAGAGAAGGAGGCTATTTGCCATTGATTGCTGGAGCTCCAAAAGTTAGGGTTTCTGAATCTTAAGAGAATGCCATTTGCCAATGATTGCTGTGATGCTACACAAGTCGTGGTTTCTGAAGCATAACAGAATGCCATTTGCCATTGATTGCCATGATGCTCCAGAAGTTAAGGTTCCTGAAGCAGGAGAAAATGCCATTTGTGATTGCTTGCTGATGATGCTCCAGAAGTCAGGGCTTCTGAAGCATAACAGAATGTTGTTTGAGATTGATTGCTGTGATGCTCCAGAAGTTTGGGTTTCTGAAGCAGAAGAGAATGCCATTTGTGATTGCTTGCTGATGATGCTCCAGAAGTCAGGACTTCTGAAGCATAACAGAATGTTGTTTGTGATTGATTGCTGTGATGCTCCAGGGCAAGGTTTAAGGAGCTTTACACTTTTCAACACTGTCATAGAGAATGCAATCAAGGAGGAGGTGGTGGCAGAGTGTGCAGGCTGTAGATTTTTGCTGCCTTGCCTTTGCCAGTTTCTTATTGTAAGTCATGTGTCTTTGCTCTGGTTTGACACTTCTCTCATTTCCCTGGAGTTTTCTCTCTCTCTCTCTCTTATATGTCTGTTGCAAGCTGTCCTTTTTTCACTTATGCTGCTGACTACACAACCATACCCATGTGTGCAGTCGGACATTAATCAAGTGCATCAGCTAGTGCCAGGTTGTGTGTTGACAGTCCTTCCTCTGTTCTTCTCTTCTGGTCTCTTGAGGCTTTCATCATGCAGAGTGGTTTTTTATTGGAGCATGCATTGTACCTTATTACAAAGTCATTTACAAAAGTGGTGTCTGTCTTCAATGTGGCCTGGCAGAAGCATCATGTGAGGGCTTCAATCTTTTGGTCATAGATCCACCCTGGGAGAACAAGAGTGTTCACCGCAGAGCTTTGTAAGTCCTTCAGAGACAGTTTCTGCTTGGTGGCTGGTTTTTTTCGTTGTTGTCCTTCTCTCTTTACTTCCTCTCTCTCTCTCTTTCTCTCTCTCAGAAGCGAGAAGTCATGTGTATTTCTCTCAGCAACTTTGTGTCTGGTTAGTTGTGTGATTGGTCAGGTATCCAACATTGCCGAACAGGTCCTTGTTATCATTGCCAGTAAAGCAACTGGCACATGCTGATGGAGCACTGGTGGCATTGTGGATAACAAATCGTGAAAAGCTGCGCCAATTTGCAGAGAAGGAGCTCTTCCCAGCCTGGGGAATCACACCAGCTGCTGTGTGGTATTGGCTCAAGGTTTAAAATCCTGCCCCACCCCCTTTTCAATTTCTCAAGGCTTTTGTGTTCAATCGCAACTTTTGCCTCCTCCCAATTTCCCAAACTCTTTTGAAAGCTCTCAAAATGAATGACAACAAAGTTCTAATGTCAGTCATAAGTTTTGAGATGCAAATTGAGAGCTTTTTCAGTAGAAGGAAGTGGGCTTGTTGTAAAAAGGTGAAAGAGGATGGTGTGATGGTGAGCCCATTGGATCTTGCACACCACAAGCCTTATGAGTGCCTACTACTGGGCTATTTGCCCTGTCAACAACTACTGGGCACGGACAATAAGGTAGCATCTCTCAAACCTTTCCAGATTCAATCTGCTTCCATGGGTCCCTGTTGTGACAAAGTGAAAACATCTAATCCCTTTTGGCGACTTGCATCTTTCTCTTTGTCGCTTTCAACTTGACAATGGTTGATTGTAGTGGTGCTGGTTTCCTACTCATGAGAAACTTAGAAATTAGATATACACTTTGACCACAAAAATTTGTCACAGCACTCTGTCAAAAGTGCTACTAATTATGTACATGGTTGTTCTAGTTCTTCTAGCTCAAATTCAGAGACAAATCTATGACTTGAAAATACTTTAAGGATTCTTCTTTTGCGCCTTACCTCTGTCTACTTTCTTGTTATTAATCCATGGACAAGTAATGAATATGCAGTTTTGAATCAGTGTTTCTATGCAGTCGACAGATGTGGGCAGATCCTGTTGAGTATCTTGGACTGACCTTTGATGAATCTGCAATAAAAGAATGAATATGTAGAGTATCACAAGTTAAGCTCCTGGATTCTAGGCTGAGTATTTCTGTCTCCCTCTTTGGAGTGAGCTTTTGCAAAGATATGTTCCATCAGGTCTACCTCCCATGTGAGGATACATTTACCTGGCTAAGTCTGGCCAAATTAAACCAATGAGAAGTTGTGGTTTTCTGGTGCAGGATGTGCATGGTGGTACAGCAGATTTGAAACATGAGAAGCCACCAGACAAGTTTGTCATCATCAGTGTCCCTGGTGACCACTCCAGAAAGCCACCACTGGGATGTATCCAAAACTTGGAAGTGTTCTCTCTCTCTCTCTCTCTCTCTCTCTCTGTGTAGTGGTGCTTGTACTCTTTGTAATGATTTCCCAGAGTTAGCTCCAAAGTTAACTTAATCTTCATATAGTATGCAAAAATTAGGAAATCTTCTGATATGCTTTTGCCAATCAGGACCATCACTCATTCATCCAGCCATCTCCCAGAAGGGTTATAGTCTGTTGGTAACCTGCTTTGTATTGAATCTGATTGCCCTTGGTACTAGATACCTATCTGTTTATTTGCACAATATGTAAATGAACTGTGGCTATTACCCCAGGTTTTTTACTTAACAGATGCTTCGCAGCTCTTTTGTCTGGCTTCTTACCAGGACCAAAAAAAGTGAAGGGCATTGAGCTTTTTGCCAGGGAGCTCACTGCTGGATGGACATCATGGGGAAATGAGCCTCTCCGATTTCAACACCTACCTTACTTCAGAAGAAAAACAAGGACTACTGGGGAGGCTTGATAGTAGGAGAAACAAGCCTAGCACCTATGTTCCTCTGTTCCATTTTATTGTCCCAGAAATGCTGAACATGTTCAGATGACTCAGAAGCTCTCAGGCTCTTTGCAAATTTGTGCCATTGCTTTCAAAACTTTAGCAATGCCAGTTCTGGCATGAAACTGCTGGAAGTTGCATCACAGGAGTTGGGGACTTGAGAGGTGAGATTACAAGGGAATCCTAAAGAAGATGGTTTGGAGTTGGGACTTGAGAAGTGCAGAGTACAAGGGAGTCCTAAAGAAGATGGTTTGGAGTTGGGACTTGAGAAGTGCAGAGTACAAGGGAGTCCTTCTTGAGAAGATGGTACAGAGTTGCATACTTTCTTATGCTAAGACAGTATGAGAATGAAACATTCGTGAAGAGATCACAAAGGGCATTGAAAGGTTGAAATCAAGGACAAAAATTGTCAACAATCCAATCCCAAGTGAATGCTAACTTGGTAGGATGTATAGAAGTAGAAAGGGTGCGGGGGAAGAGAGGATCATCTCAGAGGGAACATTGTTGTGCTAGCAAGCTCACTACATCAAAGGACATCAAAACAGGTTGGAAACCAAAGGTGAGGAACAATTGTTTCTATAACCTCAACCCTCAAATGGGTATGAAACACTCACCAACAACCTAGTGTCAAATCCCACAGTTTCAACAGAGGGAGACTCCCCCCTAAATTGAAGTCCTTGCCACACTGGTTCAATTCTTCACTGACTTCTAGTCTGATTCTTGAATCGCCCGTCCAAATCACACTTGGAATGCTTTCTTCATGCTTCTTCTTGGATAGTGCTACAATGTCTTAAACCAGAGCACAATAATGTATTGAGGTAGAAATTGAAATGAGGAGGGAGCTTAAGTTGTTTGATAGGTGTATTCACATGTAGTGCTTTGAGGAGCATCAGCAGAATGTGGCAAATCTATATAGTCTTATGAGGTCAGTTCTGGACATAGCTGTCAAAATATGCTAGGAATGTAATACTTTGTGCTCCTGGTAGCTGGTCACAACACTACAAGTTGCTGTTGCGGATCACTCAACAAGCAATCTTACCATGGCTATTGTTCAAACTGCTCCTCAGTTTTTTTGTGGTTCAACGATTAAGGGTTCCAACACAAGCATTTGGCCCTAGAATGGCCAAGTAGAAGGAAGCTTTCCACCACCAAATGTCAATCCTTCCATATACAAATCGTTCTCTGGGAGTGGTCAAACACACTCTAGGTGGTTGCAAAAATAAATATTATTGTTCTATTGTGAGGGTGATCTTCTTCTCTAACTTGCTATTTGTGTCAACTTCATAGATATCATTCTTGTTTCTTTCTTGTGATAAAACAATACCCAAATAGAAAAAGGTGATTTACCAAATAAATTATATGAGTAATTTGTAATCTTGAGTCTAGAATGCAAAGGTCATCATGTGCCATCATAATGAGAAAGTCATTTTTTAATAAATGTTTTGAGAGATGGTTCTCACTTGCACTATGATGTTAGGCTTGCAAAATGGCAAGAGCCTCTTGACGGTCTTGACCTATGACGTATCACTTAAGTATTTTGTCAATGTTCTATTGATAAAATCAACTAGATATCAAAACAAAATGCTTGCTACTAACACAAATTTTGCAACATTTGTTCTTTGATCAAATCAATGGCATGTATTGAGTGTTCACCTCATCCAATATGATATTGACAAATGAAAGAAGAAAATGGTCTTTTTGAGTGTTTTTGTTTAATGTCCAATAAATGATGCATACTTGAAGTTTTCCATTTATTTTTCATCGATACCAAGGAAAGACCCAATTAATAATCTTTATTGGCCTAATAAAATTAAATTGTAAATTTTTTTCCAATTGCACCTTAACTATTTGTTCTAGCCAAAGGTTCATATGACTTTCCACAAATAGACCTTGCGTCTAGAATAAGAAAAATGGTGTGTTGAACAACTTGTGGTGGGATAGCCTTGAGGTTCTTATAAGACCAATGAAAAATATCACAATATTTCATCACAAGGTTTTTACATTGTGTGCTTTCTTCATTAAACAATTACGAACCAATTTTAATCAATCAAAATTATTTGCTTGAATAAACAACATCAAATTTTCTCCAATTTGCCTCACATATATGCATTGCGTCTATAGGACCATGATACCCAATTAGTTTGGTATTTGTGGATAGATAGGAAGGTTAGGGTCAACCTCAATGCCAATGAATGTCTTTTTAAAATGCAAAGGATTAGGTAATGTATCATTTTCCTTCATTAAGGAATCAAGGTTTTCTATCTTTGTACCATTTATCTTCAAATGACATACATCTTCATAAATAATCTCATCAACCAAGGTGGCATGGTTTTACAACATTTCATTCAATTCATCAATTAACTGTTCTATAATGCAATTAATAGAAACTTCATAATTGGAAGGTGTATGGTTTAACAACCATTTGGTGAATTCAAAATCATTTGTCCAATCATACAAGTCAAGGTGTATGCATTTGAAATTACTAATGTCTATTGTTTTCATGTTTTCCTTGTTCAATAATTAAAGATAACTTGTTGATGTTTTAGGTTTGAAATCCTTATCATTGTTATTCTCAACATGGACCCCCTTTTTTGAGTAAAATCAAAAGTCAAGAACGTCCTTATAAGCTTGATTGTCTCAATTGTATTATTGTATAGAACATTATATGTGAGACTAGGATTGTCATAGGCCCAATTAATCACAACTTCAATCATTTGCAACCAATCTCTACCTAAAAATAATGGATAACCATTAATTTATGTTTAAAAGAAAATAATGCGGAAGGTGAAATTGTAATCCTCATTGTGAGCACACACCTTGCAATTTGTAATATGACCAACTAGAATTTGGTAACTTTAATATGCCAAATTAATGATAAAGGTCATGGGTTCATGACTTGAAGGTCTAATTTTTCCATGGTAGATAAAGGCTTGATATTTAAGTCACTACCTCCATCCACCAAGACAATAGGGATAAATTTATTCACAATCTCAACTTCAATTTTGATAGGACCAACATCAATGGGAGTAAGAGCTTTAACTTTTGCAGTGGTTTCAACCATTCTAGATTTAATAGTTGTAACTCCTTGGATGAATTGTACAATGGAAATATTAGCTTTAATGTTGCACCAAAGACCATAAATTTAAGCTAAATTATAACTTTGAACATTATTAAACTTTGGGAGGCATGTAGGTGCATCCCAAGGTTCAACATATTTTGCAAATGGGAAACCATCATCACTTTTAGGCTTTAAAGGTCCATTGCCTTTAACCATAGTTTTAAAAACATTTCTCCTTGCTTCTTTGAATATTTCATTGAGCTTTGAGAAATGTGGAAATTCTTCAAAAGGGGTCTTAAAAGATTTTTGTAATGTGGACATGCCTATAGCCTTAGACCTAGTTATAATTGCTAAAATTAGAATTAGTGCCTTTCCCTTATCCTTTTTGATTTTAGAGGTCTAAAACAAATTAGATTGTTGGTGAGTGTATTTAAGAGGTATAGTCGATGGATTGACTTGATTGGGATTCATAAACTTGACATCCAAAATGCCTTGATGTGATTAAACTTGTCCCATATTAAGATTTTTTCTTTGACTTTGAAATGGGGGCAAATTAATCACGCCTTATCTAGTTTGAACAAATAAGTGGGGATGATGAATGCCCATTGTTTTGTTGATCATAGGATATACTTGAAGGGTTTATTGGATTTGTAGAAGGTACACTAAACTTAACACTTTGTATATTATTCCTTGCTTATTGTTCATAGTTGCCTAAATGAAGGTTTAAATGCATGACCTTATTTAGGTTGCAATAAAAATTCAAATGGTGATTATAATTACAATTGGAACATTCAATAGTTAATTCCACCAACAATTGTCAAGCACATATATGTTTGTCATCACAAATTCCCATGTAAAAGTACCTTTGCTTTATTTACAAATTGTTTTGAGGCAGGTTCATCAATTGATTAACCTAATGGGATGGTCTATAAAATGGAACCTAAGATTGAATTGTCATCATGCAAAATTGAGTAGTGTGATTAGCTTGTTTATCATTGTACACCACATTCATGAAAAATGCATGTTTGATTCATGTGGTAGTAGTAGATTAACATCATGATTTTTTATGAGGCAAAACATTTGCTTGTTCATGGCTTGCAAAACTTTCATAATTTCACCCTTAAAATCTTTGTTAGTCTCCTTTAACTTTGATTGAAACTTTTGAAAACAAGCTTCAATTGAAGGCATATTATTCATAGTAGGCTTTGGTAGTGGCATTATTGCTAGATGCATTAGTGATAAAAAAAATCCTAAAAGAAATGAACAATAAAGTGTGTAATTTTACTTTAAAAAAATCTTTAAAATAGTGAATAATAAAATGTGCAACCTTTCTTAAAATAAATTTAGGTTTAAATTCTATAAAATTTATTTACCAAAGATTTAAAACTTGTGACTCGAACAAGTAATGAAGGTTGCCATATTCTAAAATGATTAAGAAGGATTCATGGTGACCTTTGCAAATAATTATGTATTCAATTCACTATGATATTCATTACCTACCATAACAAACCCAACATGAACAAAAAATGATATAATTCATGTTGTGTCCTTGTTTTAAAATATTTAATGTTAACCTGCAAGTGATTGTGGATTCCAATCATTAATAGGTCATGGTAAGCTTTACTCAATACAACCAACCCAATTATTTTACAAGGATTGCAAGTAAAGGTTTACACCACTCGTCAAAATTTGTGCAAGGTTACTTGCTTTAAGCCAAACTTTGGGAGAAGTTTGCATACCTATGTTGGCAATATTATGTAGTATTAAACTAACCATTAAAAAAGATGAAAAAGTATTGTAGTACCTTTACTAGTCATGCATCTTCTTGTTGAATATATATATATATATTTTAAATTTTAAAAAAAAATTCTAGTAGAAACAATGAGAATTTTTTGAAATTCTCACACTTTCAAAGACTTGACTATGTAGACCTAAAATAAATGAAATAACAAAGTACATTAGATAGCAACGAAAATTTTAAAACTTCTAGCACTATGGGTAGTTGAAGAAACTCAGCTTTTATTGAAAATGCAAGAATGGTATAGGTACCATGGCAGTCATAAAAAGGTGAAAAACCATTTAATTCCACATGATAATAATAGGCCTTCCATTTTCAAGGTAGCTGTTTTTTCACAAGGTTTTTATTTGAAAAGAAAAAAATAGTTTAAATGTATAAGCACTCCTCAAAGATACTAATCCCCGATCTCCTTAATGTAAGCATTATGGTAGATCAAATCATGATTAGTAACATTCTTATGATTACTGTGTAAATTTTATTAATCAAACTTGTATAAAATTCATAGTACAATTTACATTACTTGAAATCGCAATGGAAATGTTGAGATGATCAATAAATGTTTCAGCCTTTTGGAAAACATGATTCCATTGAAGAAGGTTATTTTTTTTGTTTTATTCATTTGTCAAATTGAGATTTCCCAAACCATAGTGCCCTCACCATGCTCTTGGTACTCTTGGAAAACCCTCAATGAAAATGGGTGCACCCAGGTGGTTTTGTAATGTTTAGACCTATGATTTAATAGTTATTGAGTATTGAACAATTTTGTCATCGAAAATTCAATTAAAAAAAAAAACCTTTAAAAACTGGTAAATTTGGGGTGCACTTTTAGTGTTGTTGGAAAGTGCTAAATGACCAGGATTTTTACAAAGGTCATTTCGTAAATTTAAGACCTAAGGTGTAGTAGATTTTGAGTAATCTCTGTCATTGAAAATTTAATGAGTTGGGTAAGGAATTCACATTCGTGAATTATGCAACCTAGTCTCGATTAAATGCCAATTCTTTAAATTGTAGCATCTTTAGTGTTAATAGTTCAAATGAAGAAAAACCTTTGAATACTATTAAATTGAGTTTGGACTAGTAAATATGTATAGGTTATAGTGATTTGCAAAAGGGTCAACAAAAGACAATGGTTGCTTTTGATTGGCTAACCATAATGATTGATTGACATGGTGGCATTCAGATAGTCTTTCATTTTGTATTATCCAAAATTTCACATTTATGGATGGGGACGGAAATCATTTGCTTCCTATGTTGGATGTGGTAAACATTAATAGAGGCTCAAATAAGGGGCGAGAGTGGAGATGCTTTTAACACACATTATCATTATTTGGTAGTCAAGGTCCCACCTCCCATCCCATATTCAAGTGTTTGCTGTTCACTTACTCCAATTGCTTGACCCAATCAAGTTTTTGGTATCCAAGGTCACCCCCCTTCCCATCCCTTTTAAGTTTTCCCTCTTATCACATATTCAAATGTTCTTTGTTTCCCCCACATGGACCTGTTGTGTGAAATCACATGCTTTTCATTATGTGAAGAAAAGTCATCCCCATCTTCCTCATGTGTGGCCTGTCAAAGTGGGAATGGGCCTTGCACAAATAAACGCTGACACCCTCACCTGTGCCAGCTTTTGCATGGTGACAATGGATCCCCCTATTTCCCTCAAATTTGTCACTGAGATTTCATCTTCACTAATATGGGTATTATTTCAAATTGTAACAATCCCTTACCTTTCCAAGTGCACCTCTTGATTCAATCACTTTAAACCTTGCATGGGCATCAGACATTCAATCAAATTTCCTAGTGCATTTAATAAGCTTCTGGCTTATTGCAAAACACAGAAGATCAACAAGGTAAGGAGTTTTCAGGGAGTGTGTTTAGAATTAGGGGTAATCACTCCCTCTATCACTAAAGTTATGTAGTTCTGGCAATGTCAACCAA
>Ga0116230_10008636_pt1 | contig 10038 bp, 9 predicted proteins | sample S1TSphfallax_3_FD_88678 | JGI IMG/M metagenome (GOLD analysis project Ga0116230, IMG submission 88678) | Host-associated microbial communities from peat moss isolated from Minnesota, USA - S1T2_Fd - Sphagnum fallax MG | ecosystem: Host-associated > Plants > Peat moss > Unclassified | place: USA...
CCACATCTCAGGGTCGAGATGTGGGGCACCCGCGTCTTCGCCGGTATGGACAAGAAACGTCGCGCGGCCCGCAACGTCCTTCTGCAACAGCCGCAGACCTTCGCCTGCGGCGTCCCAGCTCTTCACTACGACGTAGTTCAACTCGTCGCGAAGAAACTCATCGACGATGCTCTCGTACTTGCCATCGACTTCGAGGAAGTCCGCAAGCGTTCCCATGGGCGCCAGTTCGCCCGCGCCAGCCGCCGGCTTAGCGCGAAAGAGGTTCTTGACCGTGTCGGTCGAGTAGCTATGCTCGCGGATCAATGCCTCCAGCGAGTTCCGCCGGCCCATCAGCGTCGCCTGTTCGCCGCGAAGCTGGTCGCCACGCCTCTTTGACTGCGACTCCGCGTTCCGGCTGCCTTCGATCTCGAGCCGCAGTGCGGCGATCTCCGCCTCAAGCCGCTTCAGGCGTTCGGTCACGGACTCGAACGAGATCTTCACCTGGCCGCGTTCAAGCCCAAGCTGCGTAAGCTCCTGCTTCGCAATCTCCGACTCCGACAGTAGCCGCTCGGCCTCACGGTCAAGGCCAGCCAGGGCCGCCGCTGCCTGCGCCTCTTCGTTGCGAGTCTGCGAGGCGCGCTGCATAAGGGACATGCCATTGCGGCGGTTGTTCTCCACCTGCTGCTCGGCCTGCGCGAGGGCGCGGATGGCGTTCTGCGCGGCGGCCTGCTGCGCCTGCGCGGCTTCGCGCGATCCCGTGGATTCAGCGGTCGCGGTCTCAAGGAAGCTGCGGTGCTGTTCCTGTTCTCCTGCAAGCTGCGCAAGTTGCAAGCGAGCTGCTTCAAGCTCTTCGCCGCCCGTGGCAAGGCGGTTCGTAAGCTCCGCGATGCGGTCGGCGTTCGACGTGGTCCGCGCCGTGATGCGCTCCAGTTCTACCGCCGATTGGTTCGCAACCGCTCCCGCCTCGCGAATCTGCGCGTCCAGCGTGTAGCCATTGCGAACGCCCTCGGTGTGGGTCGCGTCCATCGTCTCCAAATCAGCCGCGTGGGTGTCGATCAGAGTGCCGAGCCGAGCGATCTCCGCGGCTGCGGCGGATGCCTCGGTATCGAGCTGCGTCATGCGACTGGCCAGCACTACCCGCAGCTTGGTCCGCAGCTCATCGCGCAGAGCGCCGTAACGCTCGGCCTTCGCGGCCTGGCGCTTCAGCGTGCCCATCTGCTTGGTCACTTCCTCGAAGATGTCGTTCACGCGGCTTAGGTTCTGCTTGGCGGATTCAAGCCGCAGCTCCGCGAGACGCTTCTTCGTCTTGAAGCGCGTAATTCCAGCCGCTTCTTCGATGATGCCGCGCCGGTCCAGAGGCTTCGAGCTAAGCAGTTGCCCGATGCGCTCCTGTCCGATGATCGCGTAGGACTCGCCGCCAAGGCCGGTGCCCATGAAGATGTCCTGGATGTCGCGCAGGCGGCAGATCTTTCCGTTTAGAAGGTACTCGGAGTCGCCGGTACGGAAGAGACGCCGCGTGATCGTGAGTTCGCCCGCCCGGACGGGCGCGCGGCCGAACTTGCGCCGCCGGATCTTCAACACGACGTTGTTCGGGTTCGCCGCATTGGCCGTCTCGGCATCTGCTTCGGCGGAAGCCTCCGCTGCGATGGCAATGGCCTCGCCTTCAAGAACAGTTCCCGGCTGCGCCTCGGCGACAGCCTCTTCGGTCTCCGCCGCTCTTTGCTGACGCAACGAGGTCTCATCCCAGTCCGAGAGATGCGCGCTGTCGATCGAGACGACATCGCTCTCATCGTGCAGGCTCGCGCCGTCATAGACCTCCGGATCGACCAGCGTCAGAGAGACCTCGGCCATGCCGGTCGGCTTGCGCTCTCGCGTGCCCGCAAAGATGACGTCTTCCATCTTGATGCCGCGCAGGCTCTTGGCGCTCTGTTCGCCGAGCACCCAGGTGATCGCGTCTGAGATGTTCGACTTGCCGCAGCCGTTCGGGCCCACGATCGCGGCGATGCCCTCGCCGGAGAGCTGCACCTCTGTACGATCACAGAAGGACTTGAAACCGAGGATCTGGACTTTCTTTAGCTTGAGCATCTTTCCTCGCTGATTGCCTTGAGCGCCTGCACTTACTCCCTTATTCTAGGCAGCAGGGCCACCGCAGATCAACAAGCGTTACCCCACATATTGTGGATAAGAAGGCAGTAACCCAAGGAATGGGCAGGGAGGTCGGAACTTGCCCTGCGATCACACATCCCTCGGGTGCTCCTATCCGCGATGTTTGACCGTCCGGATTGCTCTAATACCTCATGTTAGAGCCAAGGCTGCCTGAGCACGAAGATCGCATCTCATTCGTTGTGCATTCTGGGATACATATCAGGGATCTGCCAGCACGCCATTCAGAGTTGCGCGTGCGAATCGTCCTCGTGAAGCAGAGAAAAGCGTGTATTGTTGAGCAAAAAGCCCCAGACTTGCATGAGATGAGTGCGCTTTCTATAATCCGCTTCACATGGCTTGGGTGAGTTACCAGTCGGTGTATGTGCTTTCCCGCATCCCATCAGTTCGAAAAGACCGTGGTCACAGAACTTACACGAACGTCAACGAGGAGCTTTGAATGAAGAAGGCAGTTTTTGCATCTTTCCTGATGGCCATGAGCTTTTCGCCTAACGTAACTTCACTTGCGTTGGGCCAGGATTCAGGGGTCCAGATGCCCGCCGCCGAGTTTGCTTCCTACAACGCCTGCGCTAGTGCGACTGTCCCCGCCACAAAGGCCCCTGCCTGCGAGGCTTACCTGACCGCGTATCCACAGTCGGCCGTAAAGGCGGATGTGCTTCAGCAGTTGATGATCGCGTACAGTCAGATTCCGGCAAACGATAAGGCACTGGATGCAGCCGGCCGGCTGCTGCAGGTGGACCCCAACAATCTGCGCGGCCTGACCTTTGAAGTGATCCTGCGGAAGCAAGCCGCAGACCTCTCCACCGACCCTGCGGCGAAGCAGGCTGGTCTGGATGCGGCCGCGTCTTACGCGACCAAAGGCCTGGCGGCAACCAAGCCGAAGGACATGTCCGACGCGGACTTCAAGGCGCTACAGACCGGCGTGACGCCTAACTTCTACAGCGCCATCGCGACTGCCGCGCTGGCCAAGAAGGACTATCCCACGGCGATCACAAACTACAAGGCAGAGCTTGCCTCCGTGCCCGTGGAAGCTACCACCAAGCCCGGTGCGGTCCTGCAGGACACCTACGAGCTGGGCATCGCTTACTACCAGTCCACGCCGCCTGATTATGTCGACTGCACCTGGTACACCTCGCGCGCCGCGGCGTTCGCTCCCGATCCTTACAAGACGGAGTTCCTCAAGGTTGCGAATTACTGCTACAAGAAGTACCACGGCAAGGCGGATGGCTATGACGCCGTTACCACCGCTGTTCAGACGAACCTGAACCCGCCAGCGGACTTCAAGATCGAACCGGCCCCGAAGCCGGCTGACCTCGCGCACGCGGCTATAGCGCCGCCGAATGATACGCCGGAGGCGATTGGGTCACTGGCTGTCGGCGACAAGGAGTTCGTCCTTGCCAACGGAAGCCCAGAAGACGCGGCGAAGGTCTGGGACGTGATCAAGGGCAAGACGGTCGAACTGCCTGACGTCATTGTTGTGTCCGCAACAGACTCCTCGATTCAAGTCTCGGTCTCGGAAGACTCGGTGCAGGCCAAGACCGCTGATTTCACCTTCAACCTGAAGGAGCCGCTGAAGACGGTGCCCGAAGCCGGAGCCAAGATCACTTTGACCGGGACGTATGACTCCTATACGCCAAGCCCGCTCATGATTACGATGAGTGACGCGGCGGTAGTGGTTCCCAAGAAGGCACCTGCGAAGAAGCCGGTTCACCACACTTCGCACTAAGAACCCGTGATACTCAAACGCAAATGGGCGGCCCGAGGGTCGCCCATTCTGCGTTTTGCATCTGTAGTTATTCGCCGAGCATGATGCGCTGGATGTGCCTCGCGCGGCCGGTGGCACCGTCGCATTCGATCAGCGCGGCGCACATCTTCGCATTGCCCTTGGCTGCCTCGAACTTGCCCGGCATCCCGGTAAGGAACTTGGCCAACACCAGCTCTTTTTCTACGCCAATCACCGAGTCATACGGCCCGGACATGCCCACATCTGTCTGGTAGGCCGTTCCCTCGTGCAGGATGCGCTGGTCGGCCGTGGGGATGTGGGTGTGAGTGCCCAGCACGGCGGTCACGCGGCCATCGAGATACCAGCCCAGCGCCACCTTCTCCGACGACGCCTCGGCGTGGATGTCGAGCAGGATGACCTTGGCGGTGATCTTCGAGAGCAGCTCGTCCGCCTTACGGAAGGGGTCGTCGCAGGAAGACATGAAGACCCTGCCCTGAAGGTTCATGACGGCGTACTGCTGCCCGGTGGGCAGCTCTCCCTGGTAGAAGCCGAAGCCAGGTGTGCCCACGGCGTAGTTCGCCGGCCGCAGGATGCGCCGGCCGCGCACATGCGAGGCCGCAGGCACGGCCATGTACTCGAAGATCTCCTTTTTGTCCCAGATGTGGTTGCCGGTGGTGATGACGTGCGCACCGAGGTCGAAGAACTCTTCAGCAAGCGAGGGCGTGATACCGAAGCCACCGGCGGCGTTCTCGCCGTTAATGACGAGCAGGTCTACGGAGTTGGTTTCGACGACATGCGGCAGATGTTCACGAACGATATGGCGGCCGGCGGAGCCAAAGACGTCGCCGACAAAGAGGATATTCACTGTGAAATGCTAGCAGAGCGTGTGATAGCTTTGCTCTCGATGGCAACGAATGGACGGTTCGACCTGGGTCTGCGGGTGCTGATGCTGCTGGCCGAAGACCCCGGCAAGATGCATACCTCGGCGGCGATCGCTGAGGCGCTCGGCACCAGCCCAGTGATGGTGCGCCGGGCGTTTCTGAGGCTGCATGAGGCGGGCTTTATCGCGCAGCGCAAAGGGCCGAACGGCGGGGCCCGGCTGAAGCTGTCTCCGAAGGAGATTGGGCTGGGGGACGTGTTTGCGGCGATGTCCGGCGACTGGTTGCTGGTTGGGGACAGGGCGCTTGATCCGCTCCTGAAGCGCGTCGCCGACGATGGCGTGAAGGCGATGAACGAGACGACGCTGGCGCAGGTAGTGAAGCGGCTTAAGAAGGGTTGAATTTCTCTGCTGCTTTAGCAACCCTGTCATCCTGTAGGCGCTTCGTGGTCGCAGAGGTCAGGTGCTACAAGGGGCGGTTGACTTCGAGCAGGCCGGGCGGGAGGGACATCTCGATGCGTTTGCGGGCCGGGTCGAGGAAGATGAGGAAGGCCTTGGCGAAGGGAATGAGGACTTCATCGCCTTCTGGAGTCTCGACGGAAAGGAGCGGGGCGGCTTCCTCGAGGCGGCGGTTACCGTCCGGCGACATTGCGAACTGGACATCGGTAACGGTGCCGACGGAGGCTGGTTGGCTGGGGTCTACAAGATCGAATACGGTGCAGCCGATCAGATCGCTGACGTAGCTTGTGTCCTCGTCGAGTTCAACCCGCTCGTCCTCGGGAATGACCACTTCAAGGCCACAAAGCGGCTCGGCAGCGTTTATGGAGTCGATCCCTGCGAAGTGAAGGACGATTCGACCCTGGTTCTTGCCGGTAGGGAGCCACCACGCGGCGATTTCGGCCGAGCGTGCGTCGGATTCCGCACCGGCGAATCCGGATGCAGCAAGGAATACGCGCTTGCGGCTGTCGAAACGCTCGGGGAAGTCGGTGAAGAGTTCGGCGAGGATCTCGCCTTTACGCCCCTGAGGGCGGAGAAGCTGTGCCAGGACGACCCATTGCGGCACCTGTTCCGGTGCTGGAGTGTCGCGATTCGCGATGGGGTCCTTTGCAGGGTTGTGTGATGAAGTCTTCAATAGCACACTTCAAAGAGACGATGGAGGCTGGTCACTCCGTCGAGTCTTTGCTGACCCTGGCAGATTCCGGAATGCCCTCTTCGACGATGTCGAGTGCGAAGCGGTGTTGCAGCTTCATACTGGCAGCGCTGAGAATCGTCCGGATGGAGCGCGCAGTTCGTCCCTGCTTGCCAATTACCTTGCCAATGTCACTTGCCGCGACGCGAAGACGCAAAACAGTGGAGGTCGCCTCGGGGATTACCTCGACACTGACGGCGTCTGGATTGTCGACTAAGGCCTTCGCCAATCCTGCGATGAGATCCTGAATTCGACGGCTGGATTCGCCGTCTAGCAGGTTGTCCGGTGGAAGCATATAGGCACCTGATGGGAGAGAGATGCCTTGTTTAGGTTCGTGGAGCCGCGCCTCATCTTGCTGTAAGGTTCGCGAGAGACTGACTGGAAGAGATGAAAACTCGCTCATTGTTTTCGTGGGTGTTTGCTGGCGTCCTCTGAATGAGACGCTCACATATTCAGGATGGACGCAGAGAGCAAAATTACGAAGGAAAATCGTTTCACTAATGTAATCCTTGGGCACGTTCCCGTTCACCCAAAGATTGCGGTTGTGATTACTACAATGCCGCGGCGAGCTCAGGCACGGCAGGATTCTTCGACAAAAGTTTACCAACAGTCTCCGACAACTGGGCCCCATTGCCGGTCCAATAGGCGATGCGGTCATGCTTCAGAGTCACGCTGGCCGGATTGGTGCGGGGATTGTAGGTGCCGACGACTTCGACCGAACGTCCGTTACGGGCGCGATCTTTTTCAATAACAACGATGCGGTAGTGGGGCTGCTTGCGCGCTCCAACACGCGCTAGACGGATCATCAACACTGGGAAATACCTTTCAGAGCTCGAATGTTTGGCGGCATGGCCGCCGGATCGTGCGGAGGGCTGGCGCGCTGAAGGCGCTTACCCAACAACTAAGTATGGCGGAGTTCTGCTGTTTCCGCAATGCCCCAATCCGTAAAATGCCGCGGAGGTGACAGAAAAGATAGGGCTGCATATCGAATAAGTAAGCGATTACTTAGCGGCTGCGGCGTGCCCAGGGGCTTCAGTGTCAAACGGCGGGAAACAGGAACCGGAGAACGTCGTCGAAGCGATCAGCCCAGGCATCCTCGCTGTGGATGCCGCCGGGGACGCGCTGGTAGGCGAGATCGATGTTTTCGCGCCAGCCCCGGCGCTTGAGAAGGCGGAAGAGGTGATCGGTGTCGCGGAGGTGCTTTGCGCCCTCGCTCATGCCCATGTCGAGCCAGATGCGAAGCTTCGGGCGGGTGAATGGGGCCTCGACGAAGCTGAGGATGCTGCGGCTGTTCCACCAGATGGAGGGAGAGAGGACGGCGATCTTGCCGAAGACCTCGGGGTATTCGAAGCCCAGGAAGAGGGAGACGAGGCCGCCGAGGGAAGAGCCACCGACGGCTGTGTTTCCGGGGCCGGGCTGAGTGCGGTAGGCGCGGTCGATGTGAGGCTTAAGCTCATCGATCAGGAGGCGCGCGTAGCTGCGGGCCTCGCCGCCGCCGAGCTTGAAATCGCGGGTTGGGGTGTACTCTGCCATGCGGCGGATACCGGTATTGGCGACTCCGACGAGGATGACGGGCTCGATCTCGCCAGACTCGGCGAGGCGGTCGGCGGTGGTGTGGGCCTTCCAGGAGTGGCCAGGGACGAAGGCGGTGAGGTCGTCGAAGAGGTTCTGGCCGTCGTGCAGGTAGAAGACGGGGAAACGGCGGGCTGGATCAGAGAAGTACGCCTCGGGGAGGTAGACGGAGATGCAGCGCTCGTGCGGTTCTGGGAGGATGGCGGAGTGGAAGTGGTGGCGTTCGAGGCGTGGGATGTTGGAGATGCGCGGCGCGGGAATGGAGTCGGTATCGGCGTCTTCGGGCTCTTCCGACGAGATATCTTCAGGGACAAGGAAGCTGGCATCGGATGGGATGTCGCCTGTTGGCGGAATGTTACGGGCTCGGAACAGGCCGCTTGGAGATTCGGATTTCGATGGGTGTGGCAATGCTGGGTCAACGGCCTCGTTTGCGCTAGGATTGCGTTAGGTTAGCAGAAAGGACGCGATGCGACGCGATTACCACAAGTGGTTTTCACCGCGTTTAGGGCGGGAGATGGAGATGCTGGTGTATGGCCATGCTGGCCTGCCGGCCGTCGTGTTTCCGACCTCGCAGGGGCGGTTTTACGAGTTTGAAGATCGCGGGATGGTGGACGCGATCCGGTGGAAGATTGATAACGGCGAGGTGCAGTTGTTCTGCGTCGACTCGGTCGATGCCGAGAGCTGGTACAACCGGAACGTTCCGCCGCGATGGCGGATTGCGCGGCAGGTACAGTACGACGAGTACGTGATACACGAAGTGGTGCCGCTGGTGAAGAAGCTGAACTGGTCGCCGAAGATGGCGGCAATTGGATGCAGCTTTGGCGGGTTCCATGCGGTGACGATGGCGCTGCGGCATCCGGATGTGTTTACGGCGTTTCTGTCGATGAGCGGGGCGTTCGATATGGACAGTTTTCTGGGCGGCTACTATGACCAGGATGTTTACTTCAATCAGCCGACGCACTTCATTCCGGGGATGTCCGACCCATGGTTTCTCGACCGGTACCGGCAGAATACGTATGTGCTGGCTACGGGCGTCCATGACCAGTGCTGGGACCAGAATGAGCGGATGGCGGGAATTATGCGGGCCAAGGGGATTCCGGTGAAGCTGGATGTGTGGGGCGATAATGCGCGCCATGACTGGCCGTGGTGGCAGCGCATGGTGCAGACTTATCTGTAAAGTGAACGACCTAACCGCGGTTTGTGGAGGAACGATTTGAAGAAGATAGGCGTGCTGTTCGGGCAGGAGAACACGTTTCCGGGGGCGTTGGTCGAGAAGATCAACTCGATGGGAATCGATGGGATCGAGGCGGAGTTTGTACATCTCGGTGGAGTGCATATGGGAGTTCCGTCGGGATATGCCGTGATCGTTGACCGGATCTCGCACGACCTGCCTTTTTACCGGTCGTATCTGAAGAACGCGATCCTAAATGGCGCGCAGGTGATCAACAATCCATTCTGGTGGTCGGCGGACGACAAGTTCTTCAACTACGCGCTGGCTGAGAAGCTGGGCGTTACCGTTCCGCGTACGGTGTTGCTGCCGCACAAGGACTATCCGCCGGAGATCAACAGCCAGTCGCTGCGGAATCTGGATTATCCGCTGGATTGGGAGGCGATCTTCGACTACGTGAAGTTCCCGGCGTTTCTGAAGCCGCATGACGGCGGCGGCTGGCGCGACGTCTTCCATGTGCATAATCCGCATGACTTCTTCCACGCATATCACCAGACGCGTGACCTTTGCATGACGCTGCAGGCGGCGGTGAACTTCAAGGAGTACTTCCGCTGCTACGTGGTGGGACAGGAGAAGGTGCGGATCATGGCGTACGACCCGAAGCGTCCGCACCATGAGCGTTATGTTCTGGGGCCGAACACGGCTGATCCGAAGCTGTTGAAGCGTGTCGAGAAGGACGCGCTGACGCTTTGCAAGGCTCTGGGGTATGACTTGAATACGGTGGAGTTCGCAGTCGAGGATGGCGTGCCGTATGCGATCGACTTCATGAACCCTGCTCCCGATGCGGATCTGCATTCGGTGGGCAAGGAGAGCTTCGAGTGGATCGTTGATGCCGTGGCGGAACTCGCGGTGAAGAAGGCGAAGACGGCGGATAAGGTGATGACCGGAATGAACTGGTCGGCGTTCTTGAGCGGGACGACGGTGGCGAAGAACGCTCCGAAGAAAGCTCTGGCGAAGAAAGCGGTTGCGAAGAAGACGGCGAAGAAAGCTGCGACGACCAATGGTTGATCCCGATGTGGCGGTCGGGCTGGTTCCTCCGTTGGTCGGGTTGACAGCGCAAGCATAGACAAAAGCAGATTCCCTTCGGGAATGACAAGAGGAGAATAGAGGATCATCCGATGCGGCCATCGTTTTCTTTAGGGATTGAAGAGGAGTACCAGACGATCGACCCGGAGACGCGGGATCTTCGCTCGCATATCGCTACGGAGATGCTGGCGGAGGGAAAGCTGCGGCTGGAAGAGCGGGTGAAGGCCGAGATGCATCAGTCGGTGATCGAGGTCGGCACGCGGGTGTGCAAGAACATCCAG
>Ga0116230_10008637_pt1 | contig 10037 bp, 18 predicted proteins | sample S1TSphfallax_3_FD_88678 | JGI IMG/M metagenome (GOLD analysis project Ga0116230, IMG submission 88678) | Host-associated microbial communities from peat moss isolated from Minnesota, USA - S1T2_Fd - Sphagnum fallax MG | ecosystem: Host-associated > Plants > Peat moss > Unclassified | place...
AGATCGAGATCGAGATCGAGAGAGAGACCGAGATCAGGAGGGTCCAAGACACAGCATTATAATTGGAGCCTGTCGCGCAGAGAGACGGTCGAAGGTTCTTGTCACGAAGGTTTTTCAATCGGGGCATGCAATTCCGCGTTGCATTTTGCTCCCATTTCAGCGAGGTTTTTCTTGCGAGAGTAACACTTGTTGCAGCATTACGACTTGAAGAAGCAAAGGCTAGCTAGAGGACGTGAAGAAGGTGAGGAGAGGTGCGGAGGGCGGGGCGACGACGCTCAAGTGTAAAGGAGAGCTTCAAACATATTGTGAAAGATGAGTAGTCTTCTTTTGTTCCAGTTCTCGTCGCATTGCAGGAATTGCCTGTAGAGGCACGCAGGCAGCTCGTAGACTGGATTGTCCGTCCCTGTTGCTGAAAGAGTGAAGCGCGGGCGGTATATCCACATCTGGCGGGCGGAAAGAGTGCGGCAGCGCCTCAAATTCTTTACTCTAGTGAGGCTTCTCACACAGACAGCAGCAGAAGAAGCACAATCTTGAGAACTTTTACTCTCTAGATACATAGCAACATCTTTGTACTCTCCTGTTTTTCTCTCTCTAGACGGGATGGAGAGAAGTGACAGCCATGATTCGGCGTGGACGCTCGAGGGAGACAACAACGCTATGGAGAAGTCGATGGACAAAGAAGCCGTCACGCAGGCAGTGCAAGTTGCTCTCAACATCAGGCCACTCATCGCACAGGAGCGCAGCCAAGGCTGCAAGGATTGTATCAGAGTAGTGCCTCGTGAACCGCAGGTTGTTCCTCCTCTCGAGAATCTCTATTTACCTTCTTCGCTTCACTTGTATTGTGTAATCCTTCTCTGAGGTGTTGAATGCGGGGAACTGTTGTCTTTTTGTGCATCTCTTCTTCGAGATTTTGCCCACTATATAAGAAGAAGGTGATGAGAGAAGAGCTCCATCTCGTTTTGCAGGTGCAAATTGGGAGTCATTCTTTCACTTTTGACCACGTCTTTGGAAGCACAGGCATACCGTTGGCCGAAATCTATGACCGCTGTGTCGCACCTCTCGTCGATGGCTTGTTTCACGGCTACAATGCAACTGTGCTGGCTTATGGACAGGCATGATCCTCAACATACCTGTGTCAAAATTGCTCACTCCAACTCTCTCTCCTGTGAATGCTTCTCTGAAGATAAGTTCTTCACGAAAATGATCTCCTCTCAATATGAGAGAGATCAATCAACTGATCTGTATGTATGTTTGTGGGAGAGCTGCAGACAGGATCAGGGAAGACATACACAATGGGAACAGGATACAAGGTGGGAGGAAGCTCAGAGGGAGTCATTCCTAAGGTCATGGAGACCATTTTCAGAAAGGTTGAGACCCTCAAGGCAAAATCTGATTTTCAACTACGGGTTTCTTTCATCGAGGTAAGCAGACATTGGTTGAGACATTTGAATTGCTATCCTCTAGGCAAGTATTTTGCAGAAGAGGGTCTTTGCACCAGGTTTTCCCCACAGAGTGTGGGAAAACTGCAGGTCTGTTTGTTCATGAAAAATCCTCACACTTGAAAAACCCTTGTATTACAGATATTGAAAGAGGAAGTGCATGATCTTCTGGACCCAAATCCTCCAACAGAAATTGTGAATGGTGGACATGGTGGAGGCACTAGTGCACCTCCCTTTGGAGGAGGATCAAAGATTGGAACCATGAAACCACCGATACAAATCAGAGAGACAAGCAATGGGGGCATTACCCTGGCTGGTGTGACTGAGTCTGATGTCAATAGCTTGAATGAAATGGCAACCTGTTTGGAAACAGGATCTCTCTGTCGTGCAACAGGAAGCACCAACATGAATTCAAGCTCCAGGTCAGTGTCTTGTGTACCCTCTTGTGAGGATCATGGAGTCGAGATGGTGTGGTAATCACTAGGGCGTTGCTGATGATCTGGTTTTTGGTTCTGTTGTTGTCCTGTTCAGTCGATCACATGCAATCTTCACCATAACAGTAGAGCAGCGGCGCAAATGGGATATGGCTCCAACAAGCAGTGCTCTCATGGAGGACTGTGGAGAGGATTATCTGTGTGCAAAGCTCCACCTTGTTGATCTTGCTGGCTCAGAACGTGCAAAAAGAACAGGGGCTGATGGGCTCCGTTTCAAAGAAGGTTTGAGCTTGAAAGTTCATTAATTTCTTCTCTTCCAATTCTCCGTTACAATTCCAGATTGATTGCTTCCAGGAGGTTGTTCCCATCTCAACTAAATCCATTTACCTTCTCTGCTTTTCTTGCAGGCATTCACATTAACAAGGGATTGTTAGCCCTTGGAAATGTGATCAGTGCTTTGGGTGATGACAAGAAGCGCAAAGAGGGGGGGCATGTTCCGTACAGAGACAGTAAACTGACTCGGCTTTTGCAGGTGAGTCAAGTTTTGGGAATAATTGTTTCCCATGCTCTCTGCCATGCTTTTTAGCTAGGAATTCCCAGATTAGACTTCTCCCATAGAACTCAAACACAGGCATTTTGACCTTGGGCTATTAATGTACTTTGGAGTTATGTATGTATTCATGTGGCAATTGTAAATCCTTGCAGGATTCTTTGGGTGGTAACAGCAGAACAGTTATGATTGGTGAGTACTTTTTCCAAATTCTATTATTCATGTACCTTGTGTGTGTAATCCTGCTACATACCAGCGACGATTTCAATTTGTTCAAGCAGGACCCATTGGTACTATATTGTCTGAAAGTCTACTAAATTTTCTTCAATGGGCAATGTAGCTTGTGTGAGTCCAGCAGATTCAAATGCTGAAGAGACGCTGAATACTCTCAAGTATGCCAATCGTGCTCGCAACATCCAGAACAAACCCACAGTATGTGTTTCCAATCAAGAGTGGCAATGCTTTCTTCTGGCTGCATTGTGTGAATTGGAGTTTTGGTTTTTCATTTGTAATGTGCTGGAGGGGACTTTCTGTTGCAATAGTTCCATATCATGACCCTAAAGTTGGTTTTTTCCTGTAATCTGCCAATAAATCTGCATCGTCTGAAGTCTTTGCTTGGAAACTGGAGTCTTTGCCTGTTTCTGTTCTCATGGTTCTTCTAAGTTGGACTGCAAAGATGAATTTCCCTGAGCTGTGTATTGCAGGTCAACCGGGATCCAATGGCTGCTGAGATGCAGCACATTCGACAGCAACTGGAGATTGCACAGGCAGAGCTTATGTGTGCACGTGCAGGAGGTCCATCTTCTGCAGATATACAGGTGCAGAGTTAGTGATATCACCAGTAATATTCTTGTAGCAAGAAGTTGAGCTAGTCAATCAACAGATTGTGTACTTTGAACTTCTGATTAAGTTGCTGGCAGTCCAAAAACTCTCTTCTGGGATGCAGAAGTTGGTGTGTGTTCGTCAGATACTGCTGAATTCTCTCTTTTAGAAGATTTTATCAAACCTGTGGAGTTGAATGCAGCTGCTTTCTGAAAGTGTGCAGATGCTCAAACAGAAGGTTGTCTGGTTGGAGGCTAGCAATATAGACCTTCACAGACAGCTGGAGGATTCTCGCATCCAGCTCGACAAAGTGACACAGAAGGTGGTGGATTCACAGGTATTTTACATGAGAAACTTGGGACAGTGGTCAAGAGGCTTTAAGGGGATAAAATTTCAAGTATCTTGAATAGGTGTCAATTCTTGGTTCTTGTGTGTAGGTTAGCAGAGACAAGCTCCAGCTCAAACTTGACCAACTGCGAGCTGGGAAGACTTTCGATGAACTAGATGGAGAGGATGAAGTAAAGGTAGCCCTTCGACAACCTAAGAGCCCTTATCAAGGCTTTATCTGTCCTAGAGGCTTTATCAGGGCTTTTTGTCTGTCCTAGAGTTCTGGATTCTACAGGCATGTAGTTGCATCCCTGTTTTGTACTGAAGGATGATCCTTGTTGTGCAGAATGACAACTTGCTCAAGAATTACATAACAAAGATACAGGAACTGGAGGTTCAGTTGCAGCAAATGCAGTCTTCAAGGGTCCAGCCAATAAATTTATCTAGGCCACTTTCTTGTCTTTCATCCCACTGTCTGGGAAACAATGGCTCAGAGGAAGAGTTTGGGGCTGTTGGTGAAGTGCCATCAAGTGAGATTCCACTGTTTTCATCACAGTCAGTTTGACAATGGATCATTTTTGAGATACTGAAGTGCACATTATACAATTAACTGATATTTCTGCAGGGTCCATGCTCGATTTGGAGTGGGGATGAGTTGTTTTCAAGTTTAAAAATGCACTACCATCATAATTGGTGAAGTGACTGTTTGCAGGTGAAGCTTCTGGTGCAGCTGAGGCGGAGGCGGAGGCCAAGGAGTGGGAGCACACAATGTTGCAAGAAAATCTGGATAAAGAGCTGCAGGAGCTTAACAAGCGTCTGGAGCAAAAGGAGGTAAGTACAACTACACCTATACTACACATCTTTCTAGCATGCTTTGTGCTAAATTTATGTACCTAAACATGAATGGAGTGATCTTGCAGGCTGAGATGAAATCATTTGCCAAGCCTGAAACAGTAGTCTTGAAGCAGCATTTTGAAAGGAAACTCCTAGAACTGGAGGAGGAGAAGAAATCACTGCAGGTATTTTCTGTGCCCTTACATTACATATGGGATTTGGACTCAAGGTGTCCATTCATATCTCTATAGAAGATAGTGAACCTAGAGGAGTGTTCTCTTTAGAGCAGGAACACAATGTTGGGATGTATCTGACTTGGCCACATGCTTTAAACCTCAAAGTTGTGATATATTTGAGAGTGACCATGATTGTGCAGGGGGAGAGAGACTCACTAATGGCCGAACTTGAGTCATTAGCAACCACAACAGATGAAAACACACAAAAGCTGCAGGAGACATACAAGAACAAGCTGAAACAGCTGGAGGCTCAGGTATGAATACCCACTCTCCAATCAATAACAGCACAGTAAGAGCAGTTAACTACCATACCTGTATGATTTATTTCAGTTACATTACATTGATATCACCACTGTCCTTGTTGGCCACAGATTGCAGACTTGAAAAAGAAGCAGGAGAATCAATCTCAACTTCTTCGGCAAAAGCAACGTAGTGATGAAGCTGCTAAGCGGTTGCAGGAGGAAATTCAACGTATTAAAACACATAAGGTGGCAGGCTCTGCATGGACTGGATATTTAAGGCAGCAGTTGTCATGTTAGCAGACAAGTAAATTTGATCTTGCTAATTAATATGCCAACCCTTGCACTAGGATGAGGTTTGAAGGGGAAGGTGTCCTAACTTTGTTTGAGTTGTAATTGACAGGTGCAATTGCAGCAAAAGATGAAGCAAGAGTCAGAGCAGTTCCGGGCATGGAAGGGGCAGAGAGAAAAGGAGGTTCTGCAGGTTGGTGCAACTGGGTTACAATGCTCATTGAGTCCATTGCTCCTGGCCCATGCATAATCTTTAAAGGGAGTTTAAAGCCTGTGAATCCAATTGTCCATTATCTTATCTCAGGCTATCCTCATACTGGGAAAACTGCTCTTGGATTTTGCATGGCAGCTTCGGAAGGAAGGCCGACGAAATGTGTATGAGATGCACAAACTTCAGGCTCTGCATCAGCGTCAGAAAATGGTATCTCCATCCACCCTTGCTGGAATGGCATGTCGTGTGGTGATGGAATGGATAAGAGGGAATAGGACAACTGAATGTAAGCATGAGCACATTCCATTTGTATGTAGATTAATATATGTTCACAAGATAAAAAGGAAAGAGTTGCGAACAGAGTGTGCTAACTCAACAGAAATTCAAATGTTATGATGCAGGTTCTGCAACGTAAGTCAGAAGAGGCTGCTGCAGCCACTCGGCGTCTCAAGGAGGTTCTAGAAGCACGGAAATCTACGAAAGAACATGCTTCCAATGGTGTGTCCTCTCTTTCTCTGTTTGTTGTTGTGTGGCTGAGGTTGCAGGGAAAGAATGGATCCAGTCCTGAAACAGTGACCTTGTGGTTCCTCCCTTTATATGTTCAACTGGATTTAGCTTGTAGTGAAGTCATCTGTTTCTTCTAATGTATCTGTTGTAGGTACTCTTGGAGACCAGAAAATACTTTACTTCTAGAAGAGAAAAGCAGATGGCACTAATCTTGGCATGAATGAATCTTGCAGGAGTTCCCAACATCAATGGCTCTGGTGCTCAGGTACAAACCCAAAACTTCTGGCCAAACATGAAAATTACTCTTCTGTTTGTTTCACAACGGGAGCATGACATAATCAGAATGTCCTTCACTGCAAAGCAAGCAGACAAGGCTTATGGGCTTTGATTTTTGTGCAGAATGAGAAAAGTTTACAGCAATGGCTGGACCAGGAGCTGGAAGTGGCTGTCCGTGTTCATGAAGTTCGCTCAGCATATGAAAAACAAATGGAAGAGTAAGCAGGAACACTTCCGCAGATTATTTTTGCTGTTCTTGAGATTCACAGGTTTTGTGAAGGCCTAACAGAACTTTTTGTGGCCGCACAGACGGGCAGCTATGGCTAAGGAGGTTGCAGAGCTTAGACAAGAAGAAGAGAAGTCATCAAGTGATGTTGATGATGATGTTACATCAAGGTAAATCTTCCTGCAGATCAGTCATATTGTGGGCTATTTGACAGATTGTTGTAATCATCACTTTGTAATTGATCCTGTAGGCACACAGCGAAGTCTATTCCATAATGAACTATAAACCCATCAAAGCATCCTGAGGTTACTGTGCATAGTGGGGACCTTTTGCCCTAAAAAACTATTAAAATGTGCAGGGCCGCGATGGATAAGGCAGCTGCCTCTACTGCAAGAACTGATCGCATAAACATGCTTGAAAGCTTACTAACGGCATCTTCCAGTACGCTCGTGGCTATGTCAGTCCAGCTTTCTGAAGCTGAGGAACGTGAGAGAACTTGCAATGGACGGGCTCGATGGCAAAACCTGCGCTCCATGGGTGATGCTAAGACCCTGTTGCACCTAATGTTCAATGTTGCTTCCCTATCCAGGTATGTAAATAATGCTGTCAGTTCTAGTTGGTGTCTACTTTTGTGAGCTTGAGCTTCTGACCTTTCTTATGAATTTGTCCATTGGGGATAGCTATATCCTGACTAGAGCTGGACATTTGTTACACCAGGTGTCAATTGCGAGACACCGAAGAAGAGGGCAAGGAACTCAAGGACAAGCTTGCAGAGTTGGAAGATGTCTTGAGACAAAGTGAAGCACATAGGCAAGAGCTTGACCAGGAACTTCTCAAGAAAGACCAACAAGTTGCTGCACTCCTGGATGCACAAACCAAGGTTTGTTTTCACATACACTCTGGTCAGCTGCAGTTGTGGTAGGTGCAAATTCTTGAATCTGTGTGACCATCTTAACATAAAAAATGATGAGATCTCAGAGATCAGAGTTTTGCAATGTACTACAGGCTTGGGTGTTTAGCATGGTACATAGGCTGATGTTTTTCCACAGTACCGAGTGCCTAATCAGTTGCTAATTTTGCAAATGTTTGCAGGCTGGTGAAGCTGGAATAAAGCACTATATCCAGAAGATGTCTGGTCTTGCGAAGCGGAGACAATCATCTGCTGAGAATCCATCTGGGGACTCTGATTCTGGGGCTGATGGATACCCTTATTCACTTCGGAAGGCAAGTTTTTGTCTCTGCTGTTTTAGATCTGGTCACCTTTGTCTCATGAGCACCCTGCAAAATGAATCTGAAAAAGGACAACCTTGAACAAGAAGACTGGACTGATGAAGTTTTGGGTGCCTGTACTTTTGCAGGGGTCACGGTGGACTCATCAACGTGAAAGCGACCAGGAATGGGATTCGGACTTGGAGCTTTCTGAAGGCGAGTCCGATGAGGATTGGTTGGACGTACAGAGAATGCGTGCGGCTCGCAAAAATCGGGCAGGGACAAGTGGTGCTCAAGAAGCAGCACAGAAGCCATTGGTGAAGAGGAAATTAAGCGGAAGTAGTAGTGATGGTGAGGGAGCCAGCAAGAAGCCTTTGAGAGATATGGATTCATTTGCAAGAAACCAGGCAGCCGACAACACGCAGCTCACAGAACAACAGCCATCAGCCTCCTTGAATGGCCAATGCTGTTCTTGTAGTCAAAGTTCGAGCTGCAAAACGAAGAAATGTGCATGCAAGGCTGCGGGTGTTCTTTGTGGACCTGAATGTCGTTGCAAATTGGAGCGATGCGCAAACCGAGGAGGAGAATCTATGATGATGCCAGATGCGGCAGGAGCTCCGGGATCATCTCAAGGGGATGTCGCCAATGGAATCTCACCGATCTGGGAGGAAGGGGAGCATCGATCTCATGTTGGCATTCTGGATGAGGTAGAGGCAGGTGCAAGAAGGGCAGAGAGAGCTATGGTTTCTCAAGCGGCTAGTTTGCTTGAGACAGCCTGCAAAGACGTGATGAAGAATGGTGATGAGAGGCAAGAAGGCTTACAAGAGGAGGAACAATTGGTCCCAGGTGAAGAAGATGGTGAAAAAGTACAAGCGAGGCGTCGGCCACTCGCTGACGTCGGAAACATCAAGGTTCAAATCCTCACTGCTTTCCTTTCCTTTCCGTTACTTGCATTTCAAAATCTTTAATGACTGACTTTCAAAGTACATTGTAGAAAGATAGTACATTTCTTACTGGAACTGACAAGATTTTGGATGTCCTTCAGCTTTCTGGAAAGCAAGCAAAACCGAAACGAAAGCTGCAGCGGCGAGCTCTTGTACAACTAGTTCAAGTTCCACGAGAATCAGAACCTCCATCTGATGAGAATCCTGTTGTAGTGTCAGCCTCACCAGCTATACTTTCTTCAGGCACTGCTACTACTACTACTACCCCTTCATTAGTTCCTGCCGCTGCTCCTCTGTTTGTCTCACAGGCGCCCATCGCATTGCCTAATACCCAACAAGTGCAGCAACAACACTCAGGGTCAAATCACAACAACATCCCATCTCGAATGCTTCCCAGTAATTATCAACCACCAAAACTGGCGAGTCCTCAAGCAAGTCCATTGAGGTCACGACACAACACCCTTGTTACAGGTGGAGACTCCTTTAGGTCAAGACAAAACCCTGTTGCTGCTGCTGCTGCTAGTGGTGAAATGATGAAGCAAAATGTCGGAGTTTCAGGTGCAAGCTCGAGTCAACAACAACTGGGAGGAGGAATCAAAAAGAAGGAGAGCAGTATTCCTGGTCCAGCAACAAAGCATGAGAAAGAGAACATTCGCTCAACACTCAAGGATTCTCGACGCTAACACTCATCGTCCTCATCAAGCGTCTTCTCAAAACCGGGTTCTTCATTGGATTTTCTAACATGTATGAAGTCCAGAAGCATACAGACCTCGATTTTTGAGCTCCAGATCTCTGAGTTCTGGGTTCTGGGACTATAACTAAAGTCCCAGATCCTGAGGGTCGACATCCCAATTCCTGAATTTTAGGGCTTTTTAGCTTTAGCTTTTCTCTATGTTGCTCATAGAGTTCTTAAGTCTCTTTCCAACAATCCAGGTGGTAGATGAGAAACATAAACAGCCAACTGAACTTCTCACTAGATTTGCTGTAGGTTGCAAATCTTTGTGCAAAATTTTCATTAACCACTACTAAAGATTGAAGACCAAAGAGTGCATTGCAGAGTTTCATGGTCTCTCATTTCTGTATGTTTTGCTTACAAGTTCATTAGAATGTTCTCAGATGATGATTTGTTGCTATGATCTTTCTGAGTGTAGCTATCAAGTATGTTCACAACATCTACAGGACTTATGTTCACAGCATCTACAACTCTTTCTTTTGAACCATGGATGCTGAAGTGCAAAATTATAACCAAAAATTTCTTAACCATGCAGAGTATGATTCTTGGAGGAACATTAGGCAATCATTTCCCATTGTATTTATTAGATCTGTTCATGATAATCTTTTGGTGATCTCATTAACTTTTTTTATATTACCATCTCAGAAAGAAATTGCAATTCATACTCCTCACTCACTGCTCAATGAAAAATGTTCCCGTTCTGACAAAGAAACAAAGAACATGCAAGTCATGTTTACAAATCCCTCACTGTAAAGAAGA
>Ga0116230_10008642_pt1 | contig 10034 bp, 4 predicted proteins | sample S1TSphfallax_3_FD_88678 | JGI IMG/M metagenome (GOLD analysis project Ga0116230, IMG submission 88678) | Host-associated microbial communities from peat moss isolated from Minnesota, USA - S1T2_Fd - Sphagnum fallax MG | ecosystem: Host-associated > Plants > Peat moss > Unclassified | place: USA...
GACGCCTTGCACCTCCAGGCGCAGAGGCTTGCCGCGAACGGGCACGAAGCCCTTGATGCGCAGAATGTCATGGCCCTCGACCGCGCCGCGCAGCCGGGCGATCAGGGCGTCCGGCGCCTCGATCTCGGCCAACTCGACGACGAAGCTTTCGAAATCGTCGTGCTCGTGTTCGCCGTCCAGGGCGTCGTGGTGGGAGGGCCTGGACGCCAGATCGTCTTCCGCCGCCGCATGCAGCCCCAACAGCACCGCGGGATCGAGCCGGCCCTCCCTGGCCGGCGCCACCTTCACGCCGCGGGGCAGCGACGCGGCGATGTCGCGCGCGAGCTGGCTCAAGGTGTCGGCCGACACCAGGTCGGACTTGTTCAGCACCACCATATCGGCGGCGTAGAGTTGGTCCTCATAGACCTCAGCCAAAGGGTTGTCGTGGTCGAGCGACGGGTCGGCGGCGCGCTGGGCGGCGATGGCCTCGGGATCGTCGGCGAAGCGGCCGGCGGCGACCGCAGGGGCGTCGATCACGGCGATCACCCCATCCACCGTCAGCCGCGACCGCACGCTGGGCCAGCCGAACGCCTTGATCAGGGGCTTGGGCAACGCCAAGCCTGAGGTCTCGATCAGGATATGCTCCGGCGGGCGGGGCCGGTTCATCAGCGCCTCGATCGCCGGCACGAAGTCGTCGGCGACGGTGCAGCAGAGACAGCCGTTGGCCAGCTCGACGATGTCGGCCTCGTCGCAGGTCTCCAGGCCGCAGCCCTTCAGCACCTCGCCATCGACGCCCAGCGCCCCGAATTCGTTGACGATCACCGCCAGCCGCCGGCCCCCGGCGTTCTCCAGCATGTGGCGGACCAAGGTGGTCTTTCCGGCGCCGAGGAAGCCCGTGATGATGGTGGCCGGGACCTTGGCGGTGGAGATCGAAGGCTTAGGCTCGATGGTCATGATGGCTCCGCGGCCAGCGCCGGAACTTCCGGCGGCTGCGAGACGCGAGCGACCGCTCCCGGGCGAAAGCCCGAAAGCCATGCAGCCTGAATAGACTGCAGCCGCCACCGAGGCGCCCCGCCCGGCTACGCGGTCGTTGTTTCGATGGCAGGTCTCCTGGCTCGCGGATCGAACGCATCCCGTCCGCCTTCCCAGACGGCGAACCGCCCAGTGGCTTTATCGACGGGCTGCTTTCCGCTCACAGTTGCGGGGGCAGCCGCGGATTAAGGCGAGACCGCCCGCACCGCATTCCCTTTTCATCCTCCTCGCGGAGGAACCATCCCGCTTTGGCTAGTCCTACACCCCTGCCCTGTCAAACTTATCCGCCCGCGCGCGCCACCGCGCCGCTGTACCAGTCCAGAAACTGCATGACGCCGCCTTCGTGCAGCTCGCAATAGGGACCCGGACGGAAAACAGGCGAGGAGACGCCGAGCTGGTTCTCCTCGACGATGCGCTGGTCCTGGCTGTTGGTGGCGATCCAAACCCGCGTGAGATCTTCGAGGTCGTAATCCACCCCCTCCACGGCGTCGCGATGCACCAGCCATTTGGTGGTGACCTGGGTCAGGCCCGGCCCCGCCGGCAGCACGCGGAACGACAAGGCGTGATCGGCCAGAACGTGGTTCCAGCAGCCCGGATAATGGAAGAAGAGGAGCGCGCCGATGTAGAGATCGCTCGGAACCTCGTCGCTCAAAGGCCGCCGCACGGCCGGCTTGCCGCTCATCGTATAGCTGCTGGCGCCATCCTTCAGAGGCATGCGGGCGAAGCGGAACTGGCCGTCGTCTGAGATCACGAACCGGCTCTTCAACCCGGCGGGCTCGCAGGCCGCCCAGTGGGCGGTGAGGTCGGGATCATCTTCGGCGCCGACCACCCCCGTGACGCCCGGCGCGGACGAATAGCTGCGGCAGAGTTCGGGATGGTTGGGCACGCAGTGATAGCACTCGCGATTGTTTTCCCAGACGAGCTTCCAGTCGCCCTTTTCGATGATCACGCTCTCATGGGCGACTTTGGCCTGATCCAGGCGATGGGGGCCGAGATAGGCGGTCGCCACCTCGCGCATGGCTGAGATATCGGGCGGGACCTCGGCCAGGCAGATGAAGATGTAGCCGGCGAATTCGGCGCAGGCGGCCGTGTGCAGGCCATGGGCGGCGCGATCGAAGTCCGGCCCCATGTCGCGGGCGAACAGGAGCCGGCCGTCGAGGTCATAGGTCCAGGAATGGTAGGGGCAGACCAGCTTCACCCGCTCGCCGTGCGCCTCGGGGCACAGCCGGGAGCCGCGATGGCGGCACGTGTTGTGAAAGGCCCGCGCCACGCCGTCCCTCCCGCGCACCACCACCATGGGATAGGGGCCGACCTGGAGGGTCAGAAAGTCGCCCGCCTTTTGCAGCTCGCAGGTGTGGCCGGCGAAGAGCCACTGGCGCGTGAAGATGCGATCGACATCGAAAGCGTAGGCGTTCGCCGAACCATAGAAGGCGTTTTCCAGCGTATGGCCCGGCGCGCGACCCGAAAGACGCTCGGCCAGGTCGGCGTTAGGGGCGGAATGGATCACGCGAGAGTCTCTCCAAATCGAACGCGTGCGGTGTAACACGCCCCGGGCGCCACATGCGCGATCGTCTGCGTCGGCGGCCTTGTGCAAAAGCGACCTGCCGCTTCCATTTACATGACCTGACGCGGGTGCGGAGCCTGCGTTCCGCCCGCCCCTGCGACCTCTCGCAACATCAAAAGCAAGGAGCAACCGCGAAGCCTTCGCGTTAGATAAACGCGTCAGGGTTGGTAACCCTATCCTCCGCCCGCCCTTTCCGTTTCAGCGAGACACCCCCTGGCCGACACCCTAGAAACCCATGACGCCACAGACTTCCTGAAAGGAAGCGGCGAACTGGCTTCGCTCATTCGGTCCTTCGATTGGGCGGCGACCACGCTCGGCCGCCTCGAACGCTGGCCCCAAAGCCTGAAGACCGCGACCGCCCTGCTGTTGCTGTCGCCGGTGCCGATCGTGATGCTCTGGGGCGACGACGGCTACATGATCTACAACGACGCCTATTCCAACTTCGCGGGCGCCCGCCACCCGACCCTTCTGGGGAGCAAGGTGCGCGACGGCTGGCCAGAAGTCGCCGCGTTCAACGACAACGTCATGAAGGTCGGATTGTCCGGTCGAAGCCTCTCCTACAAGGACCAGGAGCTGATCTTGTATCGCTCCGGCGCCCCGGAAACGGTATGGATGAACCTGGACTACTCGCCCGTCCTCGGTGACGACGGCCAGCCCGCCGGCGTGATCGCGATCGTGGTTGAGACCACCGCAGGCGTGCAGGCGCGTCGACGGCTGATCGCCGAGCGCGAGCAGTTTGCGCGGCTGTTCGATCAGGCCCCAACCTTCATGGCGCTTCTCAACGGGCCCGAGCATCGAATCCAGCTGGCGAACCCCGGCTATCACCGGCTCGTCGGACACCGTCCGATTATCGGCAAGACGGTCGCCGAAGCCCTGCCGGATGCGACAGCTCAGGGATTTCTTGGGCTTCTGGATGATGTCTATCGCAGCGGCGTGGCCTATTCGGCGATCGGCGCGAAATACGAGGTCCAGGCCGAGGACGGCGGCCCGATCGCTGCAAGTTATGTCGATTTCGTCTTCCAGCCCATCGTCGACGCCGATGGGGCCGTGTCCGGCATTTTCGTGCAAGGGGTGGATGTCACCGCGCGGATGGCGAGCGAGGCCTCTTTGCGCGCCAATGAAGACCGCAATCGCCAAATTCTCGATAGCGCCATCGACTACGCCATCATCGCCATCGACCGGCAAGGCCTGATAACGCGATGGAATGAGGGCGCTACGCAGATTTTCGGCTGGAGCGAGGCGGAGATGCTGGGCCGCACGCTGGAGCGGGTTTTCACGCCCGAAGACGTCGCGGCGGGGCGGCTGCAGACTGAAATGCAGGCGGCTTTACAAACGGGGCGCGGCGGCGACGAGCGCTGGCATATGCGCCGAACCGGAGAACGGTTTTGGGCGTTGGGGGAGATGACGACCTTGCGCGGTGAGGACGACGCCATCGTCGGCTTCGTCAAGGTGCTGCGCGATAGAACGGAACAGCGCGTGGCCGAAGAGGCCCGCGATCGCAACGAGGCGGCGCTGAAGGAATTGGCGGAAACCCTGGAGCAACGCGTCGAAGCGCGAACCCGTGAGCTCCGCGACTCCATGGATTTCGCCCGACTGGCGCTGTCCGCCATCGACGGCGTCGGCGTGTGGACTTACGACGTCGCTCGCGATCGCTTCGTCTGCGACGCCAAGATCGCCGCGCTCTACGATATCGACCCCGACGAGGGCGCAGCGGGCGTCAGCCAAGCGCAGTTCTTGAAAAACCTCCACCCCGACGACGCCGCTCCCCTCGCCGCCACCATGGCGCAGGGCCTGATCAATCCGGGCGACCTGGAGCTGGAATATCGGATTCGACACCGAGATGGCTCGATCCGATGGGTGCTGTCACGGGGTCACACCTATTTCGACGAGGCCGGCAAGGCGGTGCGCCGCACCGGCGTGGGCGTCGACATGACCAAGCAGCGCCAGCTCGAGGAGCAGTTCCGCCAATCGCAAAAGATGGAGGCCGTGGGCCAGCTCACAGGCGGCCTCGCCCACGATTTCAACAATATGCTGACCGGCATCACCGGCAGCCTGGAAATGCTGCAGACCCGGATCGCCCAGGGCAGGCTCGACGCGGTCGACCGCTATGTCGCGGCCGCTCAGGGCGCGGCCCGGCGGGCGGCGGCGCTGACTCATCGGCTGCTGGCCTTTTCGCGCCGCCAAACCCTGGACCCCAAGCCGACCGACATGAACCAACTGATCTACGACATGGAGGAGTTGGTGCGCCGAACCGTCGGGCCATTGGTCGATATCGAGGTGGTGGGGGCGAGCCACCTCTGGCCGGTGCTCATCGACACAAATCAGCTTGAAAACGCGCTGCTCAACCTCTGCATCAACGCCCGCGACGCCATGCCGAACGGCGGACGGATCACCATCGAGACCGCCAACGAGGATCTGGACGACGCCGCCGCCGCGGAAATGGATCTGCATCCGGGCCCCTACATCTCGCTGTCGGTCAGCGATACGGGATCAGGCATGGCCCCGGAGGTGATGGCCCGCGCCTTCGATCCCTTCTTCACCACCAAGCCGCTCGGCGAAGGGACCGGACTCGGCCTGTCGATGATCTACGGCTTTGTCCGCCAGTCCGGCGGCCAGGTCGCCGTCGAGTCCGAGGTGGGCCGGGGGACGGTCATGCGCCTCTACTTCCCCCGCGATCATAGCGGATCCGCCATCGAGCCGGCGCCCCGCCCCTCGAACGAACCGGCGCCCCGCGGCTCAGGCGAGGTGGTCCTGGTCATCGACGACGAGCCCACCATTCGCATGCTGATCTGCGAGGCTTTGGAAGCGTTCGGCTACCTCGGCATCGAAGCCGAGGACGGACCGAGCGGCCTGCGCATCCTGCAATCGAAGGCCAAGATCGACCTTCTGATCACCGACGTGGGCCTGCCGGGCGGCATGAACGGCCGCCAGGTCGCCGATGCGGCCCGCTTGCTGCGACCCGACCTGAAGGTGCTCTTCATCACCGGCTTCGCCGAGACCGCGATTCTGGGCGACGGCCATCTGGACCCCGGCATGGAGGTCCTGACCAAGCCCTTCGCCCTGGACGTCCTGACCCAGAGACTCCGCCATCTGGTCGAGCGCTGAACGGCTGGAATAAGGCCCTGCCCAGGCGCAGGCGCGCAACTCTGGACGAATTTCAACGGTGGACGCACAGCCCATGTTTGTTCCGGCGCACCGTTGCGCTAGTTTGAGGCTTCATTTGAAGGGGGAGCCTCTACGTCTATGTTCGTGACAAGACTGCGTCGTTCATTTCGGCTGTTCCCGGTCTTCATCGCCATCGTACCTTTAGCCGCCGTGGCGCCCGTTCCCCCGCCGATTGCGGCGCCTGATTTGAAGCCGGGCGATAGTTGGGTGTTCGACCGGTCCTCCGAGCGGGGCACGAGCGGTTTTTCCGACCAGCATCTCGATCTCAAGGTTGAGCATGTGGGTGTCGACACCATGGTCGTCGGGATCAAACTTGAGGGCTCTCCGACCGACTTTGAGGATCATTTCATGGGCGTTGATTGGAGTCAGCGCCGCCTGATCGACGGGCAACAGACGATGACCGCACGCCCCTTCGCGTTTCCGATGGAGGTCGGCAAGACATGGACGACCGATTATGTCGACCCGACGCGGCACGGCCTCCAGGTGTCGGCAGCGCACCACGCAACCTACAAGGCGACGGGATGGGAGGATGTGACGACGCCCGCCGGAACATTCCACGCCATGAGGATCGAAGGCGACGACAAGGTTAAGGTTGAATTCATGGCCGCGAACGCAGCCATCGGTGGGGCGGTCTCGACCGCCGACGGCGCCACGGTCATTGCAAAGACGAATAAAGCTGGCCCACATACGGAATATATGGAAGTCTTTTCGACCTTCGACTATGCGCCTGAGGTCAAATATTGGGTAAAAGCTGTAGACGAAGATTATAACAGCGATAATATCCGCACGAGGCGGCGGACTGACGTGCTGCTTTCGTATAAGCCGGCGTCGTGAGGGCTCGCGTCATGAGCGCCTTGGCCGTTCCCCCCGTGGGCGGGCCTGAATAGCGATAGAGGGCGAAGGCGTCGGCCTCGATTATGTGAAACGCAGGGCGTCGACCGTCTTACATTGCGATAGCTCTGCTCCGCATGTTGACCCAGCGCCAAAGCTCGCTCAGTTGAGACGGCGGCGATGCAAGACCGTTGAATTTGGGGCGAAGCGGGCGATGTCGATTTTCCGAACCGTTGGCTTTTATCTCCTCGCCCTTTCGGGGTTGATCGGGATCAACGCCCCCAGCCAAGCCCAACAAGCCCCGACGGCGACGCCCAAGCCCGTCTATTCTCACACCCCGTCTGTCGACGATACCTTCCGGCGCGATCCCGCTCAGCCGGTGGATGAGGCCTATACGGCCGCGATCCGGCGCTACACCACCGACCCCCAGTTCAGCTCGCCCCTGGTCGACTATCTGCCGGCCTCCCCCACCGTGCCGACGCCGATGAAGACCTTAGGCGTGATCGCCGGCGCGCCGGACGTTCTGCCCTATGCCGAAGACGTCTACGCCTATTTCCGGCTGCTGGCGGCCGCCTCGCCCCGGGTCAAGGTTGTGACGATCGGCCATACGGAAGAGGGCCGGGAGATGATCGCCGTCGCCATCGCCGACGAGACGCTGCTGGCGGACCAAAAGGCCAATGACGCCCGGTTGGCCCAACTGGCCGATCCGCGCACGATCGGGCTGGACGACGCCAAAGCCAAGGCGCTGATCCAGCAGTCCGTGCCCGTCTACTACATCACCGGCACGATCCACTCGACCGAGACCGGCGCCCCCACCGCACTGATGGAGCTCGCCTATCGCCTGGCGGTCGATGACTCGCCCTATATCAAAAATATCCGCTCAAAGATGATCACCCTGATCACGCCCGTGGTCGAGGTGGATGGGCGCGACCGCATGGTCGACCTCTATAACTGGCATAAGGCTCATCCCGGCGAAGAGTGGCCGCGGCTGATCTATTGGGGCCACTACGTCGCCCACGACAACAACCGCGACGCCATGGGCATGACCCTCGATCTGACCCGCAATGTGCTGGACACCTATCTCGGCTGGCACGCCCAGGTGCTGCATGATCTGCATGAGTCCGTGCCGTTCCTCTATGACAACACCGTCGGCGACGGCCCCTACAACGCCTGGATCGACCCCATCCTGGCTGACGAGTGGGCGGAGCTCGGCTGGAACAATGTCGCCCAGATGCAGGGTTTCGGGATGCCGGGGGTGTTCACCCACGGCGACTTCGACACCTGGTCGCCCGGCTATCTGATGTTTCTGGCCGCCATGCATAATGGCGTCAGCCGCCTGTATGAAACCTTCGGCAACGGCGGGGCGGATACCCTCAAGCGCATCCTGCAGCCGGAAGATTATAGCCGCACCTGGTACAGGCAAAACCCGCCCCTGCCCGTCGTGACCTGGTCGCAGCGCGACAACAACAATTACGAAGAGAGCGCGCTGCTCTCGACGCTCTCCTACTATTCCGAGCACACGCAGCATTTCCTCGAAAACTTCTATCTGAAAAGCAAGCGCTCGGTGCAGAAGCCGGGCCTGGGCGGCCCTGCGGCCTATGTATTGCCGGCAAACCCGGCGCAAGCGAACCGGCAACTGCAGCTAATCGAGGTGCTGAAGCGCCAACATGTCGAGATCAGCCAACTGACCAAGGCGCGCACCCAACTGGTTCCGGCCGCCAAGCGCGGCGATCCGGGGGTGAGCGAAACCTTGCCGGCCGGGAGCCTGGTCGTGCGGATGGACCAGCCCTATTCCCGCGTCGCCGACGCCTTGCTCGATCGCCAGTATTGGGCGCCGGACGATCCGCAGAAGCACCCATACGACGACACCGGCTGGTCGTTCCCAGAGCTCTTCAACGTAACAACCGTGCGCGTGACAGACCCCGCCATCCTGACGGCGCCGATGACGCCGCTCGGCGATACGGCCAACCTCGCCGGCAAGCTGTCGGGCCATGGCGATGTCGTAGTGATCAACAACACCGGTCAGGTCTCGCTGCTGTCCCTGGTCTATGCCCTGAAGTCGGCCAAGGTATCTGTCACCGACGCCGCGTTCGACGCGGACGGCCAACATTTCGCCGCGGGCTCGCTGGTGATCACTGACGCCGACGGCCAGCAGCTAGCGGCGGCGCTGAAGACCTTGGCCTTGGACGCCGATCGTCTGCCCGCCGCGCCGAAGGTCGCCTTGCACCCGGTCAAAGCGCCCCGGATCGCGATCCTGCATACCTGGCTGACCACCCAGACCGAGGGCTGGTGGCGCTACGCCTTCGATCAAGCGCACATCCCTTACGCCTATATCAGCACTCAGACCGCCGCGGCGGAGCCCGACCTGCGGGCTAAATACGACGTGATCGTGTTTGCACCTGTCGGCGGCGCGTCTTCGCGCGATATTCTTGAGGGCATACCGCTCTATAGCAACGCCCTGCCTTGGCGTAAGACGGCGCTGACGCCCAACCTGGGCCTGATCGACTCCACGCCCGACACCCGCCCCGGCCTCGGCGGCGACGGTCTGGCCCACCTCAAGGGGTTTGTCGAACAGGGCGGCCTTTTGATCACCTGCGAGGATACCGCTCAGTTCGCGATCGAAAACGGCCTTGCGCCCGGCGTCTCCGTGGCCCCTGGCGACGCCCGGGTCGTGGGTTCGGTGCTGGATGCGGTCTTCGGCACCCCCAAAAGCCCCGTCGCCTACGGCTTTGGCAAAGACGTCGCCGTGATGAGCTCGGAGGGCATGGCCTTCAATATTAGCGAGACCATCGGCCGGCGCGGACGGCGCCTCCTGATGGACCCCTACACCCAGCGCCCGACCGGACGGGGTTCGGTGGAGGACAGCGACGTGGTGCAGGGCCGCGAACTCGTCGAGCCGCCGCCGCTGGCCAAGCCCAAGCCCTGGGAGGCGACGCCCCTGAACGAGGACCAAGTTCGCAACAACCCTTCCGTCATTCCCGAGGCGCTAAGGCCTGAGGTCATCCTGCGGTTCTCAGACGCCAAAGACCTGCTGCTGTCGGGGCTCTTGGACAAGGCAAGCTCAATCGCCGAACACGCGATCGTCGTGGACGCCCACCTAGGCACAGGCAACACGCTCTTGTTCGCCAACCTGCCCATCTATCGCGGCGAGACGGTGGGGACCTATCCGCTGGTCTTCAACGCCATTTTGAACTTCGATCGGCTGGCGGGCGCGCGGACGGCGGCGGCGGCGGCGCCTGCTAATTAGGCCACGGCGGTGATTCAAACGCGAGGGCTCAGGCCAAGCGGTCTGTTATACGGGCGATTAAGTCCATGCGCTCGTGCAGAATAGCGATAATAATCGCGGGTTCATCCTCGCGCCAAATGCAGAAAATGTAGTGATGCTCGCAGCGCGTCACGCGCAAAGACGGGTGAATGTCGTCCAAGATTTTGTAAGCGCCTTGGCCTAGCGCCAGTCGTTGAA
>Ga0116230_10008644_pt1 | contig 10034 bp, 8 predicted proteins | sample S1TSphfallax_3_FD_88678 | JGI IMG/M metagenome (GOLD analysis project Ga0116230, IMG submission 88678) | Host-associated microbial communities from peat moss isolated from Minnesota, USA - S1T2_Fd - Sphagnum fallax MG | ecosystem: Host-associated > Plants > Peat moss > Unclassified | place: USA...
CCGCCGTGTAGCCGGCGGGCTTGGCCGGCGTTTTTTCGTTGCTACCGCAACGAACGGCGAGCAAGCTCGCGGCTACACGGGGTCTTCATCGCGATTGCCCATGCGGTGCCGCTGGCGGATATGTCAGCGGGGGCGGTGTGAGGATGAGTGCAGAGTCATGAGTGCAACCGCCAAATAATCGCAGGGCGAGGAGGATTCCTCGCCCTGCGGCCACAGTTGAAACTTACCGAGCGATCTTGATGGTAGAGGTTAGTCTGCCGCGGCATGGGCGTCACCATGCTCGGGGCGTTGATCTTTGCCATTGCCCTGATCGGCCGACATTTTTGCCGATGCGGGCTTATCGAGGCCCTTGTCGAATTGGTCGATCTGGCGATCAAGGCTTTGGGCCACCTGCTCGGCATTGCTGGCGGCTTTCTCGTTGCCCGAGAGCAGTTCATCCGCTGTTTTCAACGCCGACTGGATGGATTTTGCAGCTTGGTCGGAGACATTCTCATCCGACCACACCATCGCTTCGCGGGCGTGGATGGCCGCGGCCTGCAGATCGTAGCCGGTTTCGATCGGATGATCTTTCGTCCCGCGACCTTGGATCTGTTCACCATAGTAGCTGGCGAGAGCCGCCTGGGATTGAGCGGCGGCATCTTCGATCTGGCGAGGTTTCAGACCGCTGCTGTTCTTGGCGACCTGATCGGAGAGTCGCTGGAGTTGCTGGCGGCTTTGGCTGAGCAGATTGCCGGCCGAGCCGTGGTCTTGGGACGCATTTGCGTAGAGACCGATCCGATCGGCAGCCACGCGCAACTCGCCCGCGGCGGCGCGTGAATCGCCCAACCGAAGATCCTCCCTGGCCAGAATCAGATGCCGGTTGAGATCGCCTTCACCGACGAACACCATCCGTTCATCGAGCAGCAAAACGGTGGCGGGTTTTGTATTCTGCATGTTTTGCTGCTGTTTATGATTTGCTGCATTGGCACCGCTGGCGGGGGATTCATTGGATTCCTTTTGATCGTTACCGCTTTCGCCTGACTCATGATCAGCATGGGCGATGGGGTAGGACTTGCCATCGATGCTCGCGCGATCGGCGACGAAGACCGGCTTGCCATCGATCTTTTGAGCCTGGCCGTAGGCCGTAATCTGATCGCCTTGCTCAAGGTTGTCGATCAGATCGCTGCATCGATCGCAGTTGCCAAGGTCAACTGATTTGGTTTGGCCATTGGATTCCTTCACGCGCACGCGGAAGTGTTGTTCGCCATCGACATTCACATCGCGATAAGACTGAACGACGCCGGCGACAGATGCGTTCTGCTGATGCTGCGGCTGAGCTGCGTTGTCATCGGCTCGGAGCGCGGCTGGCAATGCAAGGGCCATGAGAGCGGACGAAGCGATAAGGAAGGCTTTGCGGTTGACTGACATGGGAGACTCCTTCTAAACAGTGAGACCGGTATGCCGAGTGCATACTCTTCCGCACTGTGGCCTGCAGAGAGACGGTGCCACAAGGCGACCAACACTCGGAGAGTCGTCGGCCTGCAATAGGTGTTCCGGTTCTCACTTTAATGGACATGATTGCGATACTTTGAAAGGAATGCAGTTGAGATTGACTGAAAGACGGAAGGAGCTGCGACATTTGAACAGAGGGTCACGCTACCATTCTTTTTGCATTCTCGTCAGGCAGAGTGGCGCAACCCAGTGGAATTATGCATGTGCTCTAAGCTCGATACATGGCTGCGTCGGCATCCTTCAGACTCATCCCGTGCCCGAGGCGGGAAGCATCCGGCTTCAAGCAACCGTGAGCCGGGTCGAGAAATCCGTCGAACAGCAACTGGTCAATCCGGTTATGGTCGTGAAAATATTCGATGTGCCGCAGGGCGTTGACGGCACAGCCTACATGCGCGTGCAATTGCGGTGCGCAGTGTGCAGAGAGAGGCATGTGAAAGGCGTCGCAGATGGCTGCGACTTTTAGAAAGCCAGTATAGCCACCGCAGCGGGTTGCATCGGCCTGAAGACAATCAACCGAGCCGGCCTGTAGCATTCGGCGGAAATACTCGGTCAGATCGCCGTATTCTCCAGCGGCGATGTCCATGGCGACCGGCGCGCGGCGGCGCAAGAATCTCAAGCCTTCCAAGTCGTTTGACGGCCTGGGCTCCTCGAACCATAGTACGTTGGATTCGTTAGCAAATCCTTCTGCCATAGTCAGTGCCTGCTTGCGGGAATATGCACCGTTGGCATCAACAAAGAGCCCCGTCTTCTCACCGATGGCTGTTCGTGCAGCGCCGACCCTGTGAGGATCCTCGGTTGCATCCCGGCCCACTTTCATTTTGACATTCCTAATGCCAGCTTCCACCCAACCAGACAGTTGTGCGGCGACCTGCCGTTCTGTGTAGCTGGTAAATCCACCGCTGCCATAGATCTCCACCTCATCGCGGACGATGCCAAACAGGTTCGACAACGACACACCAAGAAGCTTTGCCTTGAGATCCCAGAGAGCGATATCGACCGCGGCCACGGCCATCATTCCCGCGCCAGGAACTCCCACGTTGCGAAGCCGATGAACCATTTCACGCCAGCATCCACCAATGTCCAATGCGGCTCTTCCGGCGATGGAGGGACGAAGGATCTCGTGGATCAGGTCGGCAGTTGCTCGGGACGCATAGCTCCAACCCAGCCCCGTCGAGCCCCCGGCGGATGCGTGGACGAAAACCACATCCGTGTGATCCCATTTCAAGGTGCCATCGGACTCTGGCTGATCCGTTGGGATCCGGTACATCACAACGTCAATCTGATCAAGGGTTGGGCCTCCTGGAGTGTTCATGTGCAATGATCATGCAATCTTCAGGCCGACACCGGTCAACGGCGAGCGAATGATCGCGGTGAAAACGGCTGCCATCGCCACAATGGAATAGGCCGCAGGTCCCGGGGGAATATGGCGTGATCGTGAATTCGCAGCAGCGACGGCGGCGCAGATTTATCCGACATCCCGATCCGCGGTTTGATGGCCATCAAGGCCATTGGGAATCATCGCACCCTCGAAGGACCGATATTATCCTTGGATTTGAAGCTTCGGTTCGGAGTGATTTCCCCTCGATCTCCACGCCGATGACAGTTGGCCATGAACCGTGTGCCCCTGAGCTTTGTCCGGACCGGGTTGACTTACGCCGCCGTGGTCGAGCTGATGAAAGCGCGGTACGAAATCCGCGTGAAGAAATGGCGGCGGACGATGAGCGGCTGTGCCTGGCGGGTTTACCATGCCGACGGCCGGGTGGTGAACTGGATCGAGGCTCCCGTGCCGCGGACGCCGATCAGCCTGGCGATTTTCCTGCATGAAGTGGGCCATCATGTGATCGGATTCGACCGGTACAAGCGGCGGTGCGAGGAAGAGTATCACGTCTGGGTCTGGGCGCTGCAGCAGATGCGCGAACTGGGAATCGAGCAGGACGACCGTGTGCGCCGGCGGTTTGCCGCATCCATGGAATACGCAGTGGGAAAGGCGATGCGGCGGGGAATGAAAATCACATCGGAACCGCTGCTGCGCTTCGTACCCGGGGCAGCGGCCGCCGCGGCGGCTTGATGCCGGTTCGGAGTTACTTTGCCTCTTTGGCGTCGAGGGCTTTCTTCACCAGATCGACCAACTTCTGATCGCTCGGATCGGTCGCGCTGGCGAATCGCCCGATCAGATTACCGTTGCGGTCGACGATAAACTTCGTGAAGTTCCAGCCGATGTCCCCTTTGAAATCCCCGGCTGTTTCCTTCTCGGTCAGGAATTTATACAGCGGGGCTTTGTCGTCGCCTTTGACGCTGATCTTGGACATCATTGGGAAAGTCACATCAAATTTGCTGGTGCAGAACGTCTTGATGTCCGAATCACTGCCAGGTTCCTGGCCGCCGAAGTTGTTCGCGGGGAACCCGAGGATGACAAACCCCTTGTCGGCATATTCCTTGTAGAGCTTCTCAAGCCCGGCGTATTGCCTGGTGAAGCCGCATTTGCTGGCGACATTCACGATCATGACCACCTTGCCGCGATAGTCGGAGAGTTTGACTTCCTTGCCGTCGATGTCCTTGACGACAAAGTCCAGCGGGCTTGCCGGCTGGGTGGTGCTGCCGTGGGTTGCGGTGGAGGTTGGCTCTTTCACCACGCTCTGGGCGAAAATGTTTCTTGCCCAACAACCAGCGGCAACAACAACGGCCAGGATAACCAATGAAATTGCGACGCGCTGTGTCATAGTGAACTCCTTGGATTCAATCGTAGCCGAATCGATGCCACTTTTGGAAGCCTGTTGCGGAATTGAAAGCATCCCCCAGCTATCATCCGTGAGATGATCGATCCAACGCGCATTCGGCAATTGAACGAGCAACCCGTTTCGACCTCCGGGAAGTGGGTGCTGTACTGGATGCAGGCTTCGCAGCGAACCCGCTGCAATCACGCGCTGGAATACGCCATCGCCCGGGCCAACGAATTGAAGCGCCCGCTGCTGGTCTGCTTTGGCTTGATGGATGATTTTCCCGAAGCCAACGAGCGGAGCTACGCGTTTCTGCTCGAAGGTCTGAAAGATGTGGAATCGGCGCTGAAAGCCCGGGGGATTCGCTTGGTCGTCAAGCATGGCCCTGCGCCGGCGGCAGCTTTGCACTATGGGAAGAACGCATGCCTGATCGTCTGCGATCGCAACTATCTCCGGCATCACAAGGCCTGGCGGCTGGAGGTCGCGGAGAAGGCGACCTGCGCGGTCGTCGAAATCGAGAGCGAGGTCGTGGTCCCGGTCGAGGTGGTTTCAGACCATCACGAGTACGCCGCACGGACCATTCGGCCGAAGATCCATCGGCATTGGAACGACTATCTCGTCCCCTTGAGAGAGACGGCGGTGGTTCATAAATCGGTGGATCTGGACGTGCATGGAGACATCGCCCTGGAGGACACCGATGCGGTTTTGAAGAAACTGAAGATCGACCGATCTGTGAAGCGCTCGCCGCGATTCATCGGCGGGCAGTCTCAGGCTCACAAGCTGCTGCAGCATTTCCTCGACCGCGATCTGAAAGGTTTTGCAACCGATCGCAACGAGCCGGCGCAGCAGCGAACCAGTCTGATGAGCGGGTACCTGCATTTCGGAAATATTTCACCGATCGAGCTGGCGCTGGCGGTCAGGGAACACGCTGCCGCACCCTCCGGCGATCGCGATACGTATCTGGAAGAATTGATCGTCCGCCGCGAGCTTTCGATGAACTTCTGCCATTATGTTCCCAACTACGATTCTTATGAATGCCTGCCGGAATGGGCTCGGAAATCCCTGTCGGAACATCGCAACGACAAGCGCGAGCATCTCTATGACTTGGAGCAATTGGAACAGGCCAGGACGCACGATGCGTATTGGAACGCAGCCCAGCTGGAGATGACCCTCACCGGTTTCATGCACAACTACATGCGGATGTACTGGGGCAAGAAGATCCTGGAATGGAGCAGTTCGCCGCAGAAAGCGTTCGAGACGACGCTCTATCTGAACAACAAGTATTTTCTGTGCGGCCGCGATGCCAACTCATTTGCGAATGTCGCGTGGATTTATGGAACGCACGACCGCCCGTGGGGTCCGGAGCGAAAGATTTTCGGGTTGATCCGGTATATGAATGCCGCCGGGCTGGAGCGCAAGTTCGACATCGACGGGTATGTCAGGCGAATAAATGAAATGGTTTGAATGCCACGGAGTTCTTGTACTCAGCGGGGGAACATGAAATAACCTTGTAATCACGTTGAGCAGCAATATGTGGATGGCCCGCGTTGACGACATCGTTTATTACATTGCAACGGCTTTTCAGCTGGCGGCAATGGCGTTTGCCGTCAAAATCTCCCTTGAAGTGAAAGACCGCCGGCCGTGGCTGGTGCTGTTCGCGGCGCTGATGAGCATGTTCGCCGTCCGGTGCCTGCGTATTTTGCTTGGCGCGGCAGCCATCGAGCACATTGCTCCGTTTTCCGCATTTCTGGTTTCCATTCTGCTCTTCGTCGCGTTGTTTTTTATCCGCCGGCTTGCCACCGATGAGCGCGAAAGCGAAAACCGGTACCGCGCGCTGGTTGAGCTCAGCCCCGACGCGATGTTCGTCAACGCCGGGGGTCAAATCGTCTACGTCAACGCCCGGGCAACCAAGTTCTTCGGCGCCACCGACGCAGCTCAGCTGCTGGGTCGATCGCCATTGGATTTTGTCGCGCTGGAATCAAAGGCCCTGGTGCAGTCGCGCATCCGGGATCTGACCGCTGACGCGCCGAACCTGGGCACGGTGGAAGAGTACTGGGTTCGCCTGGACGGCAGCCGGGTTGCGGTGGAGGCGGCGGCGGCAAGCATTCCCTGGCGGGGTGGCAAGGCGATTCAGGTTATTCTCCGCGACATTTCCGAGCGAAAGCGCGCCGAGGACGAACGGGCGAAACTCCTCGCCAGCGAACGGGTCGCCCGCAGCAATGCCGAGCACGCCAACCGGATGAAGGACGAATTTCTCGCGACGCTGTCGCACGAACTTCGCACGCCGCTCAACGCGATTCTCGGTTGGTCCCAGCTGCTCCGCGCCGGTCATTCGGAACAGGAAGAGCTGAACCAGGGCTTGGACACCATCGAGCGAAACGCCCGCGCCCAGACGCAGCTGATCGAAGATCTGCTGGACATGAGCCGGATCATCTCCGGCAAGCTCCGGCTCGATATTCAGCGCGTGGTGCCGTCGTCGTTTGTAAAGGCGGCGATCGAGACCGTTCGTCCCGCCGCCGACGCCAAGGGGATTCGCCTCGAGGCCATCCTCGACCCGACTGCCGGGCCGGTTTCGGGAGATCCCAACCGCCTGCAGCAAATCGTCTGGAATCTGCTCTCCAACGCGGTGAAGTTCACCCCGCGCGGGGGGAAGGTCCAGATCGTTCTGCAGCGCGTCAACTCCAGTATCGAGATCACCGTCACCGACACCGGGCAGGGCATCGCGCCCGATTTTCTCCCCTTCATGTTCGAGAGATTCCGTCAGGCCGATTCCACCACCACGCGCCGGCATGGGGGGCTGGGGCTTGGTCTCTCGATCGTCAAGCAACTGGTCGATCTGCACGGCGGCACGGTGGAAGCCAGCAGCCCGGGTCTGAATCAGGGATCGCACTTTCTGATTCGGCTTCCGCTGACGGTGGTTCAGACTCAAACCGACGATGGCACCCGGTTGCATCCGGCTTTGGAATATGAAGGCCGGTCGCACCTGGAAAGTGTCGGAGCCCCGCCGGACTTCACCGGTCTGCGGGTCCTCGTGGTGGATGATGAGCCCGACGCCCGCGATCTGATCAAGCGGGTGCTGACCGGCTGCAAGGCAACGGTTTCCACCGCCGGTTCCGCCGCCGAGGCCATGCCGATCGCCGACCAGGCTGACCTGCTCATCAGCGATATTGGAATGCCCGAAGTGGATGGTTACGAATTTCTTCGCCGCGTCCGGGCGCAGCGTTCACCCACCAGCACCAGGATTCCCGCGATCGCCCTGACAGCGTTCGCCCGCACCGAAGACCGAACCCGCGCGCTGATTGCCGGATATCAGGTCCACCTTTCCAAACCGGTGTCAGCCGCTGAGCTGATCGCCACCGTCGCCAGCGTGTCGGGAAGAATGTGACCGACCGTCGGTCGGAATACCGAAACCCGAAACCCCGAATGAATGACCAAAAAACGAATGATCAAATGACCAAACGGTCGCCAGAATTTGTTTCGTATTTCGTCATTTGAGCATTGGTCATTCACTCGGGGATGAGCGCTTTGAAAAAGTATCATGGGCGTCTCGCCCATGGCTGTTTTCCGGTGCGAAAACCACGGGCGAGACGCGCGAGACGCCCGGGATACAGGTTTTTCAAAACGCGGGGATTCGGGTTTTGGAATTCGGAATTTGGATTTCTTTCCCCTTGCTCCTTCGCCGATTGAATGAACAATTCCCGCGCATGAAGGTTTCCATCATCGGTATCGGTCATGTGGGATCGTCGTTAAGCGTCGCGCTGGTGGCGCAGGGATTGACCGATCATCTGGTGCTGGTGGGCCGGCGCAAGGATGCGGTTCGCGGCGAGGCGCTGGATCTCCTGCACGCCAGCGCGTTCACGCGCCCGCTGGATGTGGTCGCCGGTGACATTGCCGACACCGCCGCTTCGGATGTGATTGTCCTCTGTGTCGCGGGGAAATCCGACGGCCATGTGCGCGAGGGGGCGCTGTTTTCCAACGCCGAGCTGTTTCGCGAGATGATTCCACCGCTGGCGGCCGGCAGTCCCGACGGCGTGCTGCTGGTCACCACCAACCCGCTGGACACGATGACCACCCTGGCGGTGCGGCTCAGCGGACTGCCCCCGTCGCAGGTGGTCGGCAGCGGAACACTGCTGGACACGATGCGGTTGCGCGTGCTGCTCAGCCGCGAGTGCGGGATTCATCCCCACGACATCCGAGCGTATGTGCTCGGCGAGCACGGCGACTCGCAGTTTGCAGCATTGTCGTCGGCCAGCAGCGGTGGGGCGCGGCTGCCGTTGAAACCCACGGTGCTCAACCGCCTGATGGCCCAGACGGTGCGGGCCGGGACCGACATCTACCGAATGAAAGGCTACACCAACCACGGCGTTGCCTTTGCCGCCGCGTCGATCATCCGGGCTGTCGCGCTGGACTCGCACGAGGTTCTGCCGGTCAGCACGCTGGTCCACGGCGACCATGGCGTGCGGGATGTCTGCCTTTCCCTGCCCGCCGTGGTGGGTCGCAAGGGAGTGCTCAAGACGCTGAAGGTGGAACTGACCGCCGGGGAACGCGATGCGTTCCGAAGATCAGCCAAAGTGGTGAAGGCGACGTTGAGAAAGGTGAGTCCCTGAAGCGCTGGTCATTCCACCGCTCGCGGTTTGGGTGCGTCAGTGACCGGTTGAGCATCGAAATGGAGCGACCACGGTGAATCCGCGTTGGGCATTCCCGAAGTCCGTGATCGATCAGATTGCATTTTGGGACAGGTCTTTGAACGGGTACACTTGATTCATGCGAACCGCCAGCCCATTTCCCGGCATGGACCCGTGGCTCGAGGGGTATTGGAGTTCGGTCCATCATCGGTTGATTACAAATTTTGCGGATCAGATCCAGGCGCAATTGCCCGAAGGGTTGTTCGCGGAGATCGAGGTGACGGTCTATATCAACGATGAGGATCAGGACCGCGGACACGTAATTCCGGATGTTGCTGTGCTGGGTCAACAAATCGGCTGGCGCGAGCCACGAGTTTTGCAAACCGGTTCCTCCAGTCAAGCGGTTGCGACGCCGTATCGGATCGCGATCCCGAAGGAGCCGATCGAGGAAGGCCATGTTGTGATTCGCTCCCTCAAAGACCATCAATCGCTTATCACCGCGATTGAAGTGCTCAGCCCGACCAACAAACTGGACCGTCGCGGCAGGCGCGCCTACGTGCTCAAGCGAGAAGCGTACTACCAAGCTCACGCCAACGTGGTCGAAATTGATCTGCTGCGTGCTGGCGTTGATCTGATTGACGTGCCTTTTGACGAGTTACCGGCAAAGCTTGTCACGCCGTACAAAGCCGTTGTACGAAGGGCGCATCCTTCCGACGACACCGATGCGGAGTATTACTCCTTTCCGCTGGCTGAACCGCTGCCGCGGATCGCGATTCCGCTTCGACGCAATGATCAGGATGCCGTGCTGGATTTGCAGGGGGCGATCAGCGATGCCTATCAGAAGGGCCGATACGGTGCCCGGCTTGACTACAGCGTCCCGCCGGTGCCAGCACTTTCGGTCGATGATGCCGCATGGACTGCAAAAGTAGTGGCTGGGATCTGAGCCGTTACCAGCGGGTACAGAGTCCTGTCGTCACAACCGTCTGTGCAGCCGCAATCGCAATTGAGGCCTTGCACTCAATTCCGAAACCCGAATCCCCGAATGAATGACGAAATGACCGAAATCACAATGACGAAATAAAAGCCCGGCAACGGGTGGGTTCTCGAATCCGCTGTCTTCGTTTGGTCATTCTTCATTCGGTGGGCGGGACGCGCGGGACGCCCATGGTACTTTTTCACAGCTTTCAATTCCGAAACCCGA
>Ga0116230_10008647_pt1 | contig 10031 bp, 7 predicted proteins | sample S1TSphfallax_3_FD_88678 | JGI IMG/M metagenome (GOLD analysis project Ga0116230, IMG submission 88678) | Host-associated microbial communities from peat moss isolated from Minnesota, USA - S1T2_Fd - Sphagnum fallax MG | ecosystem: Host-associated > Plants > Peat moss > Unclassified | place: USA...
GGCAACAGCGCATACTCCGCGGTCACCCCTTCGCACCCATGCTCGAACCAACTTTCATACCGCGCCAGCTCGTACCACTTCCCCAGATACCGCGTCACATCCACTGCCTTCTCCGGCTCCGGCACCCGCTTATTGTAGCGCTTCAGGGTAAATAAACTCACGCTGCCGCCACGCCGGCCAGCGCCGCAACAGCAAGCAGATCGGTAACAGCACGCCAAGCAGGCTTCACTTCATTTCACCCTACAAACCCATCGCTACATGCGCCTCATTTCACAGAAACGCCATTCCGGATGCCGATATTTGGAGCCTGCGATCAGGCGTCGTACCCATTATCGAAACTTGAAATAAGCTGCTTCCAATCCCGCAAAGCCGATCCTTACGCCCTCTTTATACGGACCGTCATCAATCCGTATTAAAACTTTAGCTAATTTGGCGCAGCGATGGCTTTGCAACACGGATGTTCGATGAAAGCCACGATGATCGACGCTGCCGACTTGATCATCGGCGCAATCCCGCAGCCATGACAGCATCCCTCGGAACTATTTTAGTGGTGGATGACGAGCCGCGGATCCACCGGGTGCTGACCCCCAGCCTGGCCGCATCCGGCTACAACTCGCTGCACGCCGAGCGCGGCGAGGAAGCCCTTCGCCTGGCCGCCTTGCGTTCGCCAAATGCCATCCTGTTGGACCTTGGGCTACCGGATATGGATGGCCACGAGGTCCTGCGGAAACTTCGTGAGTTTACCAGCGCGCCGGTCATTATCATCTCGGGCCGGACCCGTGAATCCGAAAAAATCAAAGCCCTCGATGCCGGCGCCAATGACTACGTCGAAAAACCCTTGCAACTGGGGGAACTGCTCGCCCGTATTCGGGCCGCCTTGCGCGTCCGCAAACCTGTTGCTGAAACCGGCCAGCCGATGACCGTCGGTACGCTCACCATCGATCCCGTCACGCAATATCTAATGATGCCGGACAAGAAAATCCGGCTGACAAAGCATGAAAACGCACTTCTGGTTCTGCTCGCCCGCCACCGCGGGCGGGTGCTTTCGCACAGCCAGATTCTTACCGCAATTTGGGGACCCGCGCACGCCAAAGATATGATGTATTTGCGCGTCTATATCGGCCGGCTGCGCCGCAAACTCGAAGCCCAGCCGGCGATCTCTATCATTACCCAACCCGGTGTCGGTTACGCGCTGGTGGAAAGCTGAGAAATGGCTGCCTAAGCCTTCAGCGAGTACAACTCCCTATAGTCGGCATTTTTTATCAGGATAGGCTGCTGCGTTTCGCAGTCGCCGTTCCCGAGCGCCGTGGGTCGCCCTGCCCACTGTAACATCACGCCATCCGGCCGCACGGCCAGCACGGTCGCGGAGCCGCCATACCGGCCGATGTTGCGAACGTCCAAACTGCATGCGCGCCCTGGCGACGCCCATGGCGTCGCCAGCAGTCTTGCCGGGATCGGCGCGATATTCGCAGCCACGGCTTCCTGAACCGGTATTTCCAAAATATCGCCAACACGCGCGGCTGACCGGTATTCAATAAATTTATTGGTCGCGATAAGCCCAAGGTACATCGCCAGCAGCGCAAAAATGAACGGCCCTAAAATCACCAGCGAGCCAATCTCGGCGTCGTATTTGTTCTGTCCAAATTCAACAGTTGAGCGCTTGACCGCTTGCGGCCGCTGTTCAGATTTCGGTTTGTTACGATATCTTAGCATGTCGATGCACCGTTGATGGGAGCAAAACATCTACAATTCGAAATAATAAAAAGGCGATGTGAAATCTGCGCCGATGGATAAATAAAAAATAAACGCCGCAACGACAGCTTATGAACCGTCTCCCGCAACCGCTTTTACCGATCGCTTCCTCGCGCTCTCGCTGCATTTACCAGCCAAAGGCGGCGCGCGGCGGCGGCATCTGGAAGCTCCCGAAGCCAGCAAATATCTGGCCTCGACGTCGCTTTATTTATCTTTTGTTTATATTGAACGGTAAATTCCATATATCTTTTTTATGCCTGCAATTTGCATCATTTCCAGGCAAGTCACGGAGATAAAGATCATGGTCGCGTCAAAAATGCTCAAATACTATTCATGTGATAAAAATACCATCAAATAATCCGCAAGAAATCCGCGTATGATCGGTTATTTGTCTGCTTGGTCGCCCGCGCATTGCGGCTCGAAACACGGGCATGATCGTTCGATCCAAATTCCGTCATTAGGAGAGTTATAACAATGAGCGTGACCGTCGAAGGCACTACCCAAACCCCATCGAAATTGCGCCATGGCGCCCTCAACCTCATGGAGACGTTCGGGCAGTCGATCGCGGTCATCGCGCCGACGCTGACCCCGGCGCTGAACATTACGGTTGTTGCCGCCCTGGCCGGCATCGGCTGCTGGCTGTCCTATTTCGTCGGCACCATCGGTGTCATGATCGTCGCTTTGTCGGTCGGCATCCTGGCCGCCCGCCATCCGCAGGCCGGCTCGTTCTTCGTCTATATCGGCAGAAGTTTCGGCCCCTATAGCGGCGCGCTGGCCGGCTGGTCGATGATCAGCGCCTACCTCATGACCGCGATTGCGGTGGTACAGGCTTTTCCGATCTTTCTCGGAAATCTGCTGGTTGCCGTCGGCATTGCCAAGCCCGCCGTACCGCTCTGGGTTTTTGCAATCGCCTTTTTGGCCGTCATGACCTACGCGGCCTATCGCGACATCAAATTCTCCTCGCGTGCCGGCCTCATCCTGGAATGCATATCGGTCGGCATCATCATCATTATCACCGCCATGGTCATCGGCGTCCACGGCACCGTCATCGACCCGGCGCAGCTCAACTTCTCCAAGTTCAATTTCGGCTCCGTTTTCGCCGGCCTGCCCTTCGTGATTTTCAGTTTCGTCGGGTTCGAAAGCTCCGCAACCCTGGCGAAGGAGGCCGGCACGCCGCAGAAAAGCATCCCGCTCGCGGTCGTGTGCTGTGCGGCCTTCGCCGGCTTGTTCTTTACCCTGATCGCCTATTTCATGGTGTTTGGCGATGGCGATAACGCCGCGGCCTTGGGCGCAAGCTCATCGCCCTTCACCGATGTCGCCGCCAAGGCCGGCTTATCCTGGACCGCAACGATCGTCTATTTCGCGGCCTGCATCAGCTCCTTTGCCTGCGGCCTTGCCTGTATCAACGCGGCCTCAAGGCTGATGTATTCCATGGGCCGGTATCAATTCCTGCACAACTCCATGGGCATGGTGCATAAAACCCATCAGACCCCGCATTTTGCCGTCTTGCTGTCCGCCGGCCTTGTCTTGGTCGCAACCTTGGCCGTCATTCCCTTGGGTTTTCTAAACGCCTTCGGATATACCGGCACGCTGGCAAGCTTTGGCTTCGTTATCGTCTATCTCGGCATGTGCATTGCTGCGCCAGTCGAAATGAAAAAGACCGGTAGTTTGAAGGTGGTCAACGTGCTGATCGGTATTATCGGCGTGGCGTTGATGATGTTCGTCATCTGGGGCAGCGTTTATCCCGTGCCGGCCTATCCGTTCAATATTCTACCCTATCTGTTTCTCGCTTACATGGTTGTCGGCGCGATTTGGTTCGCGATTCTCAAACGCAAATCGCCCCAAATCCTGGCCTCGATCCAGCTCGATATGGAAGGTTAGCGCATAACGCCACGCAACAGGCTCATGGGTCCGGCATCAGCACTGCCGGACCCAGCCCTCACCCCCGGCTTACCATCGCCAGCATCAGCCGTTCAAATTCAGCCACGCTCAACGTCTCCGCCCGCCGCTCCGCCGCAATCCCGGCGGCATCCAGCAACGCCTCGCCGCCCAACCCGCGTAACGCCCCGCGCAGCATTTTCCGCCGCTGCCCGAACGCCGCCGCGGTCAATTTCTCCATCGCCCTGAATAATTCCGGCGCCGGCTGTTCGGCCTTCGGCACCAGCCGCACGATCGCCGATTCAATCTTCGGCGGCGGCACGAACGCCGCAGCCGGCACCTGCATCATTATCGCCGCCTCGCACACATACTGGCTGATCACCGAAAGCCGCCCATAGGCCGCACTCCCGGGCGCCGCCACAATCCGCTCGGCCACCTCCAGCTGAAACATCAGCGTCATCGCCTGAAATTGTCCGGCCTGCGCCAGCCAGCGCAGCAGCAGCGGCGTCCCGACATTATACGGCAGGTTCGCAACAATCGCCCTTGGTGCCGCCACCAGCCCCGGCAAATCAGCCTGCAACGCATCGCCCGCGACCACCCGCAGCCGCCCCGGCCGGGTCGCCGCCAGCGCCTCAATCGCCGCCACCGCGCGCGGATCAATCTCCAGCGCCACCACCGCCGCCGCCGCGCTGTTCAACAGCGCCCGCGTCAACCCGCCCGGCCCCGGCCCGATCTCGATCACATTCACCCCAGCCAGCGGCTCCGCGCAGCGCCGGATCTTGTCGATCAGATTGCCATCAAGCAGAAAATGCTGCCCAAGCGATTTATCCGCCCGCAGATCGAACGCCGCGATCACCTCGCGCAGGGCCGGCCAGTCGGGTGCGCTACCGGGTTCGGGCATCGCACCTTGTTAGCCCGCCCTTGCGCGTGCCAACAAGGTTCCGACGATGTCGCAAACCGCCACGCCCCCCGCGTCCAACCCGCCGGCCGAGCCCAGGCACCGCCGCCTCGGCGACTGGCTGTTGAACGTCCCGCAAACCCTGCGCGCCTCGGTCCGCGCCGACGAAGCCTGGCTGGCGGTCCTGGCCGCCCTGGTCGGCGCCCTTGCCGGCGCCGGCGTCGCCCTCATCAACCTCATCACCGGCTGGATGCATGGCGGCCTGTTCGACCTCGCCGCCGGCCGCGGCCTGTCGGAATCCGCCCATATCGCCCCGGCGCGGGCCTTTCTGGTCCCGGTCCTGGGCGGCCTGGCGCTCGGCCTGTTCGGCCTGCTCCTCACCCGCTTCCGCCCCGCCAGCCCGATCGACGCGATCGAGGCCAACGCCCTCTATGGCGGCCGCATGTCGCTCGGCGACAGCCTGATCGTCGCCGGCCAGACCACCTGGTCGAACGGCGTCGGCGCCTCGGTCGGGCTGGAGGCCGGCTACGCCCAGCTCGGCGCCGGCATCGCATCCCGCCTAGGCCGCAGCTTCAGGCTGCGGCGCAACGATCTGCGCGTCCTGGTCGGCTGCGGCGCCGCGGCCGCCATCGGCGGCGCCTTCAACGCCCCGCTCTGCGGCGCCTTCTACGGCATCGAGCTGATCATCGGCGTCTATTCCATCACCACCTTGCCCTTCGTCGTCATCGCCTCGCTCTGCGGCACGCTCATGGTGCAGGTGCTCATCGGCGGCTCGCCGCCTTTGAACGTCACCCTGCCGGCCACCATCCCCAGCACCATCTATCCCATCGTGCTGGCGCTCGGCCTGGCCAGCGGCCTGGCCGGCATCGTCATCATGCGCGGCGTCACCCTGGTCGAGGCCGGCTTCCGCCGCTCCTTCATCCCGGTCTGGCTGCGCCCGGTCATCGGCGGCGCCGCGGTCGGCGCGCTCGGCTGCATCAGCCCGTCGGTCATGTCCTCCGGCCACACCGCCTTGCATGCGGACATCAACGTCGCCTACCCCTTCGGCGTGGTCCTCGCCATGCTGATCATGAAAGCCGCCGCCTCGGCTTTTTCCATCGGCTCGGGCTTCCGCGGCGGCCTGTTCTTCGCCTCGCTCTTCCTCGGCGCGCTGTTCGGCAAGGTCTTCGCCGGCATCCTCTCGGTCATGCCCTTCATCACCGTCATGCCGTCCGGCTTCTACGCCGTCGTCGGCATGAGCGCGCTGGCGGTCGGCATCGTCGGCGGCCCGATGACGATGACCTTCCTGGCGCTGGAGAGCACCCGCAATTTCGCCGTCACCATGGCGGTGCTGGCCGCCTCCATCACCGCGGCGCTCACCGTGCGGCGGCTATTCGGCTATTCCTTCGCCACCTGGCGGTTCCATCTGCGCGGCGAGACCATCCGCAGCGCCGTCGATATCGGCTGGATCAATTCGCTGACCGCCGGCCGCATGATGCGCCCGGCCCAGCATCTGGCGCCGCAAACCATGAAGCTTGCGGATTTCTGCCAGGAATTCCCCTTGGGCGCGGCCCAGTTCGTCATCGTCACCGGCGCCGATGGCAGCTATGCCGGCATCGCCTACCCGCCCGAAGCCTTCGGCAATAGCCAGCCGGCCGCCACGCTCGATGCAATCCTGCATCACGGCCAGCATTTCCTGCTGCCGGAGATGACCGTCAAGGAGGCCGCCGCCGTCTTCGAAGCCGCCGAAGCCGACGCTTTGGCGGTGCTGGACGGCCCGGCCAGCCGCCGCATCCTCGGCTACCTGACCGAGCAAACCAGCCTGCGCCGCTATAATGACGAGCTGGAACGCCGCCGCCGCGAACTGGCCGGGGAATGAAGCGCTACAACCTGTAGTATTTTCACCCAAAACCCAAAAAACAAAACAATCTGTTTTTGCCCGCGAAAAACAAAACCTTTCGCTCAAATCCAATCCATGCTTTAACCGTTAATCATAACTAAAGAAAACGTGATCGTTGCAAAAACTGCAACTTAAAGTAAACCAATCCTGGATTGGAGCGGGTCGGTGTCAGGTTCTTTAACGGTTATCGGCGGCCATAGTTCCACCCAGGGTCTCACCGGGCTGGTGACGGTGCCTGCCGGCTTCACCGGCAGCAACGCGCTGATCACCAGCCTGCAATCCCTGCTGACCGCGGCTTCCGGCTCGGTCTCCGCCGGCAGCGCCAATTTCGAAAACCTCAACGCCGCCGGCCAGACCGGCGCCAAATCCGCCACCGTCGGCGGTTTCTCCACCGGCATATTGGAAATCACCAACACCTCCAGCGTCGGCGCCACCACCGCCGGGGCGGCGAATATCAGCCTGACGGCGCCCACTGGCTACAACACCCTGGTGGTCCAGGCCCCGGGCACGGAAACAATCACCGGCAACGGCGCCACCAGCATGCTGGCGGTATTCGGCGCCAATAGCAGCGTCAATTTCAATCCCGAAGGCGGCAGCGGCACCATCTTCGCCGGCGGGGCCGGCGATGTCATCAACACCAGCGGCGGCAATTGGTCGATCGTCGGCGGCGCCACCGGCGCCGAGACCCTCAACGCATCCGGCACCAGTGCCGCGGTCACCACAACCGGCGCCGGCGACCAGGTGCAGACGACCGCCCAGAATACCAGCATTGCCTCGGGCGGCAGCAGCGATATTCTGATCGTCTCCGGCAGCACTTCCAATGCCGATATCACCGTCACCGGCAATGCCACGATCCAGAGCGCCGGTTCCTCCGACACGGTTGTGGCCAGTGGCAGCGGCGCCATTATCGGCTATTTTATCGGCAGCGCCGGCGGCACCATGGACTTCATCAATTCCAGCAGCAACGCCTCCAGCATCATCGCTGGACTCAATCCTGCCAGCGGCGCAATCTCCAGCCAGGGCAGTGTCACGGTTTCCGCTGGCGCCGGCGGCGGCGTTTACGATGGTGGCATCAGCGGCGATAATTCGCTGGTCGGCGGCAGCGGCGTGGTGACGCTGTTTTCCGCGGGCATTAACAACTATCTGTACGCAAACGGCGCGCCGACCGGTTCGGCCTATAATCTTCTGAACGCGTTTTCCGGCGGCAACGACACCCTGGTCGCCGGAACCGGTTCGACCAACAACGTTTTTTTCGGCGGAATCGGGACGGAATCCATCGTCTCCGGCGGCAAAGGCGTACAGGACTATTTTGTCGGCACCCTCGGCTCCGAGACGATTTCCGCTTCGACCGTTTCCGGCGCCTCAAACGTGTTTATTTTCAACCAGAGTGCCCTGCAGGGCGGCGGTACGGATGTGCTGCTGCATTTCAAGCCCGGAGAAGGTTTCATCAATCCCAGCAACGGCGTAACCGGCGTCTCCATCGTCAGTTACGAAAACCTAAATGGTGCGAATACCGGCACCGAGATCGATTTGAGCAATGGCACCACCGTGAAACTATTCGGCGTCTCGGCATCCTCTTTCAACGCGTCAATCATCGGCGGAACCAAATTCTAGAACAATACGAAATGGCTCGCCAAAATAACGCTAGAGCAAATCGCTGAAGCAACCGGCAATCAGATATCCGACGCGGGCAGGGGGACTAAAAATGGTAGACGGCGACTGTGCCTTCATGATCGACACCGCCGCCGTGTTTTTCGACTATTTCCGCGTCGAGGGCTGGTTCCATTGTCCCAATGACGAGCTTGCCGAAGTTCATCTGCAAAATTCGACGATGATCGAAGCCGCTGGTGCCGTCGGTCTACCGCATTTGGGTGTTGCGGAAGCGCTCGGCCCCAACAGGGGATTCTGCATTCAGGCGTTGACCAAAAAAGCCGATAGAACAGCGGACTTATCCGTGATATTCCGAACCCGCAACGGACGCGCCATCAGCGCCCGAATTGCGGATCTTTGCGGCGAGCGCAAATCCGCTTTTGCCGGACGTGCCGTGCGGCGCAAATTCAGCGAGATGGTGGACGCCGATGAAAATACGCGGCTGCTGGATATCGGTGGCAGGGCGCGCAGCGGCGTCAATTACAGCAAGCTCTTTCCATCGGCGAAATGCACGGTTCTCGACGTGCTGCCGGGCGAAAACGTCGACGTCGTCGGCGATGCGCATGCGATGTCGAAATTATTCCCGCCCGGTTCGTTCGACGCAATTTTCTCGACCTCGGTCTTTGAACATCTGCTGATGCCGTGGGTGGTCGCGGTGGAAATGGCGAAACTGCTGAGACTTGGGGGCTTCGCTTTTATCGCCACTCACCAGACCCTGGGAATGCATGACCTGCCATGGGACTTTTGGCGTTTTTCAGACACCGCCTGGGATGGATTATTCAACCGGCTTACCGGGTTCGAAATCATCGACAGGGCGCTCGAGAATCCGCAGTTCATCACTCCGCATTTCTGGAGCCCGGAACAAGGCGACCATCTAGAGGCCGCGGTCGGATTTGTCGGATCATCGGTGCTGGTCCGAAAAATCGCCGAGCCGCAACTGGAATGGGGACCGTTGGCGGTCTCGAAAATTATTGATACGGCCTACCCCGAAACCGAAGAGCCCGTTCCCGAATGGCACGAGAATCCCGAAACGGGATGGACGACCTGACCGGCAGGCAACGGTTGCCCGAGGCAAGCCACCCGCCTGAAAAATATCCCCTGTCCAGAGTCAAAAAAGTTTTTGCGGAGCTTTTTACAAAAAGCGACCGCTTGCCTGCCTCAAATCTCCAGCAGCAACCGCCGCGGATCCTCCAGGCTCTCCTTCACCCGCACCAGGAACGAGACCGCCTCCCGCCCATCGATGATCCGATGGTCATAGGAGACCGCCAGATACATCATCGGCCGGATTTCGATCTTGCCCGCCACCACCACCGGCCGCTCCTGGATCTTATGCATCCCCAGAATCGCCGATTGCGGCGGGTTCAGGATCGGCGTGCTCATCAGCGAGCCGTAAACCCCGCCATTGGTGATCGAGAAGGTGCCGCCGGAGAGTTCCTCCAGCTTCAGCGTCCCGTCTTTCGCCCGCTTGCCGAACCCGGCAATCTCCGCCTCGATCTCGGCGATGCTCTTGGCATCGGCATCGCGGATCACCGGCACCACCAGCCCGTTCGCGCCGCCGACCGCGATGCCCATATGCACGAAATGCTTGTAGACGATCTCGTCGCCGTCGATCTCGGCGTTGACCGCCGGAAATTCCGCCAATGCGGCAACCACGGCTTTGACGAAGAACCCGTTAAAGCCCAGCCGCACGCCCTTATGCTTCTTCTCGAAGGCGTCCTTATACTCGGCCCGCAATCCCATGATCGCGCTCATATCCACCTCGTTGAAGGTGGTCAGCATGGCCGCGGTGTTCTGCGCCTCCTTCAACCTGGCGGCGATGGTCTTGCGCAGCCGCGTCATTTTCACGCGTTCCTCGCGCGCATCGGCGGCCCGCGCCGCCTTCGGCGCCGCCGGGGCAGGGGCAGCGGCCGGCTTGTTGACAAAGGCCAGCACGTCGCCCTTGGAAATCCTGCCATCCTTGGCCGAACCCTCGCC
>Ga0116230_10008648_pt1 | contig 10030 bp, 6 predicted proteins | sample S1TSphfallax_3_FD_88678 | JGI IMG/M metagenome (GOLD analysis project Ga0116230, IMG submission 88678) | Host-associated microbial communities from peat moss isolated from Minnesota, USA - S1T2_Fd - Sphagnum fallax MG | ecosystem: Host-associated > Plants > Peat moss > Unclassified | place: USA...
ACAATTCAGTCACAAACCTGTGAACGCAACCCCAGAACACAGAACCTCTCGGAGAAAACAACATGAAACACGAGCGAAGTGGCGGAAAGAGCTTGAAGAGGAAGAAGAATGGACTCTGCGCGCGCTGCTTCTGTCGCCCTAAACATGAAGGCCACGTTCTCGATGCGTTCTGAGCTAATGAAATTCCCACCGCTACGTATGTGCGGAGGAAAAACCCTCCTTGTGCTGGCCGTTCTCTACGTTCTAATGCGAACGATTTCCATGTTCCCTATGCTCGTGTACCTCGCTTTGAACCAACCAGATTGTGAAGCTCAATTGGAGTTTGAATTTCGGCACAATTGAAGTAGACCGGTTAATCATGTTTGGAAATAATGCTATGTTTTCACCAGACAAGTTTTGGGTTTGAAATGTGATAAACAATCTAACGTTAAATAAACAAACCTAGTAAACAAACTTCACCCTTAGTAAACATGTACGCCATATAGTGAACCATTTTCACCAATGAAGGTAAAAGCATGTACACGATGTAGTGAACCATTTTCACTAATGAAGGTAAAAGCAGTGAATTATAGTGAACTTAATTAACTTTTATGGTTCCACAGTTAAATAGTCTAGTGAACTACACCACACTTTCCTAGTAGTGGGCATAATAAGCTAATTAGAAAATCCCATCCAAAAATGGGATTGTTTAGGCCTAATGTGGGTGGATTGATCATCCACTTAATGTTAGGAAAAACTTTAGAAAATGAATGTTTGGGAAGTTATGGCACGTGGTTTGTGATGCATGTGTTGGAAGAGTTTGAGTTAAAGGAAATTATCAACTTAGTGAATCTTCCTAAATGCCTTAAACAAGTGTTGAATGAATTCCCAAATGCGATGCTTGAAGGATTACTTGATGAATTGCCCCGAGAAGACAAGTCAACCATGCAATCGAGGTGATGTTAGGAGTGGCACCTCTTGCCAAGGCCCCATATTGAATGAATCATGAAGAATTGAAGGAACTTAAGGTTCAACTTGAAGAACTCTTCCCTAAAGGATATATCAAATTTAACAAGTTACCATATGGGGCACCCATCCTCTTTGTTCACAAGGACGGGACATTGACGATGTGTGTGGATTATAAAGCCCTTAGCAAGGTGACAATGAATAATTGATACCCATTATTTCGAATTGATGATTTATTTGATCGATTCTCTTGAACTAATATGTTTAGTAGGATTGACCTACGTTTAGGGTATTACCAAATTCAATTGTAGAAGGGGATGAAGAAAAGACTACTTATCGCAAAAGGTATTGGTCATACAAGTTTTTGATGCCTTTTGGATTCACCAATGCACCCACCACATTTTACACATTCATGAATGACATTTTTTGAGAATGGTTTGGTGACTTTGTGGTTGTATACATAGACAAGATTTTGGTCTATAACAACTCTATGGAAGAGCATCTAAAGCATCTCTGGAAGTTGTTGAAAAGGTTGAGAGAAAACATGTTATATGCCAAGTTCAAAAAATACAAATTCAGGGTGATGAAAGTGGATGTCCTTGGACATAAGATCACCCAAGAAGGTTTGAAAATGGATGACCACAAGGTGAAAACAATTTTGGATTACGAGCCACCTAGGTTAGTTCCAACCTTAAGATCATTTTTAGGATTGGTTTCCTATTATCGCATTTCATCAAGAACTTTGCGAAGATAGCCACGCCTTTGATAAACCTTTTGAAAAAGTCGTCCATAATTTATGAATGGGATAAAACATTTAATGAAGCCTTTGAAACCTTGAAAGGCATTTTGGTGAAAACATCTATGTTGAAGTTGCCCGACTTTGATAAAGATTTTGAGATCCACTTCAATGCTTCTAGCTTTGCGATTAAAGGAGTCCTAGTGCAAGATGGAAGGTTGGTTACATTTGAAAGTAACAAGCTGAGCGAGATAAAGCGAAGGTGGCCAACACATGAAAAGGAAATGTGGGCCATGATACATTATCTCAAGACTTATAAGGGCCATTACATAAACTCCAAAGACATGGTGGTGAGAATCGACAATGTCACCTTGAAATACTTTGACTCAACCAAAGTTGTCATTGAAATAAGTGAGATGGCAAGACACATTGGCCTTATTCAATGTGGACATTCAACACAAGCCCATGAAAGAAAACATGGTGCTTGATGCGTTACTAAGTCGTAAACATTAACATAAGGTGGTGTAAGTGGGGGAAACATAGCTTCAAAAGGACATTTGATTAGTGAGCCGTTGTGACAAATTTGCTAAGGAAAGGAAGCAAAACATTAAAAAAGGAATCAAGTCACACTTCCACTTGCGAAATGGATTATTGTAGTATAAATAGAATCAGCTTTATGTTTCAAAAGGGAGGCTTAAGGATGTGTTCTTAAAGAAATGTGATGATGGGCCCCTTGTAGGGCATGGCGATCAAAACACACTACAACATTCCTCAAGAAGTCATACTATTGGTTTAATTTGAAAGATAATGTAGATAAATACGTGAAATTTATTTGATTTGTCAATGAAATTGAACACTCAATAAGAAACAAATAAGATTATTGCGACCATTACCAATTCTCGAAGGGTCGTGGGAAAGTGTGTCCATGGATTTCATGGTGAATTTGCCACCATCAAGGGGATTTGATACAATCATGGTGGTGGTGGATCAATTTAATAATATGGCACATTTCATTCCCATTAAGGAAAGTGCCATGGCCCAAGAGACGCGAATAACATTAATCAAAATTTGAAAGTTGAAAGAACAACCAAAGATGAAATTAAGATTGGAGAAATGTAACCAAACAAAATGTGACAATTGAAAAACCTTGTTGGGACAAAACATAGAAGGGTAAAAATCAAGTTTTGGTTTTAATTTGAGTAATGAGTGGGTTAGACATAACAACATAGGGTGTAGGGATTGAAATGATTTGTGGAATTGGCATTTGATGACACACCTTTGATCATTTTGGAATTTCATTAATAGTGAAATGATTATTTCACATATAGGTTTTGGGATGCACCTAGTATTACATGCTTGCTGGAATATTTGATTCATTTAAAGATTTAATTTAGTCATATTGATATATTTAAACGACCTCATATCAATTCCAATTTATGTTACATCTAATTGTACATTCGTTGATTAGGTTGAATGAACTCAATCAATTATTTTACAAGGACATGGTTGACATTTTTACCATTGGCTCCTTTTTGGAGGCAACCATTTTTGTGTTGAGGGGGAATAATCTTTAAAATCCCAATAACTTTGCACATGGCATTAAGGACCTTGACCTTTTCATAACTATTTATTTTGCTAAGGGGTTTTTAAATGGAAAAAAAATATTATAATATGATGCATTACATGCACTACACATACATATCTAACTTGTTTGATTCATTGGGGAATATGAAATCAATGATTGGAAAATATGTGAAGTTAGTTGTAAATAATTATAACAAATGATTTCTTGACTTGCAAATTTCCAATGCTTGAAAGTTATTCAATCCTAAGCATGATCTTGATAATGCACCTTAATTTCTCTAAAAAAAAATTGTTTTGATTTATTAAAATTTCAATTGCAAGACAATCACTATTCAATAACTCATGTATTATATGTTTAAACCTTTATAATTATGAAACTACTTCTCATGGGTTGGAAGATCCCATGATGACAAATAAACTACCTTCCTTAATAGATTGGTATGTATGCCTACAAAAATGTGTATCCAAATTCAATGACGCACTTTTCAAAGTTAAACTACTCTCATGGTGAGTAGAGGGGTGCAATATGTGCAAGGCAGACTAGGACCACAACATCATGGCACAACAAGCACCCAATAATGAAATGGGTTACTAGATGATCAAACATTGGCCCTTTAGGTAAACCCACAATGGTCTTTTAACCTTTTTGATAGAGGCCCCTCATTGTTTATATTTAATATGAAAAGTGTCAAATTTATAAAGAAAAACCTTGATTTAATTTTGGGAAGAGGTTTATCTGAGTCTTCAATGGTTTTCAGAATGAAGGATATATAGATACCCAATGGCTATCAATTGGGTATAAACCCATTTGCTCATTGGTTTTCAATATTTCTCAAATAACCAATTTTTGATACAAAAACCATGGTTACGGAAATTTTAAAAAATCAAGGAACTTTCCAAAGTTTCATCAAATTTTTTGGGTCAATTCTTTCATGAAAATCATTTGTTCATTGAAGCTTTTGAAATAGCAATAAAAATCAATGGTTATTTTATTCTTCCTTCAAATTTTTTTTTGGAACTAATGATTCCTATAATCTAAAATATTCAAATAACTAAAATTGGCATTTAAAAAAAAAATCAAAGAACTGCCCAATACTAATCCATATAATGTTTACAAGCAAATATTTAAGAAATGGGCATGGGGTTTTACCATGGTACAACCTTCGGTTTACCCAATTCCTAAGACATGGTCATAATAAACCAATGATTGCATGAACGCAATGTTCACAAGGATATCAAAAGCTGATAGATAAACTTTGACTAAAAACATTTTCTAGTAAAAGTTGCTAGGTATGGACTATGTTAACTATTGACATGAACTTCAAACTTTGGATGGGAATTGTGTGCTTGGACAATCCTTCTTATGTGCATTTTTCCTTTTCATGAATGTTTGTCATTCCCTCACCCTAAAAAGGGAAAAAATACACACACTAGAACCCTATGCCTGGGAAAAGGTTTGGATTAATCCAAGGTTGTATAGTGTCAATTCAAAGATTTTTATGATTAAATATAAATATACTTTATAATTAATAGATTGTAAAGAAACAAAAAAACAAAAAATAAAATAAAATTTTAAAACATTTATAATGGTAAAAAATGTATTCTTATCCTTGCTACGAAACCTTAGGGTAAGGTGTGAAAGGTTTCCAAAAATGCTAGGTATGTAAGAAGGTTAAAAATGAGAGTTTTGGTTTTAGCCTAAGGGAAAATCATGAAAAATTCTCTTGGTTGGGTCCCTTTGACATGAAAGATACCATGTGAAGCTCTTGTCTTGGGCACCATATTACTTTATCTTGGGCCCTTAGCTACTTAAGGTCTTTGGGACCACATAATGGGAACAAACTTATAATTTCAATCCATGGTTTTTATATGAAAGTATTTGACATTTGAAAAGATCATTTGTGAAGGCATGGTAACATTATGAATTTTGGCTTAAGCTTGGGGTAGGTTGTAGAACATTTTCATGGCTTGGAGTCCGGGGACATGTTCAATACCTCGGGCATGTTCTACAATGGGTGGTATGCCACCATGTCCAAGCCCCCAAGTAGTCAAGGGTCATTTGGTTTGAACCCTATGCCACCCATGGCCATAATGTCCTAGACCTTGGGCTATTGCATCCCAACCCTTAACAACCTATGATCATTCTATCCTAAGCCCCATGTTGTCGTGTCCTAAATCCTAGGCCACTTTCTCCTAGTCCCTAAATAACTTAAGGTCCATTCGATTTGTTATGGGCCCATGTTGTCCAATGTCTTTGAGCCCAAACCACCTTTTCCTAGCCATCAAAAGGTCTAAAATTATTTTTCATAGATAGTAGGCCACTTGTCTTAGGCCCCAAGCAAGCTAAGGGGGCTTCAAAGCACCCATTTTTGGACCTAATCAACCAAGTGTCTATTTTTTTCATGGCCCCAAGGCATCTCGTCTTGGCCTCCAAGGCACTTGTGATTGGTGTGGAACATGTACTATGATGGAATGCACCTAGGAGGGCCCATTCCACCTAAAACAACAATGGGTTTATAACTATGATTTTGCCATTATAAAGACAAGGCATGGATGTGGGTTTTGAGAAATTTGAAAAGTAATAGATGAGGTTTGTCCAAATCATATATTGGAATGAATAAAAGTAAAATGTCAATACAAAATCACATTAAATAATAACCGTAATTTATGCACTCATCATACACCAAATAGATTTGCAATGTACAATTATTTATATGTAGAAAGATGGTTTTAGAAAACACCCTTTTTATTATTCCCACATCAAAATAATTATTCTTCCACAAAATAAGAATAAATCTTTTAAATTTACCTCCCATGGTTTTCTTTGTCAAATTTTGTAAACTTTGTGGATTGGCAATCACCACATAAGAAAAATAAGCCAAATTTGGCTAGAGGTCAACAAGCAAAATAAAAAAAATTTGAATCCCACCTTCAAATAGCATAGGGATCATGACAAGTGGCTTGGGAGCCAAGACATGGTGCCTTAGGGCCATGACAAAAATAGACCCTTGTTGCCTAGGCCCAAGAATGGGTGCCTTGAAGCCCCCCTAGCTTGGGGCCTTGATATGTGGCCTACTGCCTATGAAAAATGATTTTAGACCTTTTGAAAGTTAGGACAATGTGGTTTGGGCTCTAGAACATTGCACAACATGGGCCCATGACAAAATGGAATGGACCTTTTGTTACTTAGGGGCTAGGAGAAGGTTGCCCATGGTTTAGGACATGACAACATGGGGCCTAAAATAAAATGATCCTAGGTTGCTAGGGGTTGGGACGTGATAGCATGAGGTTTAAAACATTATGGTCATGGGTGGCATGGGGTTTAGACCAAATGACCCTTGACTATTTAGGGGCTTGGACATGGTGGTATAGTTCCCATTATAGAACATGCCCAATGTATGGAACATGTCCTTGGACTCCAAGGCACGAAAATATTCTATTGCCTACCCTAAGCCTAAGCCAAAATTCATGATGTTACCTTATTTCATGGACGATCTTTTTGGATGTCATATAAAAAACATGAATTAAAATTATAAACTTGTTCCCATTATGTGTTCCCAAAGACCTTAAATAGATGGGGGCCCAAGACAAGAGATTGATAGAGTATTTTTCATGTCAAGGGACCCCAGCCAAGAGAATTTTTCATGATTTGGTTGGAGCCAAAACTTTCATTTTTAATCTTCTTACATACATGGCATTTTTGGAATTTTGTACATCATATGATGAAAATCGTCAAATGGTTTGTTTGGTTCACTAACTTTTTTTGTGTGGGGATTGGGGGAATTGCCCTACATTATTACTAGTATGGACAAAAGCTTCTAAGTAGGGAAAACAAGGCCATCCTTCCCATAGACTATGAACTCATTTAATGCCTTGCTACATCATCTAATGAAAATCTTCAAATGGTATGTTTGGTTCACTGACTTTCTTTAGGTGGGGATTGGGGGACTTGTCCTACAGTGATACTAGTTTGGAGAAAAACTTCTATGTAGGGAGAATAAGGGCATCCTTTGTGCCTTGCTGACATCAATACGTATGTAGGTGAAATTAACTTATAGTTTAAATCTTTTGTGATTGAAGTTGGACTGGAAGGTGCTATGGACCTTACCCATTCGCTTTTTTTCTTGTAAGTGTTTCAATTCTCCAATCCTCCTAGTTGTATGCACCAACTTTTTCCACTATTAGTACCGTCATACCTATGCAACTTCAATATGAATTATATAATTTTCAAAATTGTTGAAATTGTCAAACCATATTTATTCAAAGAAAAAAATCTATGAAGGAAAATAAATAGTGTTTTAATATGTACATATATATATTTACATGAAATCTTCAAAATAAAACAATTATTTGATGTTGAGATGTTGAACTTGCCATGACATTTAATGTTTTTATTTTTCAAGTTTTTGTTGGAATGTTAGTACCAGCTTGTGAGCATTCCAAAGAAAAAAATAACAATAAATGGTGGTTTGTTATTAAAACCTTTCAAAAATATAATAAATAGTTAGTTTATTTACAACATCCAAAAATGAACATTAGGTGAACATTACCCAAAATATCTATTTTCTAATGATTTTTTTTCGAAAAACTATAAAATTTCTTGAAGATGAATTACATTACAAATTGGCCCAATTCGAAAAAGTGGATGAAAGTTTTGAATGAATTATTAGGATACATAAGTAAGCTTCGGAGCAATAAACCAACACAAAAGAAGGTACAACATTTTTCAATTTCCAAATACCAATATCATAAATGTGGTGAAAGAAGGTGACATATATGAGGACTAAAAGGCCCCTTACACATAGGGGTCAAAAGCAAATGTCATATGTAGGGATTTGACAAATAATAATTTGTGTTAGCATTCACAATCACTTGCCCACCAAAAAGTGGTAAATTAATAACAAGGTCTTGAATAGGCTAAAGGTCATCATCTTATGGTGGCCCAACTAATGACTCTTCAATAATTCTTCAGCGAGATGCCCTATGTTAATTTGATTAATATGATTGATTAGGATTTTCCTTCATGTGGATCTTTGCACTCCTAGTTAAGGGTATTTGTCTACATGTATGGGTTGTCAACTACGACTTGTGCATTGCGAATTGCACTCTATATTCCCCATACTTACTACTACTAGCATATGAGTTTCCCAATTGCATTGCAACACAAAAATACCTAGCTGATCATAAACTCATCTATTGACATCAGATTTGATTAGTTCTCTTTAATTATTTTCTCATTCCACAACAAATCTCGATCTCTTATGTTATATTGTTACTTTTGCAATAGACCCACCTAATTTTTTCTTATTTTCTTACTTAAAAAAAAAAATCCAATTTACTTGCTCACTCCTTCATTTATTTATTCATATCAAATCTAATTGCCTCATACCTATTGGATGACTAGAGATGTCCAAACTCTCTTCCCTCTAACAACTCAATTTGTTTTTTTAAAAATTCTTCTCGTGAAGTTTTATTTTTTCAAATTTTTTTAATTTACAAGGGGACTTTTTAACTCTTTGAGTATAAACCATTGTCAAGAATCTCCACACAAATCTAGTTAGTACCATAGCAACTACCATAATCTAGCATATTAATTATTTTTCAAACGATGTGCAAAAAAAGAGGGAAAAAAAGAAGAAGGAAAAAACAATGGGAAAAGCTTTTCCAACCTCCCTTTCCCTTTGCAACTAATAAATTGTCATAATGATTTCTTTAAATAACCATGTTCCAAGGCTCTCAAGGTTTTGGTTTACAAATTAACATGTTTCCACTTTTCTAAGTAATTTAATTTATTTTTATTTTAGATTTCAAGTATCACAATCTCTTAAAACACCATCCAAAAAGAGGTTTTTTCCTTTGCAATTGTAGTATATCACAAGGAATTATTATGGTAACTACAACCCTTTGACCATGGAAAAAACCTTGAATTGATCCAAGATTGTGTAATTTAGTTACACTTGTGATCATAATATTAATATGTTTCAATGATTAATGTATTATGTGGTTAATAATATTTCCATTTCCATCTATTGTATGAACAAAAAAAATGGTCGTTAGCCACCATGGATTAGTCATTTTTTTTGGTAGTGGGTATTTTGACTCCTTCCATGATGCAAACATCATACATGAATTCAATTTGTATGAAAATTGTAGTTAATTTCTTGTGATTATATGATTATTTTGATTTTTTCTATTAGACAACCCTAAGCCCTTCCACCCCATGAAAAACCTTAATGTAAACCATGATTCAAAAGAGTATCAACTTTATAAAGTAATCAAAGGTTTGATTGGCCAAATATTTAAGCTAAATTATGGAGATTAGTTGCAAAATCATAAACTTAAACTAGTATGAATAAAAATCAAACCAACTACATGCCATATTTAGAGGTTTGATTGATCATAATTCATATTGAAATAATGATGAAAAGGTAAAGAATCCTAATGTAAACCAAAATTCAAAAGATGACCAATTGCATAAAGTAATTAGAAGCTTAATTGTCAAAATTTTTGAGCACCATGTCCAAATATGATGCAATGTAATGCCCTATGTTTACACAACTATCAAAATTATTTAGGGTATTCTAACCCTAAGTAAGAGGTAGAATATGGTTTTGTGTCTAAATCACATTCATTAAAAAATATATCAATTGCATTCCATCAAACAATTCATTTCAATTTCCATGCTCTTTTGAAGAAATTGCTTAGGGATATCCTTTTTGGTGATGGTTGCAAAATATGAAGCATGATTCTTTTGGACAACTTCAA
>Ga0116230_10008649_pt1 | contig 10030 bp, 13 predicted proteins | sample S1TSphfallax_3_FD_88678 | JGI IMG/M metagenome (GOLD analysis project Ga0116230, IMG submission 88678) | Host-associated microbial communities from peat moss isolated from Minnesota, USA - S1T2_Fd - Sphagnum fallax MG | ecosystem: Host-associated > Plants > Peat moss > Unclassified | place...
CACAGAAAAACAAAAAATTAGATAAATTTTTAGAGACCTCTAAGATAAAGGGACATGACCTCCCCCCTTATTCCCCAAATCTTAATCCTATCGAACGGCTTTGGAAGATTTTACGTGAAGCAACTGGGTATCATCGCGACTCTCTTTCATATAAGGAATTTTTTGAATCTGTTCGTCATTTTCTTTTAGAAAAGATTCCGTGGATGGTCGATGATTTGAAGTTAAGAATTAACGATAACTTTCAAACGATCAAAATTAATCCAATGAATTTGAGTTAAAAGTCGCCATATAGGTCTTTCAACCGTCAAGGGTATATCCCAAAAAAGAAAGCATCAACTCATGGAGGCGAATACTGTTCGCCTTGTCCATTTTGCAAAGACGGGGATGATAGGTTCTTGATCTGGCCGAATCGATTAAACAAGAACAGCGAACATCAAGGCGGACGCTTTAGTTGTCGAGTTTGTGCAAAGTATGGAGATGCTATTACATTTCTCAAAGATCTGTATGGTATTTCCTATAATGAGGCTTGCGAAAGGCTAAGAATAGAGCCGAAGAAACGAGATCATTCATTTATTTTTAAGAGAGAATTTAAGCCAGCGACAGCAAAGGAACCATCGGAATTCTGGAAAGAAAAGGCATCGACTTTCATAGAATGGTGTCATAGTCAATTGATGTCGAATAAGCAAGCTTTAGACTTTGTTATGAATAGAGGTTTTGACGTTGAATCAATCAAGCAATTTAAACTTGGATTTAATCCAAAAGACCTATGGCGAGCAAGAGAAGAATGCGGGATAGAATCGCAAACAAAAGAAGATGGTACGCTTAAAAAACTTTGGTTGCCAGCTGGCATTGTTATTCCCTCTTTCTCGAACGATCAGATAATCAAAATTAAAGTTAGGTGATCGAATTGGAGGGAGGAGGATGAGCTGCCTAAGTATGTTGAATTGTCAGGTTCAAAACAATGTCCTTCTGTTTATGGGGATCAGACATTAAAGACAGCATTTGTTATTGAAAGCGAGTTAGATGCTTTGCTAATTCAGCAATTCTCCTCCGATCTCATTTATTGTGTTGCCCTTGGTGGAAGCACTAAATCACTTGATTTTGAAACAAATCAATTGTTAAGGCGCGCTTCGATTCTTATTTTCTGCCCTGACTTTGATAAGGCTGGTGCTGCCGCTTGGGTTAAATGGAAAAAGATGTTTCCAGTCATTCAGCGCGTTTTGACACCTGATGGAAAATCCGCAGGAGATGCTTATCTTGCCCGAGTGGATTTGAGGAGATGGATAATTGATTCTTTAGAAAGTGTTAAAAGAACCAATAATAAGATAGAAGAAAAATTACATAACTAAGATATGAGATATGGCTAAAAAAAATCTTTAGAAGATCGTTTTTTCCCTGTCACAACAGTTCCAAGGTTAAATCAACCTGCGAAGCCGGCAGAAAATCAAACTGTGATAAAGAGGATCATTCAAGGGGCAATTCAATGCGCTACCAAGGCAATAGCTACTGGCTTCTATTGGTGCTAATGGCATGGCATAATACTGAAAAACCAATATACCCCTCATTTTCACATGAACGAAATAACAATTCCAAAGAAACTTGAACCAATAGTTAAGGCTTTTTATTCTGACTCACCAGAAGCAGCCAAAGCATTGATTATACAAGCAGCAAAAGCAATTTATGGTTTTGAGGAAGATGATGAAGAGTTTTATACTTATGGAAAAAAGCACGTCATCACTTCAGAAGAACTTGAAGGCGTTTGCGCTCTGATGCAAGGTATTCAACCAAAAGACACGTTAGAGGCCCTTCTTGCCGCTCAAATTGTAGCTTCTCACTTACTTGGTTTACTTAAGTTGGCAAAAAGGCATATTGATGATCAACGGATAGGATTGAATATGCTTCGATTCTCTAGCGAAGCCATCAATCAGCTCCAGAAAAAACGATCGGGAACCATGCAAAATATAACCGTCAATTATAACTATCATGGATCTGAGCAAGCGCTTATGCAAACTGTTTTACATAATCAAGAAAAACCAGAGTGATCATATGCCAATAAAGGGAGCTAAACTTTGTGGAGCTAGATGTCGGACGAAAGGGGGCGCACCATGCGAGCAACCTGGTATGGCTAACGGAAGATGCAAAATGCATGGCGGTGTCTTCTTTAGGCGTGAAACTCATGGATGCACTACACTTAGGGCAAAATTTCAAAGAAGAAAGGAACGTGCTTTTCTGCGCGAAATGAGGGTATTAAATGAAGAAATTATCAAAGCAGCCAACGAAGCTTGATTTCGATAGTGCGGTTGAAGCTTGGGAAAGAAAGGAGATCACACGCGATCAACTAGCTGAACATTTAAAAGAACTAGGTTTTAACGACCCCGAATTTATTATTGAGGATTTGATTATAGATTTAGAATGTGAGGAACGACGGAAAGTTAGGGAGAGGATTGAAAAAGCCTTTGAACGCGGTGATATGGAAGAGACTTTAAATTCCGCCCATGAAATTCTCAGTAAGTTTGGACAATGTAAAGGTTGGTAAAAATGAATGAAAAATCAGCATAAATCGAAAGAAGATAGCGACGAAATCAAAAATTTAAAGAAAAACGCAGAGAGAGGAGAAGAATGATGCAAGGCGATGATCAAGCTCTTATCGAGATCATGATAGAGAGAGGAATGGCAAAAAAAGAAGATTTCCCCGATAGGTTTTCTTAAGCTTAATGCGCGCGCGTGGCGCCCGAGTATTAATGAGTCTTTCGATAAATCAGACACTTTATTTAAAATATGAATCTAAAAGAAATTCGTAAGTTTAAAAATAAAAACCCTGACATGCCAAAAAGTATGAAAGAGAAGTTTGATCTTATGAACCTATCCTAGAAATCGACATAACCAAAAGAATATAAGACTTAAATTGAGAAATCCTTTCCAATAAGAAAGGTGTCTCTCCCAACGAACCACAAGTCTTCTATATTTTCTTTGCAACCAAGCAATCGCTCTTTCAACCTTCCATCTTTGTTTAGCTAAATTGCAGATAATATTTTCGGCCTTTTTAGCAGCTCCTATTTTCCTGTAAGGAATAAAAGGAAAGATCTTTTTTCTAAGAAGTTTGTCTCTAAGCTCTTCTGCATCATATCCTTTTCAAAGATAGGAATCAATCCATTGATTTTATATCTTTGATAAAGGGTATTTTCTATAGCTACTAAAAGCTTTTCGACTTGTTGCCTTTCATCTCCGTTGGCAGCCGTAACTGCAAAACTAATTGGACTGCCATTACCCTCTACAAGCAGGTGTGTTGTGACCCCTTTGCCTTTATAGCCATAATCAACAAGTTCTCCGCCGCCCTTGCCTGCGGAAAAAAAACCATCCGCAACTAATCTTTCTAATGAAAGCATTTCAGCAAGATTGGCGTCCTTTAAGATTATTTCTAATGCTTTATCCCACGTTCCATCTTCTTGCCACTTTCCAAGCCATCTATGGGAAGTAGATCTTGAACCAAAATTTTCCCCTATCGGAACATCACACCAACGAGCTCCAGTGATTAACACCCAAAGGATTGTATTTAAAACCTTTCTCCAGGGCGTATGTTTATGCGCACATCCTCTTTTCTTTTTAATCTTAGGAAATAAAAGCTCCAATATTTCCCATTGCTCGTCTGTTAAACCTTCAAATTTTCCACTCATTTTTCTTCTCTCAAGCAAATTTTTGCTTAAGAGTTTAATCATCAAATACAATTTCCTCTATTTCTAGGATAGGTTCATAAACAGCATTAAATTCTTTTGCTAAAATCTGTTGAATATCATGGCCGGTTAATCTACCTCCAACACGCTTCTCTGATTCTTCTTTAAAAACTTTTTTAAAGGCTTCTTCATCTTCTTTTCTAAGCTTTGTTTTTCTTCCCGGCATGGGTTTAATTGCTAAACCACTTAAAACATTCGAAGATTGTTTAATGCAATTTCTTACTGTATCTCGATGAACTTTAAAAATTTCCGCTGCCACTTTAATCGTTTTACCTTCCCTTAATTGCAAAAGGGTTAAAATCTTTAAACGTACTTTTGCATCGTCTGCATTATTATAAAGTTCTTCAAGATCTTCTTGTGGAAGTGCCAGGGCCTTCTGATGAAAAAGATTTGACATTTGCAAATCATTAATTTTCTGCAGTTTGTGTTGTTATCCACCGTATCGTTAATTGAGGTGGCAAACCACTCAAATCGTAAACTATAGAGCATTAATGATTTGCAAATGTCAAATCTTTTTCATCAGAAGGCCCTGTGGAAGTGCTGTTCTTCTACCCATATTCAAACCTTCTATCTTTTCAAAAAGATAGAAAGTTTACACTAAAATCTATAAAAGCAGAATTAGATTTTTATTTTGGTATTATAGGGATTATGGAAAAGAAGAAGAACTTAAGCAACGAGGTATTAGAGTGATCATAGAACGCAAAGCTAACTCTTGTAAACCTCATTTATTTGAAGATTGGCTTGACCTTAAACGCTTTAGAAGAACTATTGAGACGACCTCTAGCCAAATCTCTGCTTTTTTGCCTAAAAAAATTCATGCTGTCACAGACTCTGGCTTTGAACTAAAAGTAATGGGATTTTTGATAGCATTAGTAATAAATTTTATTATAAAATAATAATCCAAAACTTGGATTTATTAATAGGTATTTTATCATTAATCTTTGATTTATGTAATTGGTTGGCAATTAGATAAAATCCAAATTTAGATTGTCAAATAAATCAATATTTTGACATAATAATAGTTGCATACATATTACAAAATATTCAGATGATGGATTTTTATGAATATAAATATAATAAAAAATCAAATCATAGATCAAATAACTAATTTAATTCAAGAATATAATAATAGAATAGATCAAGATCAAAGTGTTAAGAAAGTTAATGCAAAAATTAGAGCTGTTTTCAAAGAGGGCTTTGCACAAATTGAACAATATCTAGCTACAAACCCAGTTACTAAGCCAGACTTAGAAGCTCTTCAAAAGTTTCGAGATGATCTTGTCGAAGTTTATCAAATTAGTACTAATATCGGCCTTGAAAAGTTTAATACTACAATAAAAAAAATTCAACTAACTGGCACAGATAAAGCTTATTTCCAATCCCGACCTACTTTAAAAGATAGAGTAGGATTCTTGTTAGACAAATTCAAAAACTTTTTTGTTCGTGGAATTCGAACTAAAATTAATAGACAAATCTTTTTTATTTGGAATCAAAAATTACGCTTCAATTCAAGATTACAAAAAATAGTAAAACTTAATGAAGAAATTCCCAAACTCGAGGCACGTGTTGCCGAAGCCCCTGGAGATAACAAACTTAAGAAGCAATTAGATAATAAACGAGCAGAACTTAAAAGAACTGAAAAATTTGTTGCTGAATATGAGAAGAATCTTGGGGCTGCAGAAAGAACTCGTAAGCAGTTTGAATCCATTGGGGGAACACGTCTTGCTTTACAAACAAAAGATGGTGAAACTTTAGATGGAACTTATTTAAGTGCGCAAAGTTTTCAACAGAAATGTATAGATGCTGAAGCTAAGCAAGTTAAAATTTCAGTTCCCGTGGATGGAACCAATGCGGAGATTCCAGGACTTCTTCTTCCCAAAGGAGGAGAATGCTGTAAATTTATTAAAACTTTAGAGCAACTAAAGCTATTTAAAGACTTCCATCAAGACTTAAGTGCTAGCAATAAAGGGGGAGGATGGACGAAGGTAAATATTGGTGATCAGGTTGCTATTGTCCCCGATTTTGAGGTCGAACAACTGATGAAGAAAGGAGTAATTACAGAAAAAGTATTAAAGGAAGATGTTAGTGAAAAGGGCGAGTCAAAGGTTAGAGAAGTGAGTTACTCGTTTGCGGATAGCGTTTCAAAAGATGTAAAATTGGATACTAAGCCATTAGAAATTAATCCTAAAAAATCAGGAACAGTCGTCATGGGGATGGGAGCGGCGGGCGTCTATGAAATGGCTAAAAGAGAAGCTGTTTCTTTGTTAATGCAAGGTACCAACGTGATGCTATTTAACCACAGAGGTCAGGGAGCAAGCACTGGCAAGCCATCGGAAAAGGGAACTTATGAAGACATGGAAACAGTTTATCAATACTTAAAGCAGGTGCACAACGCTGAAGATGAAAAGTTAGTATTCAGAGGCTTATGTTTGAGCGGAGGGATCGTTTCAGAATTAGCATCTCGTCATCCTAAGGTCAATGTTGTTCTTGACCAAACATATGCCGAAATTAGTGATATTTCTCTAGATACTGTATTAGATAGTGTCAAAGATATCCTTAATTATAAACATGAAAATTCAGGTGCAATTAAAAAAGCTATTATATCTGGATTAACTCCCATATTAAGAGCTTTTACTGCTCTTGTTTCGCCAGATTTTAAAACTGCTGACCATTTAAAACATGTTCAAGGTAAAATCCTAGTTCTAAGAGCAACAGAAGACACCTATACTAGCAATGAGATGTCAGACAAAATTTTGAAGATCTATGCAAGAAATTCTTCTCCTGAGAAAAGCGCGCAGGTTCGCGTAGGTCATATGCCGGGTATTCATGGATCTCCTTGGCTAGATGCGAGAAAATCGCATGGCGATGGACAAAAGGTAGATTTGGGTCGATATCATATCTTGTCATTTCTACAAGAAGCGGGAGCATTAAATCCCTTTGTTGATGAAGGAAACACCCTGCAAGAAATCTCTAATGATTATACTTCTTATTTGCAATCCCACGCTCAAGCCATGAAAGCATTTGAAAAGACTATGCAAGCTCTTCCAGAAAAATTAGAGGATGTTCCCAAAGAAATGACGCAACTTCCATTGCAAGACGTTGAAGCAGTAAAGAAGGCTCAAACAGTTGAATCCCCTCAATTACCTAACGTTATAGATGGCAAGCGCCAATTTGATACAGTGCTTAAAGAGCTGGATCGCTTAAAAGATAAATTAGGGGGTTCTCCTCATTTTGGCGCCTCTGGGCCTAGACTTGATGATGTTGATGCTGGGAAGACATTCTTTGGCGTCCCTATGCCTGCTGTAAAAGATTGGTTTTCAATGGTGCTAAAAAAACATTGGCGACCTAAACCATTCTGGAAAGCAATGGCAGGCATATTTCACGTCTCTTTAGATGTATCTCAATATGAGGAAGCGCATACACGCATTCAACGCTTTGGAATGCTTGTAGCTAATAAAGAACGATTCAATGAAATCTTAGATAAGCAAGATCAATCACGTTATGGAGAACTCCTTAAGATTACCGGCATGATGTGGCACCCAAAGGATAATGGCTGGGGAACCGAAAAGACATACGTACAATTTATAGAGAAATTTTTAATAGAAGACTTTGAAGCTGCTAAGGCAAAAGGAGATGATGCTTTAGTTGAATATTTTAAGGCTTTTGATGGAGTTTGCTTTGAAGATCGATGCCGTCACCTCGAAGAATACGCTGCTTTACATCCTACGGATCAGGAAATCGCCGCTGTCACCGAAGTTCTTGAAGAAATTGTTGATGTCAACTTTGACTTGCCAGTTAGCAAGGCATTCGATGAAATTGGATCGAAACTCATAGGTAAAGGTGAAGAGGTAAGTGCATTAGCTGTACTTGAGGATGCTAGAAAGCATATCTTGGGTAGAGATTTCGCGACAAATAGTGGAGCAAAAGCCAAGGCTACATTGCAAGATTTTCAAGATTATGCAGTTAACATGATGATTGCTGATATGATGATAATGGAGCCTTACCCAAGTGTAGAAGATTTGCTCAAAGTAGAACTTGAAATCTTGAAAGGGTCAGGTCAAGAGGTAAATGCGGACAATTTTAAAAAGCAACTTACAAGGCTAGATGGACAAGGAATAATTAGCAGTGGCGATTTTAGCACCAGTGATCCTGCAATAGAAACATTTATTAGAAGTAACTTGGCAGCTTAAATGCAATTTTCTTCTTAAATAGATCATGCAACTTTAGCCGCTTTGTTAAAACTTAGGCTTAGGTGTATCTAAAAAATAATCGTGCCCTAAATGCTGAGTTCTTTTGCCCTCGGTTGAACTTTTGGTTTGAGGGTCATATCATGCGGCTCCAACCATTTTCGATGGTCTGCTGAGCATACCATTTTCTTTTCTCTAGATCGTTAACTTTTTGAATCAGAATGATGTTGTGACCCCATGGAATTAGTGAAACAAGCTGTTTCACAATTTCAATGTCACTGTATTGCCTCGCAAATTGAATCATAAAACGAAGATTTCTAGAGGAAAAGCCCTCAAGATCTGGGAATGATTCTTTAATGTCTCTGGAAATTCTATCAATCATTTTAGATCCCCACTCACTATTTTTCTGTTTCTTCAAGAGAGAATCTCCTATGTTCCAATACAATAGGACTAACTCTTTATTTACCGAAACAACAGCCCTGATTTGAGCTTCTAATATCCTCTTCTTCAACTCAATAAGAGTGGATTTGTAGTCATCGTCTAGGACGGTTTCTTCGATCTTGTTTTCAGTTGAGACCGATTTTTTTTTATTCATTTTTCTCCAAATAATATTTCCGAGATAAGTTAATCATGTTATTTTAAACCAAAGCTATACGGCTGGCATTATCAGCCTGATCGGCTTTATCGTATCGAGACATCATTTGCAGGCTTTGTCCTGTTAAACGAGAGACTTCAGGATCTGAAATGCCTTGTCCTCTATGATGAGTGATTGCGCTTGCTCGCATAACGTGAGGGTGTACATTTTTTTTAATTCCAGCGACCACGGCAGCCTTCTTCATATTTCTATAGACTTGAGTATGGTTAACTGGTTTTCCATTCTCTGTTATAAATACAAGGCCAGACTGTCTGTCTTTAACAAGATTTTCCAGTTCTTTAGAGAGGCTCTCTGGTAATTTAACGACGAGCGATCTCTCTTCCCCTCTCGTCTTCAGCTGCTTGAATGATGCCTGACGCTTTTCGAAATCAACATTATCAATAGTTAGAGTTAGCACCTCTCCTATGCGCTTTGCTCCCTGTAACATTAGTTTTACTATGAGAGCATCGCGCGCGTTGTCAATCGCGTCGATCAATCGGATCCATTCAATTGGTTCAAGAGCTTCAGACTTCACGTGCTTCCTAATTGAGCCGAAAGTTTTTGTTGTGTTAAGGCTCCTGTCTTTGCATGGAACAGCAACTCGCACGATCCCCTCTGTTCGACGGCTAATAAATCTTGTTAAAGAAATATAGCATGCTGCTCTAGCTTGTTTTGTTGCTTCAGAAAGATCTGGGATTTTCTTTATCCTATCAACGATGTCGTTATGGTTTATCAAGCTAAACTCTCTCAAAGAAATCCCGAGGTTTATCAAATTCAAATCCATTAACCTCTTGATCCCGCATCCGTAGTTTTTTTGTGTCAGACCTGTCAGGGTTTTCATCCATTCGTTTATTGCGCTGCCTAAGGTTATATTTGCCAGCGACCGCCAAACACACTCTTCTTTTAGCATTAAAGATTGACGGTACGATAAAGAATCGGGCGTAATTAGATCCGAGTTTTCTAAGATTTGGGGTTCGTATGTTGCAATTCCCATGCTGGACTTTTGCAAAGTTACCTGAATTCAGGTTGACACAAGCCCGAGAGCGGTCATGACTTCATTTTGTTTTCTATTTTCTCTTGTCATTTGCTCAATAGCCCAACTGACAGTCTTGCCAAGATTCTCTTTTAGTACAAAGAGACAAGCTTCACCCATGGTATTTAACGTCATTTTTGTCCATTCCCACGGATGGTTTTTTTTCAATGATGACAAGAGACATATGTCTTGTTTGACTTTGCCCACTTCTTAGAGGGTGTTTGGAAATTCAAAAAAATCGCTAACAATACATCCAGTGTCGATTTTTATCTAAAATTTTTCGAAATGCAAGCCTCAGTGCTGCAGCCTCGAAACAGTTAACAAGATCAAAAAGAAAAAAAAGAGGTGCTCTAAGGGTTTTTTATCTATAAGGTCATGCTTCACACACAACTCGGAGGCATGACTATGAAAAAACCCAAGCCCCTCCAAAGAAAGTCTAAAAGAA
>Ga0116230_10008651_pt1 | contig 10030 bp, 11 predicted proteins | sample S1TSphfallax_3_FD_88678 | JGI IMG/M metagenome (GOLD analysis project Ga0116230, IMG submission 88678) | Host-associated microbial communities from peat moss isolated from Minnesota, USA - S1T2_Fd - Sphagnum fallax MG | ecosystem: Host-associated > Plants > Peat moss > Unclassified | place...
AGGTTTTTTTTGTTGGTTAGGATGGGGTTGGTGAAGTAGGGGGGGGGGGGGGGGGGGGGGGGGAATGAGTTTGATTCAAGAGACAGAAACCGATGAAAGAAGCTCAAAATGCAACAACTCCAATTGATGAATAAGCATGGTTCCAGTGATCAACTCAAGAGAATTTTTTTTGTCTTGTTTGTTTTTTCTTATACCTGGCGAGCTTCTTGTTTGATTCGAGCATCTCTTTCATCCATCACTCGGTCCCATGCATCATTCCTTGGATGCTTTGGCTGCAACAACATAACAACAAGAAGCCATGAATGCATGCCCAGAGAGGGAGGGTTTAGGGTGAGAGGGAGACACAAAGAGAGAGAGAGAGAGAGAGAGAGAGTCGCTTGTCAAATGGGTTTTGCAAAAGACAGATGCACCCATTTACTTCTCAGAGTGTAGAAAAGGGATGTCCGAAAGAAGAAGAAAAAGAAGAAGAAGATTCAAGCCTCAGAATGTAAGTTCAGATGGTGATCCGTCTCAAATGAGGGAAAGAGAGGTAGCTAGGAAAAGAGATTTGGGAGTGAGAGAGAGAGAGAGAGAGAGAGAAGAACAACAGACACAAACCTTGCCGGTTGTGAGTTTGTTGATCACGTCCTGCGAATTTTTCATCACGGAGATCATGGCCGAGATAACACGCAGCGGCAGCATCGACTCCCACGACATCTCCAATCCCTCCCACTTTTTCCTACTACAGCTGGGAAGAAGAAGAAGAAGAAGAACCAAACCCCACCACCCAAAACAACGAGAACCACAACAACAACTACAACGAGAGAGAGAGAGAGAGAGCGAGCGAGCTTCCGATCTGACAAGCTCTTTGCGAAAGACCTGCGATCCCCAAACCCTAGTAGGAGTAGTTTTCTTCCTCTTCTCTCTCTCTCTCTCTCGACAAACAAAAACAATATTGCTGTGAGAGATTGCTTGCTGCTGCACGTCAGCTAAGAAGACGAAGACAAAGAAAGACAAACGGATGAAAAGCTGAGCGCACACAAACAAACAGTCCACACACAGACAAACACACACGCAATGATTTCACGTGTTGGGTATGACTGAAGTTGATGATGATTGTATGGGACAGGTGTTGTCGTTTGTTGGCTGTATCCATCCTTTGTCCTTGCTTGCTGCAAGCAAACAATCCACAAACCAAGTGTTGCAGATAGGTAGCTGAAGGAAGGATTCATAGATTTTTTGGGGTCCTGAAGAAAGGGATTCACAGTTTTGAGTGCTGAGGGAAAGAATTTGCAGTTTTGGGTCCTGAAGAAAGGAAGGGATTCGCAGTGTTGGGTCCTGAAGGAAGGAAGGATTTTGGTAGTTTTGGGTGCTGAAGGAAGGAAGGGATTTGCAGTTTTGGGTGCTGAAAGATTGGCGGTGGAGCTCGGACAAAATGAGGCAGAAGTCGATCCATTTGATGATGCGTAGGTTGTGGACTCGAGCTACAGCACCGGCAGCAGCAGCAACAACCAAGGTGGGGGTGCTGGTGGCACAAGAACTACGACCATCTACCAAACTTCTAGCTTCACGATTTTGTGTAAGTCCCTGTTTTCTTTGAAGCAAAATTCATTCATAGCAGCAGCAGCAAATCATGTCACAGAGAGAGAGAGAGAGAGAGAGAGAGAGAGAGAGAGAGAGAGATTGATTTCTTTCACACTCTAGACACAAAGTTTTTCTCTGCTAGATCAATCCTTCAGTGGGAAGAAGAAGCAGCAGACGAAGAGGAAGCAGATCAATTTGCTGTGACGAAATTGAATGCAAATCCTGTAGTGGGTTTTGCTGCAACTTCTTCTACTTCTACTACTATGTTGATTCTTTTTTGCTTCAGCTGAGAGATGATGGTTTTGGAAGTTTTTTTGTGGGGAAGACCAAAATCGCACCAAATTCTTGCTTGCAACTTTTGCTTGATGGATGGAAGAAGCTGTTGTACTAGATGGTGTTGTGTTTTTGATTCAGCTTGGGAGACACTGTAGAAAGCTAAGTAGTAGATCTATGCTTGTCAGCAAAGATCCATGGGAGCAAGCTTTTCTTTCAGCAGTGAATGAAGAATTCTCAACTTTGATTCAAGGAAAAGGATGCTGCATTTGTTGGAAATGCTTAACATATTCTTCCAAGGAAAATTCAAGGATGGTCAACAAGAAGATGATTAGATCAATCCCTGCTTTTTCTTTTTCCCCATAACAGTTTTTTTGTTGAGAGAGAGTTTTTGGTTGCTGATGCAAATCTCTTCTCTTCCAAATATCCAGAATGTTGTTGGTAGGGGTCAAGCATTTTTCTCAACAAATTCTCTCACTGAGGAAGCTTCTGCCAATGGGCGTATGTGTAGCCTACTACTTGACGAAACGGCTGAACAGGTTAGTTGTGTGTTGCTGTCTTCCTTCCTTCACAACCTCTTCTAGTTTGCAGCTTGAGATTATCACAACCGCAGCAGATCTTCTTCATTGCAGCAGCTAGCTAATCTGATCAAATAAAACAATCTAGCATAGAAGAGGCAGCAGTTGTGCATTCGTGTGTGATGATCATGTTGGAAGTTGTGGGGTTTTGGGTTTTGCTGATTTAGAGAAATCTTTCCTATTCTCTTCAATGCCACAAACCTGTTTGTTTTGCTCAGACAAATGTCTGTACTTTTGTGTCTGTCTGCACTTCACTTAGAAGCCTGCATTTTTTGTGTGTGTATGTTGTTTAGTTCAAAGAAAGTGTCCGGCAGTTTGCACAAGAGAACATCGCTCCACATGCTGCCAAGGTGGATGCCAGCAACTCCTTTCCAAAGGCAGGTTCTTGTACATTCTCATTTTCCCCAAGTGTCTGTTGTCACAATCTTTTTTCCTCTGGTCACAAGTTGATGTTTTGTGTAAAAGCAATCATAAATGTAAAAATGCAGAGATTGTCCAACATTGCAAAATGACAGACAGACAGAAATCCCATAATTGCATAAGAAAACATCAAATTGTTGTTCTTTTTATGGTTCCCTTTCATTTTGCAGCAGGCCCTGTAAGTACTGTGGGAGTGACCGACAAATGCCAGCATTTGCTGATCAATACAGGATTTTCTTATGGGAACAGGATGTAAACTTGTGGAAGCTTATGGGTGACTTCAACCTGCATGGCATCACTGTTCCTGGTGAGAAAAAACGGTAGTCTTTATGGCATGCTTGGTTGTTTTTCTTATCGCATGGCAATAGACTGATGTAGATTTTTTTGCATCGATTGCCTACTGGAAGGAAGGAGAGGTTTGGAATGAATCGAATGTAACAACATTATGAAAACATTTTTATTTTTATTTTTTGTTGGGGCGTTGCAGAGGAGTTTGGGGGTCTTGGGTTAGGCTACTTATATCATTGCATAGCAATGGAGGAAATCAGTCGAGCATCAGGCTCTGTTGCACTCTCATATGGGGCTCACTCAAATCTGTGCATCAACCAACTGGTAAGCTCAGCCATCTCTCTTCTTTCACATTGTTTCTTTGCATCAAGTTTCACCTGAAACTGTCTTTTTCCAGAAAGAGATAGATGTGAAGTGCTTGATGTGGATGCTTGGGGTTTCATTTCCGTAAGGTGCGCAATGGGAATTTGGAGCAAAAGAGAAAGTTCCTGCCAAAGGTGGGCTCCTTCTAATCCTAACAAAACTATTGTTTTGTGCATGAATTGAACCCCCATTTAGGGTTTAGGGCTTTTCTTCCTTGTTTTCTTCTTGTTCTGGGTTTGTGTCGTTGACTTGACTGAGAGGTGAATGTGAAGTGCCTCATGCTAGTCTTATCCTGCCAAGAGATTTGACACATGCTACCTGGGACATTGGGGTTGGGTGAGAGTCCTATTGTGTAATGCCCATAACAGTAACCATCAACCACCAATCCTTGATGTAGTGACACTTCTCTCACCTGTTACAGGGAGGTCTCATTGGGTGATTGGTTGGGGTGGGATGGAAATTTTGATTTATTGCAGTTGATCAGTGGAGAGCACGTTGGAGCTCTGGCAATGAGTGAGCCAAACTGTATGTACTCAAATTTTCCAAGGGAATAAAAATTGAACCCATACGCCTAAAATTCTGATTTTCATAATCATATTGCATTGCATAGAGTATCCTGTGCAACACTCAAGATTCCAATTGAAGTTTGTTTTTGTTTTGGTGGATGGGTGTGTGGTGGGACAGCGGGATCTGATGTGGTAAGCATGAAATGCCGAGCTGATAAAACTGAAGGTGGATACATTCTGAATGGAAATAAAATGTGGTGCACAAATGGCCCTGTGGCTAACACTCTGGTAATCATTAACCCAAGCTTTTAAACAATGTGTTTTATTATTTTCTGAAGTTTGGTAGCGCCTCTTCTACTATTGTAATATTATTCTCTAAACATTAGAGATGCAAATACATTCACAGCTCTGCTTTTCTCTTACATTTCATGAATTTTATTATTTTCTTTGGTATCTCATTGGGTTTCTTTGTAGGGCTTCAACAAACTTTTTCTGCAAATACATGAACACAAACTTTGTGATTTTTTTGCTTTTCTTTTGCACAGATTGTGTATGCCAAGACAGATCTGAAGGCTGGGCCTCATGGAATCACTGCTTTTATTATTGAGAAGGGCATGGAAGGGTACATCCAGACTCCAGAAAACTGAGAACCTTGGGTGTTAATGTTCTAATCTACTTCACTTGCATGTTTGTTGGGTTTTTTTTTGTCATATGTTGAATTCCAAATTGTGAAGTTTAGTATTGATAGTTGTTATTTGGACAAAAAAATTGCAAACAGATTTTGAGGCATGTTTTGTCTTTCCCATGGGAGTTGCAGATTCACCACAGCTCAGAAGCTTGACAAGCTTGGCATGCGGGGGAGTGATACGTAAGTCTCCTCCCACCTATATACATACATAATTTCCCACTCTTTTATACTACAGGCAGCACTCTTGTGGAAGGATATATGGGAAGGTTTTTCTTGCTTGAAAAGTCAAGGAAAAATGAGAAAGCACAAATTTTGTTCTAGCTCATCTTTTGCAAGAGAGTTTGGTTGATTTTTTTTCCTGCTTGGACCTCTGACTTTTGAATGACTGCACACTTTTGATCTTTTTCAGCTCTTATTGAAAAACAAAGATTGATGCTCAAACGAGATTGAGGGGAGGGATTGCTGTTTTGGGGTTCTCCTACAGGTGTGAGTTGGTGTTTCAGAATTGCTTTGTCACCAATGACCATGTTCTGGGAGAGGAGGGCAAAGGTTTGAATCATTCAACACTATTTAGGGTTTAGGGTTTAGGGTTGAAATTTTCACCATGAAATCAAGAGCATAGGAAGAGAAGAAAAAGAGGGAGACTGATCTGGGGCATGACTGGGGTTTTGCAGGGGTTTATGTGATGATGTCAGGTTTAGACTTGGAGAGACTGGTCTTGGCTGCCGGTCCTTTAGGCTTAATGCAAGCATGCCTTGACACCGTTCTTCCTTATGTGCAAGAACGCCAACAGTTTGGACGCCCAATTGGTGACTTCCAGTTAATGCAGGTAAAATACAATAGTTTGTCATCAGCAGCAGCAAGTAACATATTTCTTGGGGCAAAGTTCTGAATTGGAGTTTGCTTTTGACATTGTTGAGTCTGAAGTCAGTTTGTGGGTGGGTGGGTTGTGGCAGGGAAAGCTAGCTGACATGTATACAAGCATGCAAGCCTCCAGGTGAGAGACAGTCATTGCTGCTGCCCAAGTCTTGGTAGCTATATCTCGTAGGCGGACTGGAGGAGGTGACAGAAAGTTTACATGGTGCAAAATTGTGGGTGTGTTCTCCTTCACAGGTCCTTTGTGTATTCGGTTGCCCGTATGTGTGACTCTGGACATTCTGACAGAAAGGTATTATTATTATCATAATTTCTTGAAGTTTTAGTTTCTTTGTTTCTTGGGGAATTGATTGATTGAAGAAGTGAGATCAGAATGAGCATTTTTTTGAGCGAGTCCAAAACCGAGATTGCTGCTTCTGTTAACTGTGTAGACAGTTGATGGCTTTCAATTTCCATTTACAATTTTTTCTTTGGTCTCCTCCAGGATTGTGCAGCTGTGATTCTCTTTGCTGCTGAAAATGCAACTCAAATGGCTCTGCAGGTATGTATATATATATACCATATGTCTCATCAACTCTTCTTTGAAGTCTACTCTTAAACGAGACTATTAGAGCTGATACAAAACTTGTGATGTTTTGATGGGGTTCAGGCAATCCAGTGTTTAGGAGGCAATGGGTACGTGAATGAATATCCTACAGGGCGATTGTTGCGGGATGCAAAGCTATATGAGATTGGAGCGGGTACAAGTGAAATTCGGCGCATGTTGATAGGACGACAGCTTTTCAAGGAAGGTAGTAGTTCTTGAAGCGCTTGCTCACAACTATCGGTGAATTAGATTTTTGTACAGCATTTTCTATGAACACTAAGGTAACAATACTACCACTACTTGACAAGGGCATCATTGCTTGAAAGGTGCAAAATCTAGACGCATTCATCTTGGACAATTTGAAGAATAAAGACTTTCACCAAGTTGTGCTTTGATATTTGTGTTGTGCACAAACTCCTTTTACACAGCAATATGTATGTACTTGTCTGATCAAGTTTCACTTCTATTCGTCATTTTTGGCCATCACTTTGTGTGTTGCTCGAGGCCTTTTATTTCCCCCATAATTATACTTGAACCAACCTTTTCCTCACATAGTCCATAGTTTTTTATTTGCAAGTTATTGTTGGGAAAAAAGGGGAAACATTAGGCCCACCTAAATAGCGATAGGGCTAGTGAAAGTTGATGTTGTGTTGGATTGTAGAGCTCCAATTTCTCATAGTAAAACAAGAAGCTTGAGAACCAAGGTTGCCGGCAATATTATAGCTAAAGGTTATGTATGCAAGCTTGTAGAATTGCAACACAACATTGGGAGCAACCATTAGTACAATACCAACTTGGTAGTATAAACTATATCGATGCAATTGGCACCAAATTATGTGCAAAAGTAGCAAGGTGGGTAAGAGCCATTAGGAACATCTATGTAATAGAGAAAATTAGGTGCAAAATTAAGTCATTTAAGAGTATGACAATTCATTATTTGACATGGTTTATGCATCGACATAGTTTATGCACATTGACATAGAATTGGAATACAAGTACAACCCTAAAAAGGTGTGGTTAAAAGTTCATTACATAAATCAACTACGCAAAGAGTTATGGCAATTAATCTATAGTGATTCAAATGCGTGTGGTGTTTTAAGGACTAGGACAATATTTTTGTTTTGTGAGAAAGAAAAATGTAACACATATGAGTTGTAATTATATGTTTTTTTGTGTGTGAAGTGTTTTTAGGGTTGAGGATAATATTTTTGTTTGTGAGAAAGAAAAGCATAACACAAAATGAGTTGTAATTGTATTCGTTTTTGTGTCTATGTTTGTAAGGGTTTTTTACTTTTGAGCATGACTAGCTTTGACAATTCACATCTAGGTAGTGAACTTTGCCCATCATTTTTTATACAAATGGCAATGTAATTTCATTTTTCAAAACTTGATGTCGCAAACCCTTTTTCTTACAACTTTTGGATGTGGGTTGTTAAATTTTTTTAAAGAATTATCATCTTTGAATTTTGTCTCATCCCAAGACTAATTTTAAGTTAAAACATTTGATTAAATTTGTTACTGAAAATTACAATCCAAGGTATAATATTTTAAAAATTCAAGTTTAACTAATTAAATATTCATTAATTATTGGAGTAAGAGAAAGTAACTAGGTTAATTTTCATGGTGGCTTCTTTTCACCTAGTTTCCTTGGTTTATTTTTGTCTTTGTCTTTTTGGTTGAATTTTTTAATTTTGATGTTTTGGTTTTCTTTCATCATTATAAGTTTGTATGTTTTGTGCATGATAAGAACCTTGATGCTCCATGTTTGCGAGCATATATTTTTGATGTTTTTAGCTCTCTTGCAATAAATATATTTGTTGACATGATATTAGAATGTAAGTTGCTTGGTGAAAAGGTTGAAATAGACTAGAGTTCAAAATTTTCTAAAGCTAAAATTTGAAAGTCTTTAGTTATTTCATAATAGTTTATCAAGTGCAAAAGAGATGAAAGGAAAGGAAAACATGGAAAAAAAAAGACAAAAAAACATGAAAAAAAATCTATAAAATCAAAAGTTATGCATGTCAAAGTTTTAAATTTAAATCTAGATCTACTATCAAAAGATCTTGAAATGAAGCTTGTAAGAATTATAGACGAATACAAGACATTTCCATTGTCAAAAAATTTAAAATTTGGGATTCTTTGTGAGAGTTATGGGGTTTTGAAAGTTCTGGTTTAGAATTAGTTTTTTGATCATATTATTTTCATTTGAACCTTTTTTAGATGTATAGTTTTCAGAACTTATAGATCAAAAGATAATACATACGTGAAAAATATTTCAAACCACTTGGATGTCTATTTAAAGAGATGAAAATTTAGCTTTAATTTAGGGGTCGATTCATTTAGGAAGTGAAATTTTCTTTTGATCACCATCAATAAAGTGAAAGATATATGTTTAATATGTTTCTTCAAAAATTTAGTTGTTTATGAATTTTGAAAATAAATTTAAGGTAATCCTTGGGTCCTAGTATGAAGTTAGTTAAAAAGAATGTCAAGATCTTTCATTGAGTTAATGGGGGTATTGTAATTATATTTTGAAGAGTTGCATACCAAAATATGATATGAAATTATGTATTTAATACCATACAAAATATTATATAAAATACACACACATTACACACACATATATACATTAAACTTATGTATAATATAAAATTTTGCATAATATCTAAGTCAAACGCACACATATACATTTGCCAAACTTGTAAAATCAAAACCTTAAGCTTAACCTTAAAATAATAATAATATAATAATAAATTTTTTGAAGAATTTTTTTAATGGAATCTCAAGAGAGATTATAAATGTTACATAGAAACATATGACATTTGACCTTTCACAAATTGTGATAAAATTGGACAAGAATTTTGTTTGAAGTGTGAAAATTTTAGGATTATCAATTTATATAAAATGCAAAATCATCAGAGCAAACTTGAGACACATTGATTAAAATGTATAACATCAATACACAAGCTTGTAAAGGTTAATGTCATAAGATGCATGTTGAAGTGTGGGTCCAAGTGTGTGGATGAGAATTCTCAACAAACTCCAAAGAAGGGAAAATCATAGGGCCCACTGTGCTTTTTAAACCAAAAGAGATGGTGTCAATGTGTTTTATCTACCACAACATTTGAGGAGATTGGAGTCCTAATCAGTTCGATGGAATGATTAGATGGTGGAGTCAGTATCATGTATGGTATACAGTTTGGTCAGCATCAAATCTTCTAAAGTTCTTGTTTCTGTCACTTGCAAACAAGCACAATTTGTGCACATACTAAAGTCATGTGTAAAGTAGGTAAAACACAGGATGGGAACCTTGGGTTTGGGCGAAACTGGCAATGTAACAGAAAAGTCAAGATCGGACCACAAGAAAAGAAAATAATGCAGGATGAAACACAATTTTCCTCTTAAACCCAAGATCAAACTTGTTTCTTCTTGGATCTTGTGTTTTGTGCCACATGAAGACCCATTGTGTGAAGACTTCTCTTGTGCTTCTACCATAAGAAGCCTAGGTTCCTTGCATATATAGATGATTTAAATGACAAAAGTTAAGGGAGGCAAAAGAGTTACAAACATTTGAATGTAATGGTTTTAGGTCAAGGACCAAGATAGTGTGTAGAGGAGTAGCAAAGGCATTCTTGGCCTTTGTGTTTGGAGACGAAACAGAGACAGAGACAACACCCTAGGTGTGCATTAAGTGACGAGACAAAGACAATGCAAGCTTTGCATTTAGAAAGGAGATAACAATAACAAAAGCTTTGGATGAAAACAAATCCCATTTCAAATTTGGAGGTTTCAAGTTTAGAAGGGAGATGGAGATGCAGACAACACCCACTTCGCATTTGGAGAGGAGGAAGGAGGAGCCATCATAGTTGCATTAAAGCTTGGAGATTTG
>Ga0116230_10008656_pt1 | contig 10025 bp, 10 predicted proteins | sample S1TSphfallax_3_FD_88678 | JGI IMG/M metagenome (GOLD analysis project Ga0116230, IMG submission 88678) | Host-associated microbial communities from peat moss isolated from Minnesota, USA - S1T2_Fd - Sphagnum fallax MG | ecosystem: Host-associated > Plants > Peat moss > Unclassified | place...
CTCAGTCAAGATGCAGGTGTTTTTTTCACTTTAAAGAACACTCATCTCTCAAATTGAAGCCTTTTCTCACATTAAAATTATCTGTAAAGTCACCATCTCTTTCACCCCCTATCCCCTCTCCTTTCACCCCCTTATGGCCTTTTTCAGTGGTATCTGCAAAGTAAGGAAATTTTATTAACTTGGGTAAGGGGTTTTTTACACTTGGTAAAGGCCTTGGCATGGGATTGGGCCCACCTTGGCTCTATCTAATCATGCAGCCCCTTATTGGGTTCAGGCCCACTCGCTTGGGGCTTTACCATGGACAGGTGGAAAGTTCAGTTCTAATTTAAATGGACATTTTGGAGAGGGAGGCGACTGAAAATGTGTTTGAAAAGTTCTGTAACTTGAAATTCCGCACTTCTTTGTTGCTTGTGAAAGTGCGAGAATTGTGGAGAATTGGATTAACTTGGGGATTATCTTGCGGATTCCAGATGCTATTTAGGAACTTTGGGATTAAGTTTGGGATCAGACATGCTAATTTAGGGAGTTAGTGGTGGAAAGGAGCTGCGGAGGAGGAGGAGGAGAAGGAGGTGGACTCGAGGAGGAGCTTTGGATTGTTGATTGCGTGCGGTTCCCGCGAGCGAGGAAGGGAAGAAGCGTTTTGGGCGGGGCGATGAGTTTTGCACCACAAGCTAAGCTAAGGATTTTTTTGCTCTCGTTCGTTGTTGTACACTGCAATCCGCGTGAGAAAGTGGGAAGAAGCAACAACGAGCGGATGCATTTTGCGTGCCAGATTTGACGGGTTTTCTTGGTTTTGTGGAAATGGATTGTGGCCATGTTTGAATAGAGCGGGCGGGTGGGCGCGTGGGCTGGCGGGTGGGGGTTAGTACGAGTGTGTGAAATGGAGTCTAGTGATGATGCTGTGTTGACGGTTTTGTCGATCGGGCCGTCCACGGTGCTGGGCAGAGTGTTGGCCTTGAAGTTGCTGTTTTGTGGATGGGTGAGAGAAGGGCGAGTAGTGTTGTGGGCGAAAGTGTTGCGTGTGGTGCGGGTTTGGAAGCGTTTGTTAGGGTTTTGGTTCGCGGGTGTGTTCGCATGGCTCAATCCTCGCAACCCCAGCGTGTTGCTCATCGCGGCGGTGGCGGCCACTGTCCTGCTAGGGAGGGCCAAGATGCAGTCGCAGAAGATGGAGCGGGCTTACCGCCGCAAGTTTTGGTCCAATTTGATGAAATCAGCTCTCACTTACGAGGAGTGGGCGCATGCGGCCAGAATGCTGGATAAGGATAAAGGCCGGCGAAAGGATTCGGACCTGTATGACGAAGATCTGGTGCGGGCCAAGCTTAATGAGCTTCGTTTGCGACGTCTGGAAGGCAGCGTTGAGGATATCCTTTTCTGCATTCGCGCCGATCTAGTGCGCAACTTGGGCAACATGTGCAACCCTGAGCTGCACAAAGGTCGCCTCCAAACGCCCCGCCTCATCCAAGAGTACATCAATGAAGTCAGGTAACCGGGCTCTCTCCCTCTCTCCCTCCCTCCCTCCCTTCTTCTCAAGCGTGTTCTCTGGTATAACCCTGGTCAGGGCTTTAGGTTTCACTTTGAAAAGGAAACGACATCAGTTTCCAAAGAGTTTTCCAGAATTAACAACACATCAAGGAAAAATTCTTCCAAATTTATGTGGGTTTATGTTGTTAATTTTCTATCTGTGTTGGATTTTTTCCACGGTTCCATTTGAGATCTGTTGATCTTTTTAGGTTTGGTTGTTGTCAGATACCACCTGCGTGCAGTTTGTGAGACTGATTCAGAGAGCTGCACACTAGAGGAAAAGATTGCCTTCATCCATGAAACAAGGCATGGATTTGGACGCACTGCATTACTTCTGAGTGGTGGAGCTGCACTAGGATCTTTTCATCTTGGGGTGGTGAGGACTCTGATAGAGCACCGCCTTTTGCCTCGGGTAGTAGCAGGCGCCAGCGTTGGCTCCATCATCTGTTCTTTTGCAGCCACACGGACATGGTCGGAACTTCAGAGCTTCTTTGATGATCCCATGCCTCCAATGCATTTTTTTGAAAATATGGGCAGCATCTTTGCAACAGCACACAGGTTGTTAACAAAAGGTGCCATGCATGAAATAGGGGCGCTGCAAAGGAAGATGAGGCAATTGATTGGGGATTTGACATTCCAAGAGGCGTATGATCTCTCAGGTCGTGTCCTTGGGATTTCTGTGTGCTCACCCCGGAGACTTGAGCCTCCAAGGTGCTTGAACTATCTCACATCTCCACACGTGGTCATTTGGAGTGCTGTTACTGCATCCTGTGCATTTCCAGGTCTTTTTGAAGCCCAAGAGCTGATGGCAAAAGACCGGAGTGGCCGCCTTGTTCCCTATCACACACCTGCACAGGTTCACTCCAATGACCTCAATACTGGATTTGATATCTGTTGATGACACATTTGTGTTGTTTTCTAGGGTGGCATAGCTGTGCTTTCCTGACAATGTCATGATGCCACAGGTGGGCCCAGAGGAGAAGGGGATAGGGAAGCGACAGTGGCGTGATGGAACTTTAGAAAGTGACCTGCCGATGATGCAGCTGAAGGAGTTGTTCAATGTTAACCATTTCATCGTCAGTCAAGCAAACCCACACATTGCACCCCTTCTGCGATTCAAAGAAATTGTTCGAGCTTATGGAGGAGATTTTGCTGGGAAGGTGAGCTAGTGGTATCATCCCTATGTGTGAATCCTTTCCTTGGCAAAAAGCCATTCAAGCTTGAAGGAGCAAAACCCTCCAGCTAGAAAGGCAAAAGAGACCTGTGGCCTTATTCTCCTTTGTGAGAGTGTGGTAGCAAGTGTTCATGATTATGACGATTTGGAATGGGCATTGCAGTTGGCACATGTGTTAGAGATGGAGGTGAAACATCGTTGCAAGCAGGTGCTGGAAATGGGTTTTTCAGCGTTTGGGCTTGCGAAGCTGTTTGCACAAGACTGGGAAGGTGACGTCACCATTGTCATGCCTGCAACATTTGCCCAGGTAAAGAGCACTTTGCTTGTGATGAATTGTGAGCATGAGGAAAGTGATTTGTGATCCGACCAGCATATGTTAGTAGGAAACAAATTCAGCCAGTTGGCAAATTGTCCATTTATCCAATATTCCAGAATCTCTGATTGGTCTGCATTTTCAGCTTGAGCTAAGTGGTGGCCAGATGACCGGTTCTTGTCACACGCAAGGAGCTTGGACTTCTTGGTAGGATTATCTGTGATGTTAAGCATTCAGGGAACTGCATCATATCTATATGAGCCACAAAATGAGCAGAGCATGCTTTATGGAATGTTGTCTGAATTGGAACAGTTACATGGTTACAGATCACTATCTGCTTCCGTCAAGGCATCTTGGTCAACTTTAAGCAGTTACCAGTAGAGTTTCTGTTTTTTCTTTGTTTTTACTTGCTACATTGATAACATCGGGGAATGCTTTTGAGCAGTTTGCTAAGATCATTACGAATCCAACACCAACAGACCTGCGGAAGGCAGTGATGCAAGGACGACGCTGCACATGGGCCAAGCTGTCAGCCATACAGGCCAACTGTGGCATTGAACTAATGCTGGATGAGTGTGTTTCTGAACTAAATTGCCGCCGCAAGATACAGCGACAGGCAGAGCGCAATAGCACTGCACAGTCTCATGGGGGCATAGGGCGATTCTCATCAGCCACCAAACGAATTCCATCATGGAACAATATGGCACGAGAAAGTTCCTGGGGCTCTCTGGAGGAAGAAGGTATTGAAGCAGCATTACAGCTGGGAGGTCCTTGGGGTGGGCCCTCATTGAGGAAGCTCAGGCCTGTGCGTGTCAACCATGATGGCAGTGACAGTGATGATAACATGGATCAGCTGTCATGGACTAGAGTGGGGGGGCCATTGATGAGGACTGCTTCAGCAGCTAAATTCATCATGTGTTATGATGGAGAAGGAGATGGAGGAACAGCTGCCACTCAACTTGAGTTGCGAGGGCACGAAAGTGGGGAAGAAACAGATGTAGCTAAGCTGCCTGGTAAATTGCAGCGCAGAGGCAGTGGGGAATTGCGCAGTGGCAAACGTGCCAACAAGATATGGGACAAATTAGGTGTTGGTAGTTTTGAGGGCAAGAATGATGAGTTAGGATCCTCATCATTGGATGACAGAGACTTCTCATTCCCTTTGCAACAACCATCCATGCAGAAGTCAGTCAATGCATTCTTGGACAGATCGTCTGTGACTGAAGGACAAACTCAAGAGAGACAAAAAGCCAGGTTTAGACTTGGTGGCAGTAATGCTGCATGTGAATGTTCAGGATTGGAAAGAGCTCCTTGTGATGATTCAAATTTGGAGCAGGGATCTGATTGTAAACAGCCATGTACCATACATGACCTTCACTCTCAATCTCTGGATGGTGCCAAATTAGTTGACAGCAATGAAGAGCCCAGTGTGGGTCTTAGTGGAGTAGATGATGAGGAGGCAGCAACAGAGACAAGTATGAGGGAAGCTTTAAAATCCACTTCACCCCAGGTTCAGGCTGAAGGTTTGCAGGGGCGTGCATTAGTGAAAGGGGCATTTGGCTCTTTTGTGACTAAGTAAGGTCATAAACAGATTTTCTCTTTAGTGATTCTGGCCCCATGTTATGAGTCTGCAATCAGCCTCTAGCCAAACAAGGATTCTTAAAACTCAGCAATTTGAGTTCACTGAAACTCACCTCCTGGTGCTAGTAGCTCAAAAACATGAGGGCTGGAATGGAAGTTTTAAAAGAGTCAACTAGTCTCTCTGGGAAGATAATGATTCCCGGATACAAAAGGCTATTGTACAGTTAGAATGGATCTGTTGATGGGTAGACCAACTGAGCAGACCCCCCTTGAAGATCATTGAACGGGGATGATAAGTGATCTCAACAGCTCCACAGTAAGAACTGATAGCTGCAGGATTGCAGCATGATCGGCTGGGATGTCCTCCCGCACTGGATTTGTTTCTCATTTCTTGCCAATAATGAGTCCTGCACATACTGGGTGGGTACATTCTTCACACTTGATTTGCCCCATCTTGTTGGCATCTATGATGCTGTAAAATGGTCACTGGACAATGCTGGCCGAGTCATCCCTGTGGTTGACTTGTCATGTATGCATCTGACTGGAGGTGTGTGCTATGGGATGGCAACAAAAGGCTGTGCATGCGAACAATCTTTTCAGAGGGATAGGGATTAGAATGGGGAATTAAGAGCTTGGAGGAGAGGAGGCAGCAAGCAGTATGCGTGTTGAGAAGAGAAACATAACACGGAAGTGCAATGGAAAATCCAAACTGTGTCATAAATCACAAAGTGCATAGGAGTTATGTCAGAAGATCTAGTTAAAACAATTCTGAAGTAAATCAACACATGGTAGTCAGCTTGTGCACTACTGTGGTATCTCTCTCTCTCTCTCTCACCATTTTTCTGCCAGCAAAATTGCTGTGAACAGAATCATAGAATCTTCCGAAAAACTCCATCTACCCCTGTGACTCTTCCTCCTTCCTTCCCTCACCTTCCCCTCCCTACCAAAAGACTATTGGAAGGTAGACATTTTGCCCGACTCTTCTGGAGCCTCCTCATTTGAAGTTGTGCAATAACTGGTGTGAAAAACCTACAACCCTTCTGTCTTGTACATAGGTCCTGAGCATAATTTAACTTTGCTCTTTTTGACTCAGTAAAGAAGGGGGATAATCTTGTAGCGCACACGCTTGCAATGTGCCTCCCAGAACTTGTGGTATTTCTGTTTTAAACGTTTGTCATCACGGTTTGCACGATCAACCAATGTAGCTGTTACGAAAAGTGCATAAAAGTAAGGCATTGCCTGCAGCCAATTTTCAGTTGTTTAGCAGAAAGACTTTCCATTGCAATAGGTACCTTGAACTCTTAAGTAAACCTTGGACTATGAAAGTTGAGAATTGACAGTTGTTTAGCAGAAGGACGTTCAGTATGCAACAAGTATTCCTTGGACTACGAAAATTGAGGTTTGACAGTTGAATTTGGCCCAGAAAAGTCAGCAAGACAAAGAAGGGGAAATTGTTTAGACTGCGCACATGTTTGAAGAGAACAGGCAGGGACCAGCAGATGGCAAGACCAATTTCTGGGGCAAGGTGAAAATGCCGAGCTACACTCCACCTGTCATCATCCCCCCAGAGCTGATGAGAAAAGCAGTGCAAGATTGTGTAGCGAAAGTCTTCTGCTTGATGAAAAGATGGATGCCTTTTTTCTTGCTTGCAGACAAATTAACATTCTGTAAAGTCTGTGTATTGGTAGAGAAACAGGTTAGAGAAGCAAAACGTGATGTACACTGAGAGATGTGAGGATATGGGCTTCCTACCAGCCAGCTGTGAGAAGCAGGCTATGTTTGCGCTCTCCCCACTCTGTTACATAGTGGAGTTGAATCTGGAAATACCAATCACCTCCCCAAAGTAACAGTTAGTGGGAAATCCTTTGTGATAGGTAGTATTTCTCCTTCACTTTGTGCTCAGTCCTCTCTTGAAAGGAGGTAAGACAGTGAGTTGCTTTCTTGCTAGTTTACAGTCGAGACAATGGCTTGTTCCCCAGAGACAAATAAATCACTACATGTTTGTGCAGATGCCAAACCTTGCTGGGTATCTTCCCCCAAATCCTGCATTTGCCATTGGAGTTGATGAACAGCAGACGTTGCACATTGCAGTCATAAATGATGTAGTTGCAGGCCAACCCAGCTCCAAACATTCCAAGTGCTGGCTGTTAAACACCACATTCATTTGCCACCTCCATTCAGGACATCCAAGGTGTGAAACTATTTTACAACAGTCCAAGCTGTTCAAGCATTAAAGTTCCAGTATATCCCATTTTTTCCCCCCCTTTGCATGAAATTCATTAAAGTCTGCAGCTGTTGCACAAATTTTATGATGTGTTCTTCAAATCTATGAATTTGGGGAGTTGGTCAAGATTGGTACTCCTCGCCCTAGTTGAATTGGATGTGACACCAGATACAGATTCACTAGTGAGTGGATTGCAGGGATCCACACCAAGGAAGTCCAAAGAAACAAAAATCCAGCTGCAAACCTCAACCATTCAAGTGCCTACAAATCATCAGCAGTGGTGTCCACTGTTCACTCCTTTTTTGACCCATCAGTCAGCAAATTTCTCTTGGTAGGTAATGAATCTTTCTCACTAGTTAGCTTTCCTAAAAATTGGAGGAAAAAAGACTTAATCCAAAAGCAAAGATACCACTGTATCAGAAAGCCAAATTGAAGGATATGAGCCCAGGGGGTCTAGAAAGAAAAGTTTTGATGAGGTAGTGCTCTCCGTACCACGATCATGGGCGATCTCAACTGAACGGTAGAATTGAGATTCTGTCCAGAAAAACTTGGTGATGTATATCATCATGAGTATGCTTGTCACCAACATTGAGTCTGTAATCTTCCCTTGAGTATCACACTGGACAGGACCATTTTCTTGAGTATACAAGGGATTCTTTGTCAACCATAGTTTGCTGTAAGTTGTCTTATCACAAGTGGGCTAGTTAGAAGGCAGGAGGGGAAAAATGCGCAGAATGAGCAATTCACCTGCTTGATAGCAAAACTGATAACAAGCATAGCCCATGCCATTACAGCAAATCGGCAATTCAGGAAAACCTTAATATCAAAATGGCTGGTAATCCTTGGGTACAACTCCATTCCCTATCCATCCACACCCACATATTTAGTGTTGTTGTAAACGGGCTGTGTATGTTGTCACCAATGAATAGTATGGAGGCAGATGAATCGAATTCCCATCTCCTTACTACATTGCCAACTATGGCCATGACAATAAGTGATGCAAAAATGTTATACAAGGTGGGTTAATGTCCAAAATTTTCAGTCAAACTTTTTGGACAAAAATAATTTACCCAGAATAAGTCACCAAGGATGTTCCCAGATGATCCCCAATCTTCAGAAGATGGTGCCATATGACCCTGTACACATCCGTGCAATGATCACAATTGTGAGTAAATGAAGGAATATGAACTCTGAACAGTAAATAAGTGGATCATACATTTGACAGCTGAAAATGAAAGAGTCAACTTACTTTACAGTAGAGCAAAAGAGCTCCAGCATAGCTTGCAATAACAAGCACTGAGAATATCTCGCCTATGTTGTCATACACAAGACCTGGATTGAATAAGTGCTCCCTGTTTCCATCATCTCCCAGGATCTACATTTAGTAAATTGCAGCACAGAGACCCTTCACACTGTGGGGATCTTAGTCTTTGATCCATTGTCTAATGCATTGTTGCTGTTCAATTTCTGGCGACAGAAATGGGGAGAAATGGGCAGAAAGACATCTGAAAACCTTAATTCTTTTCTACAGAAAGTGCTCTAATTTAATGTGAACATTCAGACAGACCTGTTAGGCTAAGAATCCAATATCTATAACAAAAGTTCCAATTAACCTCTGTGTTTAAAGAAGATGCTTCCAGATTTGGAGCACATTTTTTTTCCTTACAATATCCTTTACATCATTGCAGCAAGAAATCACTAATGATGCTCACCATTCATGGCCCACATTTGTACATGAAACATGAGAGTAGTTTTCTTCAGATAGAACTTGGGTTGGTTTGACCCATGATTGTCACACACACAGAGAAGAAGGAAGGGTGGGGAGAAAGAGGACTCACTTCCAAAGGAAGTAGTACACAGCTAGAGTCACCATGTATGCTACAAAGCCATTCTTCTGCAGTAGATTTCAGATCAAAAACCAACACAGGTGTAAGTACTGGGATCTGAAATTCCATGGTCCTACCACTAAGCTCTGGGCACTCAAAACTGCTCTCAAATTAACTCTCTTCACCATGGTATGCAATATTCTCCACTCATCTGCTTATGGGTTGTGAATGGGTTTTAAACCTGTGTGTACTATTCTATCCATTCCAGAGGCAATGGGCAAAAGGGATGCCTAATCTCATGCAGAGCCCAGAGTAGGGAAAGGAACCTTGTAGACGGGGCGGTTTCCAGCTGGAGATATTGGGCCAACGTATCTTTCAGCCGGCAAAAAGATGAGCAGAACAGCTTCAAAAGTCACAAATACACCAATAATTTTACATGCAAGGATTGTGGGTAGTGGCCACACATCCCGGAGGCCCCTTAGGCCCCTGGCTTGAAAGAATCTGTACGATCTCTCAACTGAACCCTCCAGGTGGATCATCGTGTACCATCTGCAACAACCAACCAACCCATGTGCCTTTTGTCAATTTGACAATCTCCTCATTCCACCATCTCTTGGGCACTAATGTTTTTGCACAACAATGAAGTAAGTAACATCTCTCTCTCTCTCTCTCTCTCTGTGCATATATGTTGTTTACATGAAAAACTGGATTATGTAATCCTATTGCCACTTGTATAATTCTCCAAACTTGTAAGACCAATTGGAATTCTTCATCAGATCAGAAGAAGAATATGCAGCAGCCATGAACATGAAACATCAAGCTTTTGCAATTGCAATTCCAGTGGACTGGGATTCAACTCCCCTGATCCCCTTTTTTCCTGTCCTCAGATCTGCCCTATCTGCGGTACATATGCTCTTTAGTGGAAATGCTCAAACGTAGAATTCAAAGCCAGTTGTTGCAGGTGGCTTGAGGAAACAGAGGAGGGATGCAGGTGGCTAGAGGAAACAGAGGAGGGAATTTCAGTAGATGGGTGCAATCAATCTCAGGAGGAGGAGGAGGAGGAGGAGAGTAGACATTACATGAATATGATGAAAGGCGGAAACAGGACCATCAGAAGTAGCACGGCCGCTGTCCTCACCGGCTTCGGATGTCCGCCGGGCAACTTCTGAAAGGGTTCGGGTTGCGACCATTTCAAATTCCTTCCCATTTCTCTTCCCCCCGGCCACGGACCCACGCACCCGCCGCTCCTTCTCTGCCTTGATCTACAGCAACACCGATTCCCCGCCCCCCTGCCTTCCTTCCTTCCTTCTCCCAAGTCCACTGCCTCCTCACGCGAATCCTCTCTTTGTTTCTCTGTCCTTGTCTTCCTGATCTCCACTCCCCTCCCCC
>Ga0116230_10008659_pt1 | contig 10023 bp, 7 predicted proteins | sample S1TSphfallax_3_FD_88678 | JGI IMG/M metagenome (GOLD analysis project Ga0116230, IMG submission 88678) | Host-associated microbial communities from peat moss isolated from Minnesota, USA - S1T2_Fd - Sphagnum fallax MG | ecosystem: Host-associated > Plants > Peat moss > Unclassified | place: USA...
GTTTGATGTCAGATGATGCATGGATGAGGACATTCCTGAAATTTGGGCCTACCTTGCTTTCCGCCTTGTCACAGCCCTTATTTCAGGGATGCGCCCCCCCCCAAAGGCCTTAACCCACATGTTAAGACTCAACTAATTTTTCTAAAGTGTAATGGACAACATCTTATATTCAAGAATACTAGTGTAGGCCTCTCCTGTTGGCCCAAGTGTGAACACATTCTCTATTTTTCACTTTTTCAAAATTGAAAATTTCTAAATTCGACAATGTGTTCAGATTTTTCTTTCCAAACTCAATTTTTGCAATTTGTCTGAATTTCCAGCAAAAAAAATTCACATAAAAGTCAATATCTTTCACAGCTTGGCTCTATTTTTTTTGAAATAAACTCTATTAAATCTGACGTTAGGGGCTGTTTACACTAGAGGGCATGGGCCATGTTCAAAGGGCCTTTGTTCACAATGTAAACCCAATTTGGACCAAAAGAATGGATCATGTGCATTTTCAATACAAATATATTTTGTGAAAAAAAAGCTTGAAAATGTGGTTACCATAACTTTTTATTCATCTTCTATCTTTTAAAAAAAAATCTACATTCTCTTCATTACAAGGGATCCTCATATATGAAGGTTGGGAATTCTTTCTTAGTGGCTGAAATACATTACAATTTGACATTCTCAAAGATGGTCCACGGTTGGAAAAGGCAACACACATCTCTTGGAAATTTTGATTTCACCCTTATAATTGTGAGTAGTCTCCATGATCCTTGCTCAACAGAAATAGGAAAAAACACCTAACAACAATTTACACTATCTACAAACAGCTCTAATATAATGTGTTTCAATAACTTGAAGAATACCAAAAGGATGATTAGGGGAAAAAACATATCCCTTTTTATTGTGGTGTTTAGGGTTTAAGGGGTAGTAATTTTGTGAGGAAATTATCAAAAAAGTATTCCATTTTCACTTTTCAAATTATTTTTTTGAAAAAACATAATTTTTTTCTCTAACAATGTTTAAGCTTTGAGTCAACATTTTTTTTTGGGCAAGACCACCAAAAATTCCCCCAATTTGATTTTCATAAAAATTAGAAAAAAAATTATGATTAAGCACTAAGTGGCAAAAAATTTGTAGAGGGAGGTTTCAAAATTTCCCCCCAATTTTACCTTTCAAAAAAATTTAGAAAAAATTTGATTTTTTAATGATCATGTTTAGGCTTCAAGGGAACAATTTGTTGGGGGGGAGGGGGGGGGGCTCAAAAAGTACATCCCATTTTACATTTTTTTTAAATAAGAAGAAAAAAATGATCCCATTTTATTATTGTTTTAAGCCTTGTGGGGTAGCAATTTTGTGGGGGCAACCATTAAGAATTCCCTCCAACTTCATTTTTCAGAAAAAAAGGAAATTTACTATTATTATTGTGTTTAGGTCTTAAAGAGCAACAATTTTATAAAGAGCTACCAAAAAATCTCCTCCAATTTTATCTTTCAAAAAAATAATACACATTAATAAAATATCATAAGTCAATGACTAAGATATTATTTTGGAAACCACATGCTTTTGCTATTTTCATGAGGCCCACCTTTTCGAGGTAGGCCTAAAAAATGCCCCAAGGGCTCAAGCAACATTATCCACAACTATCCATGTAGGATTCCAACCAATTTTTTCATCCAAAGTCATATGCTTTGAGCCTTAAACTACCTTAGTGTAAACCCAAACTAACCACCCTTCATAGTTTGGACCAGTGAGGAACTTTAGATTTGTGTGGTCCCAAGCCCAAGCCTTCTAGTGTAAACCAATGTTGGCTAAATATGTGGAAAAGTCTAGATATGCACATGCATAATGGCCAGATATGCATAAAGTCATATCTAAAAGTTGTTTTTTAAATAATATATGTATATATGCATAATTGACAAAAGGGCATTTGCATGATATGTATATGTGTATTTGTATCTAACAAAATTCGGTTTCGAGATATACATATTTGAAAACAAAGGATTGTGGGATGAATTTTCACTATGCATATGAGTTGTATCACTATGCATATGTGGGGTTTAAAGGATGGCAGATATAACATCTTGTTCATTGCAAAGAATGGGGGGAGAAACTTTGCACTATCTTGTCAAACTTTTCACTTGAGAAGTTTTGCAAGTTCCTACAAGTTCTTACATTAACTCATTAAGGTGCATTGAAGCATTTTACATTTTACTTCTAGCTTTTGACGTCATTGGTTTTGCTTGAAAGTTCTTGCAAGTTCCTACATCAACTTGCTCACTTATGGTTTTTACTTTTGGCTTTCGGCGTTGGTGTTGCTTGAGAGCCTTGCATTGATTTCCTTCCGTTGTTGCATGAGAGCTTTTGCAAACTCTTGTGTTGACCATCAATGTTGTTGCCATTGTTGGTTTATCAAGTTTTTAATAAATGTTGTTATCATCAAACATAAATGTTTTCGACCCTTTTGCTAAGTTTTGTTAATTGCTTTGACTATCAATTGCATTTTGTATTCATTCATCACTTTTGAGCTTTCAACTTTTAACTACATTTTGTAAATGTTTTTATTTTTTGGTTTTTGCTTCCAATTTTGTGTTGGTTTTGCTTTGTTATTAAAGTTCCAAGCTCCAATTTGTTTTGTGGTTTTTTCCTTGAATGTGTGCAACAAGCATGAAGCTTTAGATCTATTTTATTCCTTCATTGGTAGTTTGTTTTACTTTGTGTGTTCATTAGGCATGAAACTTTAAAGTTTTGGTGTGTAAATTTTTTATAGATGAAGAACTTGTGCACATCTTAAACTTGTTCAATTCAACAAAAGTTTCCACAACCATAGTCAAGTAAGTTTTTATTCATAACACCCATTTTTGTTGTTTTCCATTTGGATATGTCATGTTCATGAAATGTGGCAGTTTAAGGTTTGATATTAGAATGTGTGTTAGATTATTGTCTGAAGCTTCGTGTTTCATTATGCATTTCAAGCTTTGGGATCTCATTTCAATATGTTTAAAGACTAAATTCAATTGAAATTTGAAAAAAAATTATTTTGATTTTTGTCATGTGCTTTTGAAGTATAATGGCATTTTAGGGTTTGGTGTTCAAGTGTGTCTTCTTGTTATTTGAACTCCATGCTTCACTATGCATTTGAAACTTTGAGATCTTTTTGTTTTACTGTGGCTAAAAACTAAATTTAATTGAACTTTGAAAAAATTTAATTTTAAATTATATCATGTGTTCTTAAAACATAGTGGCATTTTAAGGTTTAGTGTTCAAGTGTGTTTTCTTGCTATTTGTAGCTTTGCAATGGTTGAAGACAAAATTTATGTCATTGAAAGTGTTAGTGGAGTTGATAAAATTTTCTTTGATGTGAGCATAATTGTCGCAACCCTAGCCTTAGGCTCGCGACCAAAGCAAGGGCTTACAAAAGTGCGGGCTAAAAATGAAGCCCAGGAGTCACATTTCATGCTCCCAAGAGTGTAGGAGAGTGTGAGGGAATGAACCCCACACTCCCAAGTGAGCTCCCACTTTGGGAGTTTGAATTCGAATGGACTCTTGAATTTTCAAAGGGCAATTGTAAGGTCAATACTAATTGGATTGAAGAGTTCCTTATTTTATTGAAAATATCTTGGAACTTAAATGTCTAAAATGGGCTTGCATGACCCATTTGGGTATTTAAAACATAAGTTATGGCCAAAAGAAAGGCTGGGAGTAACATTATCAATTTGACTCCTACCATTAAAAGTTGAAAATTGCTTTAATTTACTTGCGTGGAGGTGGCGTGCCACATATTGTTGAAAATATCTCAATGAGGGCTATAACTTTGCTTGAGACCTCATCTCAATCGAAGGTCTGCATAAGAAATTATGGGCCTCCAAAATCATAGGAGTCCCAATTTCAAAAACTTGGGAGTCCCGAAACAAAATGACATTTGGGTGTTGGCTTTGTGGTTAAGCATAGATAATATTATAAGGGGGAAGGTGATGGTTTCCCCCAAGTTCGGGCCGTGGTAAATTTAATGAATTTGTGTTTGCCCGTGGCTCGTCCGTGCACCAAAAATGTTCCAACTATGCATTAACCAATTTGTTGTTTGGTTTGTGTAGGTTCATGTGAATAATTGACCTGCTTGTCATTCATCCTAATCCCGATCTTGGAGCTCTAACACACCCCATTACCCCCAAAGTGTTGCGAACCAGGGAATGCACCCCAACTCATTATCCTTCCGTTGTTTTCACATTTGGATTCGTTGTTGAGTCTATTAGAAAGCTTGGGGGTGCATCAATAATCCCTTTTTGATCTCATAGCTTTTCAGATGTGGAAAGTGTGCATCAATAGCAATGTGATAGTGATTGACCAACTACCTTTAATGAAGTGTATTTTCAAGTTAGGGAACAACAATCTTTGTTGTGGAAACCACACAATAAAACTTTTATTTTATGGAGTTTCTTTGCTATAAATGCCAACTTGCTTGTTGATATGTTGAATCCTCAAATGTTGAAGTGCATCATTTGCCAATTTCGACAAACTTCTCATAACATTTTAAACCATTTAGCTTTGTTATTAAAAAAGGTTTCATCAAGTATGGAAAAAATAATGGCATTACTCCTATGAAAACACATGTTGATAATGTTCATCCTCATTTGTTTGCTAAAAGAGATTTTGTATTAAGTGAACGGGTGGTGGTAAAGCTTTATAAAATAGATCATAAACAACAACATGGGAAGAAAAAGGTTAAGGTGATTAATTTTGTAATCACTTCTTTTTTTGGGTCAATAAACATGTACAAGAATGTTGATGAAGCACAACAAAGATTTATTCAGGACCTTGTGTTGTACATCTGCAAGGCTACATGCTTCTTTCAATGTTTAAAAACATTTGGCTAAGAAGGTTAGTATTGTTCAAATGTCCCCACATTGTATTTCCTTCTTGTTCTTCTCTTGTGGAATAGGTGCTTCTTGCAATGGTCACAAAGACCATGGAATTACATGTTTTGCCACATCTAGAATTAGTAATTATTGTGCATAGCTTCAATCTTTGGATGTTTAGAGGTGGCATATATACATTTGCTTTGATCATTAATTACTTAAATGAGGCTTGGACATCTAGGCATGCTATTGTTGGCTTATTTGAAGTGCATGAAACAAGTGGAAGTGTCATGGCTTTGCAACTCCAATCTTTGCTAGAAAAAATTGGACTAATTCATGGGGTGATTGCTTTTGTGAAAGATGAGGGCAACAAATTAGGAACCACGGCTACAACATTATGATCAATCATTGATTGTGAAACATTCAAGCTCTTACGAGTTTATGAGGGTACTTGTTTCCAACATGTGATGTTTAAAACATGTCAATATGTGACAAATGATGATAAGGTTTTAGTGGGTCTAAGTTTGGTGAGTGTCAAAGATGTTCAGACAAGTTTACAGAAAAGAATTACTTGGACAACAAAATTAGGGAAAAGGAGGTAGGAGTGGGAAAAGGCGTGCGTTGAAAATGGGATACGACACCAAAAGTTGAAAACTCCAATGAAAACTAGGTTTGCAAGTAAATTTATAATGTTTGAAAAAACTTTGGAATTCAAATAAGCCATTTTGTTATGTTATGGGAGGCATAAGACAGTAACATTGTAGCAAAATTTTTTTAAAGACCACATCTAGGCCAATACAAAAGTTATCATTAACATTAGAAGGAATCCCCCAAAATGTAACTAATGTATTTGAAACTACATGCAACTAATTGTCATTTGCAACTAGCTCTAATTCTTTTTGCAACTATTTTGCACCTTTGACCATTTTTGCAATTATGTTATTACATTTGCAACTAATGATTTCTTTGTCCTAATAATTCATCCTACACTCTAGAATTGTTTTCATCCATGATCATGCCCATATGTCCCACTAGTTGCAAATGGAACCAAACTTAGTCACACCACTAGGGTGTCAAGATAGCCCCTAATGGTATACATAGGTGTATTAGGAAACTTTTGAAGGGTAGGTGTACTTTTGGGTGAAAACACACTACAAATGAGCCACTTTTCACCACTTTTCACCCAAAAAAATGATGTATGACAAGAGCAATAGGTGAGCAATAAATTAAAATTTTGATGACATTTTTTGGAAACCCTAAACATAAGAAAAAGAACTTTAGAATGTGCATGACAACATTTTGGAGTTCAAAGTTCATTATGAATTAAAATTAAGCTTGATCCAATGGTTGAATGAAGAAAATTGAATAAAATCAATGTGCATAAAATATATAACATACATATTTTTAATAGCCATAGGGCCTCATGTTTGTGGTTACGACACATTACCAAACCAAAGAAAAATGAAAAAAACAATATAGTGCCCACCTATAAAATCTTTTCCTTTTTTTGAAGGTAATGGTTTCTTCTCAAAAATAAAAGTTTATTATGCATCTATTATTCAAGAAGTGCAATAATAATAATTTTTGAATGGATTTTCAACCAAAATTTGTAAACTTCTAAATGGTCTTAAATTTACTTGATGTATATCAATATCATTCACCACCAAAAAAATCATTACAAAATTCCACCCATAACTTTATTTTTGAAATATATTTGCAATTTTTCATATTTTGTGATGTGTATTTTTCGACACAAATATACTTCATATGTTCAAATTTGTAAATATTTGTTGGAGTTTTTTTTTAAATAAATAAATTTAAGTCTAAAGTTAATGCAATAGACTTGAAAAGAACAAAACAATCCAAGGTGTGATGTCCACATACCCAAAACAATCAAATGCAATTTTATTTTTTTATTGACTATAATTTTGGGGGGTGTAGTGTGTTTTCACCCTTTTGTTAAGTTCCATTAAAGGTATAATGGGGGCATGTTTCCATTGGTATATTTATAAAGTTGTCTTTAGTTTGTATTTACCCAAATCAACTAACTACCTACCTATATATGCTTGCCTACCTAGCCTAGCCTAGCAACCTATCTACTTGTATGTTCCTATCTAACCTAGGTTACCTACATACTTAATGTAAGCTACTTAATTAATTCATGATTAATTAGTTTCATTTATTTTTAATCAATTAATAACTAATAGTTCATAGTTAATATTTCATAATTATTCAATATATTAGTTATTTATTTGTTTCTATGTAAACTATTAATCAATTATTTAATAAAAAATTTAGCAATTTATTTATTTTTATGAAAAAATTGATAACTTATATATAATAAGTTAGTTAATTATTTATTACTTATATATTAATTATTGACTATTTGATATTTATTTCATTATTTAACTAAATGTTACAATTAATTAATTAATATTTAAATTATGAAATATTATTTAATAACTTATAACTAATAAATTAGTTAGTTACTTACTTATCTACTTAGTTATATAATTTATAAAATAAAAAAGAAGGACAAAAAATATGAAATAAACTTTCTAGTTATAACCTAGGTTGTAATTAAGTTGCAACTTTAATTTTTGTCCCATATGTTTTGTCTTCTATTTCCATCTTGAAAACTATATAATGAAGAGGCTTTGTCCTACACTTTGACATACAAAAACATGTGTCAATTGGGATGAGCTAATCAAAAGAGCTTAACCCTTTAAAGAGTTTAACCCTAAATGTTAAACCTAAAAGAAATTTAAAATATTTACCTATTTCTCTAACCTACCTACCTACTTACCTACCTACTACATAATCTTACTTACTTACCTAGTTACTTATGTAGTCCTACTTATCTACCTACCTACCTACATAGTTCCACCTACTTACCTAAATATTGACTTTAATTCATTTTGACCAAATTCTAAAATTCTACATTGCATATTGGTATTATGCCATGTGTCACAATCTAAAATTAATTAAAATAGATTATGAAGATCCACTATCTATCTTTAAAACAAAAAATTTAAACCTTTTTCATTTGCCACATGTCATCATGAAAGTTACTAATTTTTATGGTAATATACATATGGCATACAATAGTATACAGATGGTGAAGTATTTGTTGATCGTTGACTTCATCCACACTTGCAAGTAATGTCTTATGCAACTTGTTTAATGCAACTAAGCAATTTTTAGTAGCAAATGTCTTTTGTAATTAGGTTGTTTTGTTCCAATTTTCTTTTAGTGTAATTGCTTCAATCCCATGGTGACAACATTGTGATGAACCAATCTAGAAGTTGTTGGTTATTATTAAATGCCTTAATTATTGCAATTAGTTTTAATTGTGGTCATGGAATCTAAAGCATATCCCCTTTGATGGGAATGAAACATTTGACCTTTTTGATGTTGAATTCCACACATTAAGCAAAAACATGCAACAAGAAGTTATGAAGGTACTTAAACATTTTTTGGAGTTTTTGAAGGCATAGTTCACAATATGTTGGCCTTGATTTTGGATCCCCATTTTAAATCCTTACGAGTTGTGGAAAGTTTTGTGGGGCATAGCGATGCAATGTGCTTTGCTATTGAGTATCATGTGAAAGAGGTCATCCTTTTTTCTAATGATTGTTTTTTATTGATTGAATCCTATTGTTGAAGCAATTGTAGCATCGTGTGGTGAACCTATTTTTTTAGATTGAAGAAGAGGATAATAACATGTTCAATGTTGGAACTTCCATGGAGGAATATTCACGGGCATTTGTTATTGTAGAACTTTCTTTATTTCGAAGGCTATCTATTCCACAATCTACATGTGTAGATCCTTTTGCTTGGTTGTGGACCCATGAGGGTTAGTTTTCAAGTATTGCTTTCTTGGCCAAACAAATCCTTGGAATTATTGGTTCTCACATTAAAACATAATGGGTGTTTTGCCTTGTTGGTGTTTTGACAATTCTAAGGTGTTATTTACATGTGGAAAATCTTGATAGCATTATCATGGTGGTAAAAACTCGCCAAATGATTCGCATTTGAATTGCATGGCAAATGTAAACTTCAAGGATTATATCAAATTTGAAGTTGTAGTTGAAAAAAATTATGAATTTATTGAAGAATTTGAATATTTTGAAAAGTTGCTAGTTGATAATGATTAAGTAAGTTGTTTTTTCCTAATTTAGTTGTTCTTTTGAGTTGAATTTACTTATTTTTTCTTATCCACGTTGATGTTGCATGGTTTTGGGGCTTTTCCTTTTGTTGCTAATGAAATTATAGTTGGTGCTATAGGGTTCCAGGGAGAAATCACAATCCAATGAGCCAAAAAGGATATCAAATTGTGAAGAAGAACATCAAAATTGAACAAATATTTATGTTTTGCTATTTAAAGCCATGGAAATCATGACAAATTGTTGTTTTTTCATTCATATGAATATTAAAAAATTCAAACCAAAAATCCATTTGATGTAATTTAAGTTTGAGTTCTGATTTAAGACCTTTGAAAGTGAACACCTATGGCGTTAGACATGAGTCAATTTTGCAAAGGGCATTCTACTTTGTTGCTGATCAAGTTACAACAACTTTTTAGGTGGGCGGGTGTTGGAGTGTTTTTGTAGGCAACTTGTGATGTAGTCGAAAGGGATTCAATTCCCCCACAAGCTACTTGATTTCAAAGAAGGAATTACAAAGTATGAAATTAGGGCTTAGGATTTCCAACTATGAGATTAGCATGAGAACTTTACTATATATAATCGATATGAATATTTACAATTTATCAAAAATTTGAAAAATTGACAAATGCATAACTGGCAATGAATGAGAAATTTCAGTGAATGCATAACCATATCTACAATTTTATAAGAGAATTTTCGAAATTTCCGGATGCATATCTTCTATTCATTTTTAAAAAAGAATATGCCCTATGCATATCCTCTAAACTGGTCTAAAATGACATATCCAGCCAACACTGGTGTAAACTGCCCTGGGACCTTATTCTCATAAAACCCTTGTCTCCAGACGTTGCCTACCACTTAAAGTTGTAGGTTCCATTGCCATCTAAAATTCTTGCCACAAACTTATTAAACTCCACTTTGAAACCCTACTAATCAGCTGAATAAGATGATGCTGAGTGCAAATCCAAGCCACTTATAAGAATTCCCCCCCTTCCCTTCTTCAAAACAAA
>Ga0116230_10008660_pt1 | contig 10022 bp, 8 predicted proteins | sample S1TSphfallax_3_FD_88678 | JGI IMG/M metagenome (GOLD analysis project Ga0116230, IMG submission 88678) | Host-associated microbial communities from peat moss isolated from Minnesota, USA - S1T2_Fd - Sphagnum fallax MG | ecosystem: Host-associated > Plants > Peat moss > Unclassified | place: USA...
GGTCGTCAGCGTCGCCGCACTTCCGGTCCTGCTCGCCCCACTGCTGGGCCCCGTCCTCGCCGGCGCCATTCTCCAGTTCGCGACCTGGCGCTGGCTGTTCCTCATCAACCTGCCGATCGGCCTACTGGCGCTGGCGCTGGCTGCGGCCTTCCTCCCCAACGATCGCGAGGAGACGCGACCGCGAAGCCTCGACCTGTTGGGACTGGCGCTGCTGTCGCCAGGACTGGTGCTGTTTCTGTACGGCTCGGACCATGTCGGCGAGCGGGTCGGCGTCGCGGCCTTAGGCCTGTCCCTTTTCATGTTCGCGCTATTCTATCGCACGGCGCGGGCCAAGGGCGACGCCGCCTTGATCGATCTGCGGCTGCTAAAACGCAAGGTATTCTCCGCTTCGATCGGAGCCATGTTCATGGTCAACGGCATCTCGTTCGCCGGCCAGATGCTGATTCCCATCTATCTGGTCCGCGACTGCGGTCTGTCGCCAAGCCACACGGGCCTTTTGATGGCGCCGCTGGGGCTCGGCATGATGTGCACCTATCCCTTCATGGGCCGCCTCACGAAGCGGTTCGGCATCCGCAAGCTCGCCGCCACCGGCGCGCTCCTATCCCTGGTCGGAACTCTGCCGCTTATCTTTTTGGCCCAGCACGGCCTCATCGTCGCCGTCCTGGCGGCGAGCCTCTTCGTTCGCGGCGTCGGCGCCAGCGCGATCGGCATCCCCTCCATCACCTCGGGCTATGCGTCTGTGGCGCGCCAAGATTTGCCGATGGCGACGACCGCCATGAACATCGTCCAGCGCCTGGGCGGCCCGACGTTGACCACGCTCTGCGCCACCTTCCTGGCGTGGCGGCTGTCGGCGTCGCCAGATGCCGGGGCGACATCGGGCGCCTTCACGGCGGCGTTCGGACTGCTGTGCGCCCTGCACGCGCTGCTGTTCCTCGCGACCCTGCGGCTGCCTTGGCTGGTTCCTGAAGCGAGAGCTGTGTCCCCGTCCGCCGGTGCAGCGGCGCGGCCTGCCTGACCAGCATCCTCTACTTCACCTGCCGCTTCTCCAGCTTCCGCGCCAAGGTGCGGCGGTGCATGCCCAGGCGCCGGGCGGTTTCGCTGATGTTGAAGTCGGTTTCGGCCAGGGTCTGGTGGATGCGCTCCCATTCCAGGGTCTTGATCGAGCTGGCCCGCTCGGTCACTGGCGCACTCGCGTCGCCCCCCGCCGCGCGGCTGAAGGCGGCTTCGATATCGTCGGTGTTGGAGGGTTTAGCGAGGTAGTGGCAGGCGCCCAGCTTGATCGCCTCCACCGCCGTGGCGATGCTGGCGAAGCCGGTCAGGACCACGATCAGCATCTCGGGATCGAAGGCGTGCAGGGTCTGAACGCAGGCGAGGCCCGAGGCGCCGCTCGCGAGCTTTAGATCGACCACGGCGTAAGCGGGGGACCAATCTTCCAGGAGGTCCGTGAGCGCCTCCAGACTCGGCGCCACGCGCACCTCATAGCCGCGTCGCTCGAACGAGCGGCTGAGGGTGGAGGCGAATTTGGCGTCGTCCTCCACGATCGCCAATTGGCGCAGGATCGCCGCGTCAGTCGCCATTGGCCGCCTCCGAGGTTTCTCTGCTCGCCCCCGCAATCGCGAGCGCCGAGAGGGGCAGTCGCAGGGTCACCACCGCGCCCGACGGTTGATTTTGGGCAGTGACGCTGCCGCCCAGTTTGCGCACGACATTAACCACCAGAAACAGGCCCAAACCCCCGCCGACACGGCCCTTGGTGCTCTGATAGGGTTTGCCGAAATTATCCAGGATTTCAGGCGCAAAGCCTTTGCCCTTATCGCTGATGCGCAGGACGACATCGTCGCCCTCGCGGTCGGCGGCGAAGGCGATCTCGCCCGGCGAGGCTTCCGCGGCGTTATCCAGCACATTCAGCACGATTTGGCGCAAGGCGGCGTCGGAGACGATCCGCAGTTCAGGACGCAAGGTGTTGCGGTAGGAGACGGCGACGTCAGGGTGGTTGGCGCGCCAGTCCGCCACGATGTCGTGCAGAAAGTCCCTGACGCCCGCCACGACCGGGACCTCGCCGCGCGCTTCGCCGGCCGACAGCAGGATGCCCGTGACGATGGATTTGCAGCGCCGCACCTCGCCTTCCATGTCCTCGATCTCGGCGATGAGCTCGGGGTCGGCGCGGAGCGCCGGCATGCGGCGCCAGTCGTTGAGGATCACCGACAGGGTGGCCAACGGCGTGCCCAACTCATGCGCCGCGCCCGACGCCAGGAGGCCCATGCGCACGATATGATCCTCCTCGACAGCCCGCCGCTTCAGGTCGGCCAGGTGGGCGTCTCGGATCCGCAGGTTGCGGTTGATACGACCGATAAAGACGACCAGCAGCACCGTATCGATCAGAAAGCAGATCAGCGAGCCCGCGATGTGCAGGCCGAACAAGTCGGTTGCGCCTTGGATCGGCAATTCCAGAGGGACATAGGCGACCGTCAGCCCGGCGAAACAGACCGTAGCCAGCGCGACCAGGGTCCAGGTCGACCAGGCCTGCAGCAGCACAGCGCCCAGAATGATTTGCAGCAGATACAGCGAGATGAAGGGGTTGGTCGCCCCCCCGCTGAGGTAGAGCTGGCCGGTCAGGGCCGCCATATCCAGCGCCAGCGCCAAGAACAGCTCGCCGTTGCTGACGCTATTGCGCGCCCGCAGACGCAGGTGGCCGACGAGGTTCAATCCGACCAGGAACAGCAACAGTCCGGCCATCTGGCTGAGCGGTAGGCTGATGTGGAACAGAAGACTGACCGTGGCGATCGTCACGACCTGACCGGCGACGGCCAGCCAGCGCAGCTGGATCAGTTGCAGCAGGTTCTTGCGCCCGGTCGCATCCTCTGATGAGGCGCTGGTGTCGCTCAAGCGCGGATCGTTGGCGAACAGGCGTTTCAGCACAGCCGTCTACCCCCCGTTAGCGCGCTCGCGGCCTCGTATGCGCCATTCCTCCCGCGCCGCATAGGCGAAGCCGCCCGCCACCAGCAGCGCCAAGCCGTACCAGGTCAGGGCGTAGATCAGATGGCTGTTGGGGAAGGCGATCACGGTCAGGCCGCCGACGGGCAGACCGCCGGGGTTGGGCGTCGCATCTGCGTCGATGAAGTAGGGCGCGGTCAAGCCGGGGGGTAGGCGCCGCCCTGCCGCGATGGCGGTCACGTCCCGCGAATACCAGCGATGACTCTGGGGATCGTTCCGGCGCAGGAAGCCGCCGTGAGGCTCGCTGATCCGGAGCAGACCGGTGACAACGACGGGGCCTGCGAGTTGGCCTTGCGCCCGCGCGCTGGGGTCGGCGCGCTCCGGCGGCACGAAGCCGCGATTGACCAGGACCGTGAAGCCTCTGTCGCTATGGAGCGGCGTCATCACCCAAAAGCCTGGCCCGAGTTCGGTCACGGCCTGGACCAGGGTCTCCTTATCGTTTTCGAACACGCCGGCGACGCTGACATGGCGATAGGCGTCGGTCGCGGCGGTGATCGTCGGCCAGGCGGCTGGTCCGGGCGCCAGGGCCGGCGGCGCGTGGACGCGCGCGTTGACCTTGGCGATCAGGTCGAGCTTCCATGCCCGACGCTGCACTTGCCAGGTCCCCAGCGCCGTGAACAAGGCGAAGGCCGCCAGCGCCAACAGACAGAAAAGGATGAGCCGAGCGCGCTCGCCGGGCGAACCCCGGGCCGCAGGCTCGCCGGTCGGCGTCATGGCATGGTTCGCGGGTCCCGCGCAGACGCAGGCGGCGCCATCTTCATACCGCCCATGTCGCCAGGACCCATCGTGTTCCCGCCGATCTTGTTGTCCTGGGTCATGGTCGCCGCCGGACTGGTCATCCCGTTCATCGCGCCGGGAGCCATAGACCCACTCGTCATCATGCTTGTCGGCATCATGTTGACGTTCAGATGGTACATCACCCACATCGAGCCCGAGAGGGCGATGGTGACCAGCACCAGGGTGAAGATCAGCGCCAGCATGTTCCAGCCGCCTTCCGCCTTGGGCGTCATGTGCAGGAAGTAGATCATGTGGACCACGATCTGTAAGCCTGCGAGCGCCATGACGCTGAACGCCGTCACGGTCGGGCTCTTGAAGACGTGCGCCATCACCAGCCAGAACGGGATCGCCGTCAGGATGACCGACAGGACGAAGCCGATGACATAGTCTTGCAGAGAGCCATGAGGCTCTTCGTTATCATAGACGTCGTGACCGTCCGGCGCTGCGCCGTGCGGGCCAGCGTGCGAGGCGCCGCTCATCGCAGGACTCCGATCAAATAGACGAAGGAAAAGACGCCGATCCAGATCACATCCAGAAAGTGCCAGAACAGGCTGAGGCACATCAGGCGGCGGCGGTTAGTCTGGATCAGGCCCTTGCGCCCGACCTGAACCATCAGGGTGATCAGCCAGATGATGCCGACGCTGACGTGCAGGCCGTGGGTCCCGACCAGGGCGAAGAAGGACGACAGGAAGGCGCTGCGCTGGGGGCCTGCGCCGTCGCGGATCAGTTCGGCGAACTCCTGAAGCTCCAGGCCGATGAAGGCGGCGCCAAACAGGCCGGTGATCCCGAGCCAGACCAGCGTCGCGCCCTTGTTTCCCTTGGCCATGGCCAGCATGGCGAAGCCGTAGGTGATGGACGACAACAGTAGCATGGAGGTGTTGAGCGCCACGGTCGGCAGCTTGAACAGCTCCGCCTGGGACGGCCCGCCGGCGTAGCTGGTCCCGAGCACCGCATAGGTGGCGAAGAGCGCTGCGAAGATCAGACAGTCGCTCATCAGATAGATCCAAAAGCCGAGCAACGTCCCGTTTTCGGGATGGTGGTCGTCTTCCGACGCGAGATGGAAGGCGCGCGGGTGCGGATTGGCCGTCAAGGCGCCAGGGTTGGAAGAGCTGGACACCGCGTTTAAGCCCTTGTGGCCAGCAGCAGGGTGCGGGCCTTTTCGGTTTCGGCCACCTCCTGCTCAGGGATGTAGAACTCGCGATGGTAGTTGAAGGTGTGGAAGATCGCGTAACCCAGGAGGCCCACGAAGCTTAACACCGCCAGCCACCAGACGTACCAGACTAAAGCCACGCCGCAGACCACGGCTAGCCCCGCCAAGATAATGCCGGCCGGCGTGTTTTTGGGCATGTGGATCGGGCGATAGCCCTCGCTCGGCCGCACATAGCCGTGGCTCTTCATGTCCCAATAGGCGTCGTGATCGTACACGATCGGCGTAAAGGCGAAGTTGTAGGCCGGGGGCGGCGAGGAGGTCGACCACTCCAGGGTGCGCCCATCCCAGGGATCGCCATCGACGTCGCGTAAAGCCTCGCGGTTCAGGATGCTGACCACGATCTGGATAATGAAGGCGACGATGCCGCAGGCGATGAGTGCCGCGCCGAACGCCGCGATCACAAACCAGATCTGCAACGACGGATCGTCGAAGTGGCGTAGGCGCCGCGTCACGCCCATCAGGCCCAGCAGATAAAGCGGCATAAAGGCGATGTAGAAACCGGGCACCCAGCACCAGAAAGATACCTTGCCCCAGAACCGGTCGAGCTTGAAGCCGAACGCCTTGGGGAACCAGTAGTCGATGCCGGCGAACATGCCGAACAACACGCCGCCTATGATCACGTTGTGGAAGTGCGCGACCAGGAACAGGCTATTGTGCAGCACAAAGTCGGCCGGTGGCACCGCCAGCATCACCCCGGTCATGCCGCCGATGGCGAAGGTCAGCATGAAGGCCAAGGTCCACATCATCGGCAGCTCGAAGCGGATGCGGCCGCGGTACATGGTGAAGAGCCAGTTGAACATCTTGGCCCCCGTGGGGATCGAGATGACCATGGTGGTGATGCCGAAGAAGGCGTTGACGCTGGCGCCCGAGCCCATGGTGAAGAAGTGGTGCAGCCAAACCAGATAGGACAGGATGGTGATGACCACGGTGGCGTAGACCATGGATGTGTAGCCAAACAGGCGCTTGGAGCAAAAGGTCGAGACGATCTCGGAATAGATGCCAAACGCCGGCAGGATCAGGATATAGACTTCTGGGTGGCCCCAGATCCAGATGAGGTTGATGTACATCATCGGATTGCCGCCGAGGTTGCCGGTAAAGAAGTGGAAGCCGCAGTAGCGGTCCAGCGCCAGCATGGCGAGGACGGCGGTCAGGACCGGGAAGGCGGCGACGATCAGCACGTTGGTGCAGAGCGCCGTCCAGGTGAAGACCGGCATCTTCATCAGAGACATGCCGGGCGCCCGCATCTTCACGATAGTGGCGATCAGGTTGACCCCGGAGAGCAGGGTGCCGACGCCGGCGATCTGCAGCGCCCAGATATAATAATCCACCCCCGTATCGTTGCTGAAGGCGCTGTCGGACAGGGGCGGGTAGGCCAGCCAGCCCGTGCGGGCGAAGTCGCCGACGAACAGCGACATCATCACAACGATGGCGCCCCCGACCGTCATCCAGAAGCTGAAGTTGTTCAGGAACGGAAACGCGACGTCGCGAGCGCCGATCTGCAAGGGCACGACAAAGTTCATCATGCCGGTGACCAGCGGCATGGCGACAAAGAAGATCATGATCACGCCGTGGGCGCTGAACACCTGGTCATAGTGGTGGGCGGGCAGATAACCCTGGTTATGCCCAAAGGCCATCGCCTGCTGCGTCCGCATCAGAATGGCGTCGGAAAAGCCGCGCAACAGCATGACGATGCCGAGGAAGATGTACATGACGCCGATCCGCTTGTGATCGACGCTGGTGAACCACTCCGACCACAGATAGGCCCACAGGCGGAAATAGGTGAGGGCGCCCAGGATCGAGACCCCGGCTAGCGCCACCACGATGAAGGTGACGACCAGGATCGGTTCATGGATCGGCAGGGCGTCCATGTTGAAGCGGCCAAAAATGGCATAGGCGAGATCGGGACTGATGGACATCGGACTCAATCACCCTGCTTGAGGGCGCCCTTCGTGGGGGAGGCTGTTGACGACGACGAAAGCTTGGACGGGGGGACCATGCGGGGACTGAGGATTCCAGACAGCGGACTATTCGGGCCGGCTTGCGGCTGCCCGCCATCCTTTGCGTCCATGCGCATCATCTGGCTCACACAGAGCTGGCCGGGCTGGACGCACTGGTTGACGATCGCCCCGAACAGGGTCGGATCGACCGCAGCATAGCGGCGTACCGGTTCGGCGTCGCTCGGCTCGGCCAGCACGGCATAGGTCGGCCGCGTCAAGGTCCCGCCGCCCGCCTTGATGGACTGCACCCAGTGGGCGAAGTCGGTCTGGGTCATACCGTAGACCTTGAAACTCATATCGGAAAAGCCCTGTCCGCTATAGTTGGACGAGAAGCCGGTGAACTGGCCGGGGCGATTGATCACCGCGTGCAACTGCGTTTGCATGCCCGGCATGGCGTAGATCTGACCGGCGACGGCGGGAATGAAGAAGGCGTTCATCATCGTCGACGAGGTGATCTTGAACGCGATGGGCGTATTCACCGGCGCCGCCAACTCATTGACCGTCGCTATGCCCAAGCTCGGATAGATGAAAAGCCACTTCCAATCCAAGGCGACGACGTCGACCTCCAGGGTCTTGGCGTCGGCGGGCACGGCCTGTTGCGGGCCGATCCGCGCAATCGGGCGATAGGGGTCCAGCACATGGGTGCTGATCCAGGTCAGGGCGCCGAGCGCCACGATGATCGCGAGCGGCGCCGACCAGATTGCGACTTCAAGACCGGTGGAATGATGCCATTCCGGCTCATAGGGCGCGTCCTTGTTCGACTGCCGATAACGCCAGGCGAAAAGCGCCGTCATGGCCATGACGGGGATGATGATCAGCAACATCAGAAAGGTCGAGGCGAGCAGCAGGTCGCGCTGCTGGACGGCCACATCGCCGGACGGGTGCAACAGCACGACGTTGCAGCCGGACAGAAGGGCGACCAGAGGGGCGACGGCGGCGATACGAGCGAGTCTCACGCAGATCTCGATAAAAGGTTTATGGAACGGCCGCTGACGTCGCGAACTCTTGCGTTGGGTCATAGCGCCGCTTCCCTAGGCGTCGATATTGGACGGTTTGTCCAATGGCGGGTCTTGCACGGCGGCGCCATGCCCTCCAACGACGTTGAGTTTGCGGGAACCGGGCTCGGCGCGAAGGCGTAGTTGGTGAAAGCGTCCGTCACGTTGCGACTGTCCTCCCGATGACTAAGACCTCCAGACCTGATCTGGACCAAAGTTTATCAGGCGGGCATGACGACGGCGATCGTACAACGCACAGGTCCTCGGCGCGTTTCGACGTCGACCGAACAGATTGTGGTCCCAAAATAGTCCTTCGGGGGATAAGGTCGAGCGCATGAGCCGCAATTACGCCGCACCGTCCAGCTCCGGTCTCGAACGGGACGCTCGGGCGACGTCCTCCAATCCAGATCATGTGGCGCCGGGCGAGATCGCGATCGGCGTCGTGATCGGACGGGCGTCGGAATTTTTCGACTTCTTCGTCTACGCCATCGCCTCGGTGCTGGTCTTCCCCAAGCTCGTGTTCCCAAACTACGACGCCCTCACGGGGACGATCCTGTCCTTCGCCGTCTTCTCCCTGGCCTTCATCGCCCGGCCCGTCGGTTCGGTGATATTCATGGCGATCGACCGCAACTTTGGGCGCGGCGTCAAACTCACCATCGCGCTTTTCCTCTTGGGCGGATCGACGGCGGCGATGGCCTTCCTGCCGAGTTTCGCCCAGATCGGTTGGGCGGCGGTGGCGCTTCTGTGCCTCACGCGGATCGGTCAGGGGATCGCGCTGGGCGGCGCCTGGGACGGGCTGGCGTCCTTGCTGGCGCTGAATGCGCCGCAGCATCGCCGGGGCTGGTTCGCCATGATGCCTCAGCTTGGCGCCCCGCTTGGCCTGTTTCTGGCGAGCGCTCTGTTTTCCTTCTTTATTTACAACCTGTCCTCGGCCGATTTCCTCGATTGGGGTTGGCGCTATCCCTTCTTCGTCGCCTTCGCCATCAATGTGGTGGCCTTATTTGCGCGCTTGCGCCTCGTCGTGACCCAGGAATTCGCCGCGTTGCTGGAGCGCAAGGAGCTGGAGCCGACGCGGGTGTTCGAGATGCTTAAGGCGGACGGGATCAATGTGGTGCTCGGCGCCTTTGCGCCGCTGGCCAGCTTCGCCATGTTCCACTTGATGACGGTCTTTCCGCTGTCGTGGATATATCTCTACACCAACCGGGGCACGGTCAGTTTCCTGGAACTGGAGATGCTCGGCGCCGTCGTCGGCTTCGTCGCCATCGGCGTGTCGGGCCTGATGGCGGATCGGATCGGTCGACGCAAGATGCTGGGCTTTTCGGCCACGCTGATCGCCATCTTCAGCTTCTTCGCCCCCTTCCTGCTCGGCGGCGGCCGGATCGGGGAGGCTGGGTTCATGGTGTTCGGGTTCGCGATTTTGGGCCTGTCCTTCGGTCAAGCCTCCGGCGCGGTGACCTCCAACTTTTCCGCCCGCTATCGCTATACCGGTGCGGCCTTGACGTCGGATTTGTCGTGGCTCGTCGGCGCCGGCTTCGCCCCCTTAGTGGCCTTGGCGGTGACGAGCCAGCTCGGCCTGATCACGGTGGGGGGCTATTTGCTCTCAGGCGCGGTCTGCACCTTGGCGGCGCTGCGTATTAATAGGCGGCTGGCGCAGCGGGATAGTTAGAGCGCGTGCGCGACGGAGCCTAGGGCCGGTTTATTCCGCTCACCCCGGCGAGGGCCATTCTCTTCGGCCTCGCCCAGACTTGTTCCAGGGGAGGCCGAAGAAGGGGGCGTCGCCGATTTCCAGGGCCTATGGGCCTTGAGCGGGATGAGCGGAAAGGAAACCCTCAGACCTCCGCGTCGCCCACGTCCGACACATCGCTTACTTGAGCCTGCTGCGTCTGCTCGGCCTGGACGATTCTCGGGCGACCGCGGCCGCGCTTTTCACCGACCGGTGTGGGCGCGGGCGCGGCTTTGCGGCCCAGGCCCAGCGTCTTGGCCAGGGCCGAGCGTTGGGCGGAATAGTTGGGGGCGACCATGGGGTAATCCTTAGGCAGGCCCCACTTGGAC